>Ga0208407_1001354_pt1 | contig 11244 bp, 10 predicted proteins | sample ETNtaG_9_FD_185775 | JGI IMG/M metagenome (GOLD analysis project Ga0208407, IMG submission 185775) | Marine microbial and viral communities from oxygen minimum zone, Eastern Pacific Ocean - ETNP201406SV69 (SPAdes) (version 2) | ecosystem: Environmental > Aquatic > Marine > Oceanic ...
CCTCTCGAGGGTCTCCTCCTTCGTCAGTTGCAGCGTGGAGTGCCCAGACTGGTCAGCGACCTCGACTGTCGTCGTAACTCTGTCGTTTTCCATAGTCTGTACCTCCTCAATGTTGTAGAGTGTGCATTCGGAGTATTTGAACCCCCGAATCATAACTCGGCTTCCTCCGGATCCAGGATCGACCGTGACATGGCCCTGATGCTCTCGTTCATTTCTCCGGGGGCGCCCTCCAGCTCCCTGTCCACCTCCATGACCTGCCTCCATCCCATCATCCCGAACTGGTCCGCTGCTTCCTGCAGGAGTCGGTTCTCCTCCTCCTCCTGATCCCTCCTCATGGCATCCAGACGAGCCACTCTCCTGCGTCTCTCGGCCCTCCGCGTCGAGTCCCTCTCGAGTCTCCTCCTCTCCTTCAGGAACTCCTTGTAAGACTCGGGGCCCTTGACGAACGCTATCTGCTCCTTCAGGGTCGCTGGCTCCTTGGGGAAGCCAGCATCCGCCCAGAGGACGAAGGTGGCGGCTAGGTCCGTCACCGGGAGATCCTCGGCCTGGGTTGCCGCGATGCATGCGGCGGTGCTCCACCTGTCCCTGAGATGAGGGTGCATGATCTGCCCCGACCCGAGCGACCTTCTCCTGACGATGACGTGGAGGTGGCAGTCTGGCTTGGCCAATGGGTGCCTCTCGGAATTGGCGTAGAACCAGTCTATGCGCCTCCTCAGCATGGATTCGAACAGTAGGACCACGTCGACCTCGTTGTCGTACGAGGCGACGATGCGCCCCTCCTCGATGGATGTGCATGCCTTCGAGGAATGCAGGACGCTGACAAGGAGAGTCAGGCCCTTCCATTCCTCCTTTGGCATCGTCCCCCTCAAGTCATCGGGAGCCAGGTTGCCCTCGATTGCCATCCACTCGATCATCCTTCTGTTTTCATCAACCACTTCATCCACTCCCGACACTAACATTGCAAGTTCTGGAGGGGTTCCTCCTGGCCCTCGTGCTGGACATCAGGGACTCCTCCCAGAGGCTGGCCTGCCAGTCTATTTCGAAGAACGGTTCCATGCCATTCTCATCCGTCATGTAGCCGGGAAGTTGGAATCCATATTCGTACTCCTCGTACCCCTCCTCGGATGCGAACACGCCGTTCAATGCCCTGCCGGTCAGTTGGTTGTATGCTTCAACGAATGAGCGAGGCGGGTTAGGGAAACCGCAATTTGCCCATAGGGCCCATGAGACGATGGCGTCAGTCACAGGGAATCCTAGATGTAGTGTCATGTTCACCATGCATACTTCGATGGACTCGCCGTCGAACATGCCCCCGCACCTGATCATGTAGATACGCAAGTGGCGATCATAGCGTGAAGGCCAAAACCTGCGAGTCTCGTAATCGTCATTCCATGGGATCCCGAGCCTCACCCTGATCATGTACTCAACCAGCAACTCGACGTCCGCGAAGGGGTTGATCCGACACAGGATCCTGCCCCCTTTCTCTGACGTCACTCGACAAGTCCGAGATGAAGTGAGGACGTCGAGGAGGAGCTCGAGGGCCCTCAGCTCCGCGGGTGGCATCTGAATCAGCAGATCTAGCGGGACGAGCGTCTCCGTGAGGGCGACCCTCCTTGTTGCGCGATCTCTCGCGGACTCCCCAGCCACTGACGCGTCTATCTCATCCAGTAAGCCCAGGCGAGAGCCGTCTATCTGCAACCACCTGCCGGTGGTGGGATCTCGGTAGAGAGATGTATCGTGCGTTATTCTTGTTTTGTCCATTTCTATCTTCCACTTTGCAAGTTTGTTTTCCCTTCCGAGAGGGCCTGGAAGTTGTACATCGTGGACCAGACCCTAGTCAGGGCGTGGTGGTAGTCCTCATCCTCCCGGCACTCGTCCTTGAAGCTGGTATAGAGGACCTGCTCGATCTCCTTGGCTATCACCGGTATCGCCTCTTCCTTCCTGATGTTGATCCGGAACCTGTAGTCGGCCCAGTCTATCACCAGGACGTCGTGGTCGGGCCAGAGAGACTCCAGCGGGGCCCTGACTCTTGACTTGACCTGGAAGTGGCCCGCCATGTCCTTGTGCTGGACGATACTGAGGAACCCCTTGGTGGTGAAGACCCACATCACGACTCCCTCCCTTTCGCATCCAGAACTTGCAATACCGGGAGTTCCTCGCACTTGTGCCCGTGAGTCCCGCACCACGGATGGCCATGCAGGAGCCAGCCGCAATACCTGGTTCCTGAGGTCCTGTCACACATGCAGGCATTCGGGTGGTAGGCATTCGGGTGGGTCTTTCCTGAGCCCCCGCTGCGAGTTCCGTCTGCTACGCGACTGGTTGTGGGAGAGGGGGCAGACGCCCCCCCTCCGTTTTTCGTCTTTCCCACCTAGACCACCTCCATGCCAAGTACCGCAGTGCCCTTGTTACGCGGCTTAGCTGGCTCCGTCTCCTCGGCGGCTTCCTCCTCTCCTTCGTCGTTGGACTTGCCTTCAACGAAGTCCGGCGAAGGTGCGGGTGTCGGCGTGAATGGGCATAGAACCAGGTATGGCTCAATGTGCACTGTGAACCCTGCGTATTCGAAGGTGTGCTCCAGCATAGCGAGGAACTTGAGGCAGGTCTCTTCCTCGAAGGCGGATAGCACCCGGATTCCCTGAGAACCCGTTTCTGGGTCCTTTATTATCTGGAAAACAAGCCCCAAGTCCTTGGCCTTGTGAACGGCTCCATGGTGGTAGAACTCCATTAGGCCACAGGCCCAGTCCAAGTTAGTCTGGTTCTCCGCCAAATCCTTGTCGTCATCAGTCAACTCTGGTAGTATGCTGATGCTAGTTTCAGTCAATTCATTCATTTCATTTCCATCTTCCATATTATCACTTCCTTTTTTGAGGTGGTTTCTCCACCTCAATACTTGCAAGTTTATTCTAATAAACCCTTTCAAGATGAAAACTGCCCACTAATTGCAAGTTAGGTAATCTTATCCAGTGAATCACGATGGACGATCATGGCGGGAAGCACAGCAAGGACTCACACGATAATTTGCTGGAGCTGCTTCGCCCCCTACGAAGTCAAACTAGCACTTCCAAAGAACGCAAAGAAGCAGGGGAGGGTGTTTAACCCCTGGAAGAGCATTCGGAAATGCAGCAGTTGCAACTCCAAGACAGCGTTGAAGCTTAGTTACACTGACAAAAGAGGCGTGTACGTCGACTATGAGGAGCCGGTAAAGGATCTCCAAGATGGCACGGGTGGGAAGGCTCACTCCCGCATAGATCAGATTGGGTCATACTTCTCCAGGAACTACCGAGAGGGAGAGAGGCTGAAGACCCCGAATGGAACTGCAAAGGGATGGATAGGATGGAAGAATTCGAAGCTAAGGAGGATAGGGTTCTACGACAAGAAGTACAACAGGACGAAGTCGATCGATGAGGAACCTGCTCGGATCAGGCTCAGGGAGGATTCGGACTTGAGCGATGGCCACTTCGAATTCAAATCCTGGATCCAGGACAAGGTAGAGCAAGCAGCAGCAGGCGAGTCTTCCCCGAAGTTCCTCTCGAACGAGGACAGGAACGAGGAGAGGGAGGAGGCCTTGGACACATGGGTAAGGATGCGAAGGGAAATCGAGAAAATCATAGATGAGAGGATAATCGGGGCCTCGAACGGAATTGAGGGAAGGCAGTTGTCGGTCATACGGAAGATTTCTGGTAGGCTGGAGCCGAGTATGAGGGATTTCCAGCTTGACTCAGGATTCCACGGTTCAATAGGATTGGAAGATTGGTGGAAGATGGAAGGCAGAATGAATCTGGTGGAGAAGATCGCGAATGAGGTTGCTAGATGTCTGATCTCTCACTCTGCAAACTCCCTTGCGGAAAATGGAGAGGTATTCAGTTGGCGATCCAAAGTCAACGATGGAAACGATCTTTTCGAGTTTGCAAGGGCCAATGGATGCTTCATCTCGGCCCAGAAGGCGAAGGCTGAGTTCCAGAATGGTTTCGTGAATAGGAAGACGGGAGAACTCGATTCTGAGAGAATCAAGTTACATCGGGAAAGAATGGGTGCTAATCTTAGCGATCTGTACAAGAGGAGGCGGATTAGGATGACCATCTCAAAACTGATCGAAGAGGAGGTCGAACCACCAAGAGAGTGGATGTGGATGTTTGTCTGGTCAGCAGGAATCAAGTTCTTCCCTGATGTCAGGAATAGGGTCAGGAAACACATCGAGAATGAAGGTTCTAAGGCTCTAAAGATATTTGATGGCAAGAAAAGCAGGCAGGAGGCAGGTCTGATTGATGGGAAGCACGCACTAAGCGAGCTGGAAAAGAAAGATCTGGAGGGATTCAGGAAGAGAGGTTTCGGGAACACCAAAGGAACTAGCAAAACTAAGACATGGGGCGAACTGAACGAAGATAACTCGCTTGCATTCGTCTACAACATCGTGAACGAAATGAAGAGGTCGGACTTACTCAGCCCTGCAAGGATGACTGAGTCACAATACACATCATACTTCCTTGATGGGGATGACTCCCTATCTAGGGGCAGAGGCGTCAAGCAATACCCGAACAGCCTAGTATTCACGAAGAGGCTATTGAGCATTATAGGCAAGTCGGAAATGAAGGACTTCGAAAATGATCAGCAGAATGCCATCTACAGGTGGCTTAGGGGAGATAGAGACAGGTGGATGTACTGTCCGCCAAACAAGCACGAATGGCTGGGTGGAATCACTGAAGGTGGTCTGCTTAGAGACCCCAAGATCTCGAGCAACACCAGTGACTACGAGTTATTCGAAGTGGAGAAGAGGGATCTTCACACAGGTGAAGTGGAAGAGGACAAAGAAGGCCCAATCATGGTGAAGACCGTGAAGTGCAAACCGGGAATAGATGTGATGAGGGCGATGAATTCACTCCAAGAGACGCAGTGGGAGATCAACCTTGACCTCTTGGAGAAGATTTGCCGATTCGAATTGGATGGAGGGATTGATCTAGAGGGAAGGCTAGTCAAGAAGAATATCAGGATAAAGAGGATCGTCCCGAGTCGGCACTTCGAAGCTGCTTTCTTTGATAATAAGGGAGACAATGCAGACGAGGAGAGGAGGACCGTCCTAGAGTGGTGCAGGAGAATAATAGAGCATAACGGGAATGTCTTCTGGCACTCTTGGATGTGCGACTTCAGAGGGAGGATGGTTCCTCGATGCCAGCTTCTAAGCCCCCAAAAGGGAGACTTGAGCAGGGCATTACTGCGTTTCAAGCACTGGAAGCCGCTAGGCGAGAAAGGGAGATTCTGGATCCACGTTCATGTCCACAATATGATGGAGGGGGTTGAGATTTACTCCGAGCCTGACTCAGATGGGAATCGTGTTTCCAGATGGAATAAAGGACCTGCTTTGAAGAACCAGAAGTTCGATCGAAAAGACGAGTGGGTGATGGAAAACCTCGAGTTGCTGAGAGAGATGGGCAGGGAGCCGGAGAGGTTCTTGGTGGAATTGGGCCTAGACGAGAGGAGGTACAGCAAGAGGTCTGATTTCCAGAGGCTAGCCTCGCTAATCGAGCTAGACAGGATATGGAGGGTTTTTGGTGAATCCGAGAACGACTGGGGCAGCGTCAAGAGTGGTCAACCCGTCTACTTAGATGCCTCTTGCAATGGTTACCAGCACGTCTCTTCGTTACTCAGGGACAAGAAGCTTGCAATGCTGACTAACGTTATCGAATCCAAGAAGGGGCCACTTGACCTGTACACCGAGGTCGCGAAAGAGGCGAATAAAGTGGGAAGAGGAATTATCGAGAATAAGCTGTACGAGATTGGCCTCTGCTGCAGACTTGACCTTGTCGAAGAGTTCCTGGAGAGGATTTTCACCAGGAGTTTGGCCAAGCAACCAACTATCGTCAGGGTCTATGGTAGCAATGACATGCTGAAATGCCTTGAAGGAAGGAAGGGGCAAGGTAGGCCCGATCGTTCGATACCACGCCCGAGGGAGCTGAATGAGGGTCAGGAGGCTGAAAAGAAGAAGATCACCGGCGAGTTCGAGGAAGCCTACTTCGAGTACATCGAGGCGAGGTCCCTGGGCGAGAGAATCCCGATGAAACACTACCAGCAACATGCTAAGAAACTCCGAGGGAGTGGCTTCTCGAAGGACAGGGCAAAGAAATGGTCCAATCTCCTCAGAGAGGAGATCCCGATGAACCTCTGGGCGCCTGGCTCGGGGCTGCATGAAGCTATCATAGCCAAGGGAGGGGATTTAGCAGAGGCATTCCATTACCCAGATGGGGATCTCTGGGAGCACCAGCACGATATCTCGATTCTGATGAAGGACATCATGCTAGAGGCGATAGGAAAGGCGACAAGGGACGCCTACGGAAAGCTCGAGGAGGCCCTAAAAGCAGTAACAAAGTCATGTGAATCTCCTGCGCTTTGGCCTGGAGTTTATTGGGATGTGATGCCTGATGAAACCGGAAGATTCAGGGTGCACCAGTACTACATCGACAGGCAGGGCGCGGACAAGAGCAAGGGGGGTACGCCGACTCACCTTGCAGCGGTCTACAGCGGCCTCCTACCAGAGTGGTACAAGAAAAAGGAATGGCGGGGGCACAAAGGATCGAAAACCAAGGCCAGAATAGCAATCAGGATATGCGAACTCTACGGCGAGGGCGAAGGACTCACGCCCGAGGCCAGGAAATTCCTGAAGAATACGAGAAGGGATATACTCACTAAGGACAAGAGGTTCTATTTCGAAGGTTCGCGTTTCGAGATGGTCATCGAACAGGTCGAGGGCGACGAGAAGAGCGATGATGCTAAGGAGATCCTTGGGCTGATGAGGCAGAGGGAATACTCAATCCCCAATTACAGCAAAGTCGAGAAGACCAGGACTAAGGGCAAGAAGAACAAGGTAAACTCCTCAATGGCACCGAACTTCGTGCACTCCCTAGATGCTTATCACATGAGATCCTCGATAAACAGGATGAAGTCGGTGATGAGCGAGAAAGACGAAGTCCTGAGCTTCTGGGCAGTTCACGATGCCTTCGGGACCCACGCGTGCGACATCGAGCGGATGAGGGAGATAGTCAAAGACTGCTTCTACGAGATGCACCAGAGCAGGAACCTGAACGACTGGACCGCTGAAATGAAATGGGTGGGGAAGGAGAAGACCAGCAAGGTCAGGATTGGCTCCCTCTGGAAGGACACTGGCAAGAACGAGAGGACAGCAGGCGATTACCTGATCAGCTAACCCGTGTCATCGAAAGTGTATGCCCTACTTGGTGGTCCGGGGAGCACCATTATGTCGTTGGGGATTATGGTGTTGTCCATGGGCTTCCCTATCCACTGGCTCAGGTCAATCTGCCTGCTCTTGTCTGAGTCCAGTATCCCAGAGCCCATGGCCCATGCCAGGGTGCTCATAGGCAATTCCCCCAACCTCACCCAAACGTTTCTGGGCATGTTCATCCCACCCATGCAGGGGTTGTAGAGGTCGACCAACTCGAACGTCCCATCCCCCCCATCCTCCCTGGAGAACAATGTCCTGGTGTCGAAGGATGATCTCCACTTGGTGCTCCTGAAAGTGACGGTTGAGGCGAATTGCGTCCATATCTCTCGCTCACTGGGCGCTGCTGTCAGGTATATGACGAGCCCAGACTCCATGGCCTGCTCCTCCAGTCCCGCTTGCCCGATCATATCTATCAAACCGCTAGGTAATCTCCTAGGTGTCGCCCCGGACACCTCGCTCGGCCACCTTCCGTAGTGGAACTCGGAATCCTCTATGCACTCTGCGTTCTCTTGCTTGCCGTTCCTGATCACCGTAAGGGACCAGACTGTTCTCGAATCTACTTTCCTTCTCATTTTATCAACTCCTTTTCGTACATTAATTGCAAGTTCTCTCAGAGTATATGAGGGCACGAAAACGCCAAATGTCCAATCCAACGGGGAAGGTCGTGGGCGATGACCGAGCGATGGCTGGTAGTCTGCCTGTTTCACGTAGCAGCGAGGTCCTGCTGAGTCCGGTCGGGGGCGGTTGCGGCAGGGAGATCCCATATCACAAGGACGACGGTCTGAAGTCACTTCAGCATGGGAAGATATGGTGCGGCTTGGAGAGTTCCGCTATGCCCGGGATGTACCTCTGCTGCGCCGAATGCCACTATGGTGAGTGAATCGCCTCGTCGAGTCTGCTAGCGACGGTCCGTATGCGCCTGAGGGTTTGTTCCGCCTTCCGCATCACTCTTGTTGAGACAGCAGCTCCATCGGAGCCGGACATCCTGAATCCATAGGGCATCCTCCCTCCAAGTGTATTGAGAAGTACCCGTTGGTCGGCCATTGGAACGGGAGATAGGATGTCTCGTACTCGATCGATGTTGAGGTTTCCTTTGCTCACACCCGCTACTAGCGCTCCGGAAACGAGGTCTTCCAACCTCCCGAGGCCTCCTCTGGACATCAACCAGTCCTCCCCCCTGGCATCGAACTGGCGTGACAGCCCAGCGAAAATGTCCTGGGCAATCCGATCTATCATGGGCGCCCTCTCAATTAGTCCGGCTGATCTCATCCTTTCCACTACAGTGCTTACCCTGCCACGGCTCTCGATTAGCCTCTCCGAGAGGGCAAGGAGGGTGATTGGTTGGTGACTAGAGCAAAACTCGACTAGGAGGTCGCGGGGGAGGTTGTCATCCTCCGACTGTTGGCTGTCACCAGCGATTCCGATGTCACTTGCAAGTGCAGAAGTTCGATCGCCTTCCTCTGAGGGCCCCGGCTCGGCGATCCTAATGGAGAAGGGCACGTCATCACCCTCCGCTTCGATAGCCATCCTGGACTCGGAGGTCTCGACCATCTGGGCCAGCTCCGAAAGCCTCAGTCCGAGAATGGCTGTGGCCTGGGATTCGACCATGGTGACTGCAGAGGTCATGGTTCCGCCTCTGAGAATATGCCTGTGCCACTTGCCGTCGACCTTGGCGGCCACCAGCCCGCATTCCCGCAATTTGACCATCTGGTGGTGGATTCCCGTGCTGGAGAGTCCAGTCTGGTCTCCGAGCTGCTTGGAATCCCACCCCCTAAGCGGCTCTGGCAGGAACGCCTCCCTCATGATCCGGTGAAGTGCCCCGGTCTCGTCCCCCCCGGACCTCCTGACCAGACCCATCGAGTCCAGAAGCCAGTCCAGCAGAACCCCTACGTCCCTGCTGCCTGTAGGCATGGGGCGCTCAGTGAGCCTGAGAGAGAACACAGAGACAGCGCGGATTCCGAGGCTCAAGAGCCTTGGCTAGGCCAACGGATGCAATCAGGCGAATTCCTGGCGGATCTCGAGCCACGGGTAGTTGACCTTGGACATCCCGAGCCCATCGAGGTGCGGGGCTAGCGAGAGGGTTCCCTGGCTGACTATCCCTCTCCTGCGGAGGATGCCGATAGCGCTGTTCACCGTGGTCCTCGACTTGCCCATGTCCCTTGCGAGCTGGGCCTGCGATGGTGGGTTGGGCGAGTTGGAGAGCATGGTCACTATCTTCCTCTGCACGCCCGAGAGGCCCACGGGGAGCATGGCTGCCGCGGTCGCCTGGTCGGTGACGCCAGTCCCCTCGAGGATCTCGACCTGAGCGGGCGCGCCCGCGTAGTAGCAGGTCCTGCCGTTCACGGGTACGATCGTCACTGAGCGCTCGTTCACGAGGACCCTGAGGTGGTGACGCAGTGTCCCGTTGGCCGCCTCAAGCTGTCTCTGGAGCTCCCTGAAGTGGATCCCCGGAGACCTCTCCAGAGTCCTCAGTATGCTTCCCCTGAGTGGGTGCTCCCACGAGTGATCGCGTGGTGTGGAGAGGACCCCTGGGGCGAATGGGGCGAATGGCAGGAGGGTTGCCATCCCCGTCGCTCCGGCCACCATGGCTGTCAGCGAGTCGGCTATCCACGGGTATGACTCCCGGAGCTGACGCACTAAGGGCATGAGTCGAATCTCGGAAATGCAGGCTTTAACCTTGCAGGGTCCGTTGAGTCGTGGATGCTCGTCTCAGACGCTGTGCCTGATCACGCGACCCTGGTGGATCTTCATGTACGCGACCAGCGGTCCCAGGAGCCTTCCAGCGTCCCTGCCGTGCTCGGTGAGCTGGTAGGTGACCTTCACCGGCGAGGTCGTCTCCACCACCCTGTCCACCAGTCCCGTCTCCACGCACTTGGTGAGCTTGTCCGAGAGGGTCCTGGAGGAGATGCCGCGAAGCAGCTTCCTCAGCTCGTTGAACCTCCTGTCGCCTGCGATGTAGAGTGTGGCCAGGATCTCCACCGTCCACCTGGACGAGAAGATGGAGAGCGCATCCACTGCTGCGTCTACTTCCCAATCAATCGCGACATCGTCCTCGTAGTAGGACTCGAAGAGGGAGCGGATCTCCTTGCCGTCGTCCTTGACGGCGGTGATCGCCTCGTTCACTTTCTTGTAGTCCTCGTCCGATATCGCCATTGGTTGCTTCGACATGTTATCAGGTATGCACAACGGCATTAGGTGTATAAAATGCACCATAGTGTGTTCAGCAATACTTCAGGGTTAATATGTGTCAACCCGCCCCTTCGGTGTGAAAACCACACTAGGTTGAAAGAGGAAACTAATAATGGACAGATGGCTAGAACAATGGATGAACGAAGTGATGACTGCTTGGAACGATGATGGGACGGATAACCGTGACACTGCTACAGGGGAGGAACTCTGAATGGCACTCTTAGACAAGATCGTGAAGGCGATGGCGGACTGCCGCTGGGAGCTACCCAGAAGGTGACCCGATGGTCTTCTCAGGTCTGAATTCGATCTCTAGTTGCCCCTCCTGCGGCGCACCGTGCCTGGTGTACCGGGAGTATCTCGCACCTGACTTGAACAGCTCAGCGTGCCTGAAGTGCGGCACCGTCGCACTGACCGTGAACAACTAGGATCCGACGTACTCCGGTCGGCGGCCCTCGACGAGGGCGGACAGCCCCTCGCGGGCGTCCTTGGTCGCGAATATCTCCTCGAGGGCATCCAGCTCGAGCTGCAGGCCTGACTCGAGATCAGTCACCAGGGCCTTGTCCAGTAGGTCGCTCGCGATCCTCACCGAGACGGGCGCCGCCCTCGACAGCGACTTGAGCTGCCGGGCGACGTTGCGGTCCTCGGGGTCGAATCCCTCCGGGACCTGCCCGGAGAGCAGCGAGGCCATGTTGGAGTCGGAGTAGAACGCCTTGGACATTGCCGCCACCGGGTGGCTGGGGTCGGATGGCGAACCGGGGTACTTGTCCTCGGGCTTGCCGGTGGATGAGATCCCCCGGACGGTGCTGGTGACCTCGGACGAATCCACG
>Ga0208407_1001358_pt1 | contig 11236 bp, 5 predicted proteins | sample ETNtaG_9_FD_185775 | JGI IMG/M metagenome (GOLD analysis project Ga0208407, IMG submission 185775) | Marine microbial and viral communities from oxygen minimum zone, Eastern Pacific Ocean - ETNP201406SV69 (SPAdes) (version 2) | ecosystem: Environmental > Aquatic > Marine > Oceanic ...
GATGCGTTGCAGAACCCCGTATCCGGCGACATAGAACATGAGATCAATGCCGTCCATTGCATCAGCAGCGACCTGAGCGACACGAACAGCATCTTCTGGAACTGTGGCATCCCCTGCAACAGCAGTACCAGCGCCCATTTGCTCAACGAGTTGATCTAACCGGTCGCCACGCCGCGCTGACACAGTGACATCAGCGCCTTCCGCTGACGCGGCTCGGGAAAACGCAGCGCCCAAACCCGATGAAGCCCCAATGACAAGAACTCTCCTATCGGAAAGTGCACCTTTCGTTGGCATCCTAACCTCCCTGCTGTCCTTTGTTCGCTACGTTAGCTTAGACCCCATAAGATAGAAAACATAAATAGGATGAGGTAAGGGAGAATTTAATGAATAACCGAGTGACGATCATTTCATCAGACACCCATGCGGGTGGAAAAATCCTTGATTATAAGCCTTACCTTGAATCACGTTGGCATGACGAGTTTGAAGAATGGCGAGCAACGTACCGTAACCCTTTTCGGGACCTTCAGGAAAGCGCACCGGAAGGAAGCTCACGGGACAGGAACTGGGATAAAGATCGTCGAACAACTGAACAATATAACGATGGCATAGTCGCAGAAATCGTTTTCCCTAACACCGTTCCACCGTTTTTCCCAACCGCACAATTCAACGCCCCGCAACCAACACCAAAAAATTTCGAAAGAAGACTGGCGGGCCTCCGAGCTCATGCAAGGTGGTTGAAAGACTTCTGTGCTGAACTACCAGATCAGCGGTGTGGACTCCCTCAAATCGTTCTCAACGACGTTGATGAAGCCATAGCCGATGTTCGCTGGGCTGCCGAAAACGGTTTTACGAGTGTCATGGTCCCGCATGTTCCACCAGACTCTGGCCTGGATCATTATTTCACCGGCACCTACGATCCGCTGTGGGAAGTCTGCGAGGATTTGGGGGTGGTTATCACTCAGCATGGCGGAACCGGGGTACCCAACTACGAAGGAAATCCAGCTACTCCATTCCTCCTTCTCATGGAAGTTCCGTTCTACGCACAAAAGTCAATGTGGCACCTCATCCTGACAGGCGTCTTCGAACGGTTCCCAAAATTGAAATACGTCATGACTGAACAAGGCGTCAGTTGGGTAAAACCAGCACTTGACCGCATGGATGCCATTTGGAATCAGATGGCAAGTACGGGGAGAGTGGGTGAGCTAGGCATGACTACTGATCAGATGCTTCCTCAGAAACCATCCGACTATTTTCAACAGAACTGTTGGATTGGGTCTAGTTTCCCAGCTCCCATTGACGCAGTCGCCATTAAAGAACTTGGTGTAGATCGGGTGATGTGGGGCAGTGACTACCCGCATGACGAGGGTACATACCCGCACTCCAGAGAAGCTCTCAGGAATACGTTCGCTGGTTGGGATGAACAGGATCTCCGGTCGGTACTCGGTCACAATGCTGCTCACGTCTACCAAATGGACTTGGAGAAATTAGCACCATTAGCCGACCAGTACGGCCCGACATTGGAAGAACTTCAGCAACCAATAACTGATATTCCGGATAATTCCAGTCCGGCATTCACCAGAAGATAAGCTATGAAACTCCCTCCCGCAGGAGCTGCACACGATGAAAGAGAAATCGAAGCTGTTCTTGAGGTCATGAAGAACAACCCAACTCTAGAAATCGGCGAAAACGTTGAAACATTAGAAAAACGGGTTGCGGAATTACTCTCCAAAGACCATGGAGTAATGGTCAATTCCGGATCATCGTCGCTCCGTCTCGCCATTGACCTTCTTCGGTTAGAACCAGGCGATGAAATCATCACCTCCCCGCTCACGTTCTCAACAGATATCGCACCCATGGTTCAATCCGGCATCATCCCCGTTTTCGCCGACATAGAACCAGACACGTATCAAATAGACGCAACGCAGATACCGGAACTGATCGGGCCACGCACCAAAGCGATACTCACACCCAACCTGTGCGGAAACTGCCCCGACTGGGATTCCATCCGCTCCATTGCAGACCAGCACGGATTGAAAGTTATTGAAGACTCATGCGACGTTCTTGACAGTTGGCAAAGAGGAGAACGAACAGGAACCCGATCAGATATCAGTGTCACCAGTTTCGCTCGCAGTCACGCCATGACCGCCGCAGGCACCGGTGGCATGGTGGGCATCAATTCCGAAGAAGACCTTGACCTATGCCTATCATTGCGGCGATGGGGTAGAAGATCGGAAAGTTATCTGTACGGGTCACGTAAAGATGAAACCGCTCATTTCGGTGAACTCGCTGATGGAACCCCTTACGACATGGTCTTCGTTTTTGACAGTATCGGATACAACTTCGAACCCAATGAAATCAGCGCCGCCTATGGAGTCGTCCAACTCGAAAAACTCGACGAATTCAATGGGCAACGTCACGCGAACTGGCAGAAACTCAATGACTTCATGCAAACACGAGAAGGAGTAACCGTTGGTCAAACACAACCAGATACTGACACCACATGGATGCGGTTCTGCTTCACGATCAATGAAGACGCCCCATTCACACGCGAACAAGTCCAGCAATTCCTTTTAGAAAGGGGTGTGTCAACTCGAATGGTATGGACCGGGAACATTCTCCGCCAACCCGGATTCTCAGACATCACTCACAGAAAACCAGAGAACGGGGTACCCAACTGTGATCACGCGATGGATAAAGCATTAACTCTCCCTATCCACCATCGTCTCAACGCTGACCACATCGGCTACATTTGCGAACAACTCGACCACATGTGGTCACACTACGCATAACCGAAAAAGCCTGGAATTAAACCGAGAAAGCCAGAAATAGGTTTTGGGCAATTTCAACGCTTCTAACAGTTCTAATTCTGCTGTTACGGGAACCGGATTCGGGGCCATACACCTACTTGAGGACCATAACCGTGCTGGTATATACCGTCTCCATCTAAGATTGTAAAGCCATCAGTGAATTGTTTTTCGCGACTATAGAAAGAGATGTCATCTGTAGCTACGTCAGTTCCCAAAACAAAGGTGATTTCACCTGAATCATCGATCCACTGAGAAATATCAAACGATATTGTAGTGTCACTGGTAAGCGGATGAGAGGTGGAAGTCATAACCAGTAAAGGAGTTAAGAGCTCATTTGTTATGTTGATGGAACCAATGTTTTTATCACCCAGATTTTCGCTCCATTCACCGTAATTGAATTTATAGAGAGTGAGATTTCCGTCATAAGCGGTGACCTCATCAGGGGTGAGTTCCAAGTACATGGATGTGTTCGTATCTATTGAACTCGGTATGTCAAATTGGATAAACGCCATCGTGGTATCTGTGACGTCAAGGTTGGCGTCATGTCTGGGAGGCATCTGGGCAGAAACTGCCGTATCACGGCTCACATCTCTTAACGGATGGATATCATCTGCAGTGGTGAATGACCACTCGCCTCCACTTACTCCATCTACGGTAACTGACCACGTGTACGTCGAATCAGGGAGAAAAGTTTCAAAGAACACATTCTCCGGGTAAGTGAATGTTTCTGTCCGGTTAATCCCCGGGCCGGTGACAGTTACGGTGGCTGTGGTACCTGCGTAGTCTTTTTTATAAGGCCAATTCCAAACCAGACTGTAATCAATGGGTACGTTAATAGCTCCATCTCCGGGAATAGGAACTGAGGGGTGAGGGTAGCGGTATCCGGGAATCCAGTAGACGGTATCTCCATACTCGTATGCACCTATGTCCGGTGCTTCCCCGACATATGGACGATTTTGTCCAGGGTAGGTGACAGCGACATTGTGCGGCAAAGGATTGGTTTTCCAATCCGGGTCGGCCACCGGATCAGGGAAGATTTCATCAAGTTGTACTGTAGGGTCCGTGCCATCGTTGACACCGACTATGACTACTCCTGCATCAATGAGTTGTGAACCTTTGCGCGGACGAAAATCGTAGTCCTGCATTTCTGATTCAAAGGGGTCAGCACCAAACTGTTCGATAAGAGATGCGTCGCTACGGCCACGGTTATCAATGAATGGGTCAGCTAACTCAGTATGAATATGCTGGTAGGGGAGCTCGTAGCCTTCGTTGAGGGCTCTTCCCCACCAGACTCCCTGACTTAATAGTGCAAGACGACTTTCCATTTGAACAGCGGTGGAGCTATCCGCGTTCACCGCAGTTCCCTCTACGTAACCTGTGCAATTTGTTCCGTCATGGTATCTGCAGCATGGTTCAGCGACACAAGCCAAACTGGCTTCAGCGAAAGAGTTCAATAAGATGCTGTTAAGCCCGCCTGTTTCTTCAGGTAACACTTTGTCTGTTCCACAATATTTGTTATGCGGGAGACTGATGTCATAAGTGCGGTTGTCATAGCCGGAAAGGTGAAAGGCTTTGTGGTAATCGCCTTTGAGTCGGAAACCACGTTTCTGCCCTGCTGCTACTGCGTGGTGGACGTAGGCACTGGTTCCACTGCAACTGCTGTCCAGCCGCATCCCGTTTCTATTCGTGTTGATTAGCCAGACGTAGCGTGTAGTGGATTTCGTCGCATTTCCTGTAGTGCGTTGTATGCCAGAGCCATCTTGGTCCAAGTACTGGTTTTCGATACGCGTGTATTCGACTAGTGCATGTAAACCGGGGTTGAGGGCACCATTAAATACCTGATTTACGGTCATGTAACGAATAACGGGGGGACCATACAGAGTGTTTTCACATAAAGTCGGATTCCCACAGTTTTCTCCTTGTCCTCTGTAGTTAGCATTCGTTCCCGACGTATATACATAACCGTCATCTCCGTTCTCGAACCAGTCGTTGTATTGGAAAAGCAGGTTTTCCCAGAGTGGGAACATGGCATCCACCATTTGTAGGGGACGAGCGGAGTTGACGAACTCAAAAATGCAATTCTGGACCGTGTTATACCAACCACCAAAAATCTTGTTGCCGTAGTCGTAGCTGGGTTCCCATCCGTGGAGTCCATGTTCCCAACTATGCGAAGCTCTACAATCCTCTACCTTTATGAAACTTCCATTGTGTATATCGAATTTTCCTGCCCAGAAATGAATGTTTTTCATTTCGAAACTATCGACATGATCGAAGTGCAGCACTTCTGTTCTTACGCGGACCCTTACATTGGAGGAGGTGGGGATATAGTTTTGGCTCGGGTAGAGGTAAAGCGTGCTGGTGCTCGCGTCGAAGGACCATTCCTCTTCAAAATCAAGGTTCGCTAATTCTCCTGGGAAATACCCCAAGTCGTGCCAGTATGGGTTTTGTAACCGTAAAGCCCAAATCGTTCCAGGTTCTGGATTGTTGGGGTTACCAGTGGTCGGGTCGGTTGGGTTCGTAAAGTTGGTAGGCATCGCAGGAATCATGTAACGGTCATCCACGAACAGGCTGATAACATTTTCGACTTTCACTCCGGCAAGTAATGAGATCTCGTGCATGTCAATGACCGCTTTATAGATGTCGTTGCCGTTGTGGTTCATGACTTCCCAAGTTGCGTTAACGGGCACAGTTCCATCTATTTTTACTTGATCATTTTGACCTTCAAGAATTATCGCTGGGTTCGCTGTAGGAACGGTAAAAAAATCTGTTTCCGAATCTTGATCTATATAGTTCAGTTTCCAAGCTTTAACGAACTCTGAATAACGCCCTTCCTTTACATAAATTCTTTCCCCAGAAGTAACAGCTGCAAGAGCGGTGTTAATGGTTGGATAAGGACACTGATTGCTTCCCTGGGGAACCGGGCAGTCATGTTCGGGGAGGTTAAAGAATTCGGACCGGATGTCTGTATCAACCATGGTGGCGTTGTAGTCATTAGCGCTCACGTCCTTAATTTCGAAATCTGGTGTTGTTTCCATGGTGTAATAGGCAACCAGTCCAGTTTCATTTCCCTGTAATAGTCCGGTCATAGCATTGTTTATTTCTGTTTCTGTTCTGGCCACATTCCAGATGCGGACGTCATCTATTTTGCCGAGAAACCAGTGACCTAGCTTAGAAATAGCTACAGGGTGAGGGGTTACGCCAGCAGGAACATTTCCGCTGTGCACCATTACCCCGTTGACGTAGAGACGTAGCTCAGTGTTTTCAAACGTAAAGGCAACATGATGCCAGGCATGGGGAGTGATGGCATTATCGACTACGAACCGTATCTGGGACTGGTCATCGTCGTTGCATTCATCAACTACTGTCGGGTCGCAATATCCGAACCCGTACCAGATTTGATGTGCATCGTCTATAACGATGGTGGGAGGCCTATCCTCATTATTCTTATTTTTTCCGGGTTTTAGATCATTGCCAATGATTACTTGTGTAGTTAGGAAGTCATCAGCTCTAAAGAAAACGTTGGCTTCAATAGTGAATTGTGTTGTGAGCACCGGGAAATTATTAGGGAAGAGCATTCCATCGGAAGGTGTCGGATATCCGTCATACCAGTAATTACTGCCCTGAAATGCACCTAGATCATCAAAACTATCAAAGTACAGGTGAGCGTCTTCTTGGTATATAGACCTCAAGTTTGTGTCAACAATCAAAGCGTTGATTTCGACACATATCTCATTAATTAGTTCGTATCCTGCGTCGCAGGTGATTGGATCTTCAGGTTCAGGTTCAGGTTCAGGTTCAGGTTCGGGTTCGGGTTCGGGTTCGGGTTCGGGTTGGGGTTGAGGTGTGGGAGTAGGAGTGGAAGAACCGGCTTTTTCACTTATTTGATTGGGTGAGGTTCCACAAGCCGGTAAGAGAATTGTAACGCTAAGAAGGATTGCGACAAAGAGCTTTGTTTTTCCCCCCGTTAGTGTTTTATGCATTCAAATACTCTTCAATAAAAACACAATTAAGCCAAATCCTATGACAAGCATTTATTGATTCGAGGTTGTAAAAACACTGCAAGATCCACCACAGAGGGTTTAATCTATTTTTTTGCTGTCCTTATGGCGCCCGTGAGTGTATTTAGCACTACGCCCGTCATTCGCAACGCTCGCATAGACACCGTAAGATGTGGTCACACTACGCGCAATCGGGGAAAGGGGGGAAATGAAACAACACTATCCGCTCACTGGATTACGTATCCTTGAAATGGGCAGCCACACCACAACCCCGTACATTGGGAAACTCTTCGTTGATGCCGGAGCGGATGTATTAAAGGTTGAATCACCCCACGGTGATCCGTTCCGAAAATGGTCGGCGTCAAAAACAAGCATTCCCGAAGATGAGGACGCCGCATGGTGGCGATTCCTCAACGCTGGAAAGAAAAGCCTAGTCATAGACCTAGAAACAAGTGAAGGAAAGCAACGATTAGCTGACCTGATCGCAGAAACAGACCTTGTTCTTGACGACCATCAACCCGAAGAGGCAGAACGGTTAGGAATCACTCCAGAGAGTCTTCGAACAATATCAGATCGTGTCGTTGTTGCTTCCCTCACTCATTTCGGTACCACAGGGCCATGGGCTAACCGGCCCGCAAACGATTTCACCCTCCAAGCACTCACCGGAGCAACAGAAAACCGTGGCATCCCCGGTGAAGAACCCTCCGCCTGCGGCGGAGACCTCGGAGACTTTGTCGCCGCAGCACTCAGCGCACCAGCCATACTCGCCATTACCCTCGCCGCGCAACAAACCGGAGAAGGCACCCATATTGACGTCAGCCAATATGAATCAATGATGCTCGCCTTCCAAACCTACCGACCAATCTTTGACCACTTCGCTCCTGATTTCAGGCCGACACGGCAAATAGAAATACCTTCGGTAGAACCAGCAAAAGACGGGTGGGTCGGATTCTGCACCATCACAGGACAACAATGGCAGGACTTCTGCTCCATGATCGGAGCCGAAGACTGGATCGGAAACGATGATCTCGCAAATTTCCACACACGAATGGAACGAAGAGAAGAAGTATGGGAACGCATCTGGTCATTCACCAAAGAACGAACCGTTCAAGAACTCGTTGAACTCGCATCCGCGTTCCGGATCCCCGTTGGACCCATCGGAACCGGCGACAAAATCGCGTCCTTCGATCACTTCGCCGAACGAAACGTCTTTGTTGAAAACCCGCACGGATTCACCCAGCCACGCCCCCCCTACCAGTTCGGGCAAAGCAACCTCGCTCCACTTCGTAAAGCACCTCCACTAGGAAAACACGACGCATACAATCCAAGACCAGCAAACGTGCCATCATTCGGGAAAAGCAATGATCAACCATTAGCTGGGGTTAAAGTCGTTGACCTTTCCGCTTTCTGGGCGGGACCTGTCGCCACCAACCTGCTCCGAGTACTCGGAGCAGAACTCATCAAAATCGAATCCCACATCCGACTCGACGGGATGCGATGGGCGAGCGGCCTCCCAATTCCCATAGAAGACAAACTCTGGGAATGGTCACCCGTCTACCACGGCGCCAACGCAGGTAAACGCGTCATCAACCTAGACCTAAATTCCGAAACAGGAAGGGACATCGCCCTAAAAATTATCGCCGACGCTGATGTCATCATCGAAAACTACAGTCCCCGAGTCACCGAATCATGGGGTTTCACATGGGAGAACATTCACGCACTCAACGACCAAGCAATTTTCGTACGCGTCCCAGCATATGGAACTGGTGGGCCATGGCGAGACTGGGTCGGATTTGCCATGAACATGGAACAAGTCAGCGGTCTATCGAACCGAACCGGCCATCCCGACGGTCCACCACTTAATCCCAGAGGACCCGTTGACAGCATCGCAGGCATGCACGCAGTATTCGCCACCATTCTCGCACTCACCGAACGGGCACGCATCGGAAAAGGACAACTCGTTGAACTACCCCTCATCGAAGGAGCATTACAAGCAGCAGCAGAACAAGTCGTTGAACACAGCGCATACGGAACCACCCTCAGCAGGCAAGGAAACAAAGCCCCGAACGCCTCACCCCAAGGACTTTACAAAACCGGAGGCGACGACACTTGGCTAGCCATCAGTATCCAAAACGACCAGCAATGGAACGCCCTCACCGAACACGTCAACCCTGAACTAGCAAACTATGACCGAGAAAACGACACTGAAAAAATTGATGAAATAATCCGTGCGTGGGCGCACACACAAGACTCAGAAACAGCAGCAGAGTCACTCTGGAACGCAGCAATACCCGCATCAGCGTGCATGCATTTCAACGACAGTGGAAAAACCACGCAACACCAACACCGAAACTTCTTCCAAACATACGAACACCCCATCACAGGACACACCCCATACCTGTCATACCCGTTCCACCTTGACGGAACGCACTTACCGCTTGGTGGGCCAGCACCCATACTCGGCGAACACACCAACGACATCCTCGCAGAACTCGGTTACACGCAGGAACAGATAGAAGAACTTGAATCAAACGGTATTATCGGCGACTGGCCGGCTGGAATCCCCAGATAAGGCACCCGCCCACACCTGAGAAGCCAAAGAAGCAATCGCATACACAAGATACCCCACGGCAATAGGCGTCACCGATCCTGAAACCGCCCGGTCAATAAACGAAGCCAGAAACGACCCAAACAGCAGCGTTAAAGAACCGATAGCGGCAGCAGCTGTTCCCGCCAACGCCCCCATCGGATCAAGAGCAAGACTGTTCCCGGTTGGGAAAAAAGCAATATGAAAACCATTCGCGATCATGAAAAGAACAACCCACAGCATAAAAGGAGGTTTCCCACTAGTAGACAAAGCCGCGACCAGCATCCCCGCAGACGAAATGACTAAACCCACACCGGCAAGGAACGCCATTCGCTTCGCCGTCGTCCGCTGCAAAACCCTATTCGCTACAAAAGCCGCTAACCCAAGGAAAACGCTCATCATTGAAAAGAACAAGAAGAACTGGTCCCCATAATCATAAATATCTTCCAACACTAATTCCGTACTCCCGAGAAACGAATAAAAAGCACCGAAACCGAACGTGACCGCCAACCCATACCCAAAAGTCACCCGGTTCTTCACCACCAACTTGAAACCCTCAAACACTCGACCCAACTCAAGAGATCGTTTATTCTCCGGATCAAGCGTTTCCTCGATCGTTGAAACCCAAATAGCGATAATGGCTGCCGGAATCAAACCAAACCCCATCGTCCAACGCCACCCACCAAGCTCAAGGAAACCCTTCCCAATCAGAGGAGCAGCGATCGGGGCAAGGAAAAAAATTGTTTGCATCAACGTCATGACCCGAGCCATTGCTTCCCCCGAGTACTTATCGCGAATCATGGCTTGACTTAACGTTCTTGGACCAGCAGCTGCGAAACCCCAAATAAAACGCGAAATTAAAAGCACTTCCAATGATGGAGAAATAGCAGAAGCGAAAGCCGCCACCCCATAAAGGGTCATACTCCCCAAAACCACTGGTTTCCGCCCCAACGCATCGGCAAGCGGGCCAGCAAAGAAATTACCCACACCACAGCCAACAAAAAATAATGTCACCGCCAACGACAGCCGTGTGGAATCTTCATCCAAACCGAAATGGAGACGCATCTCAGGAAACGCAGGCAACATCTGATCAATAGCTAACGCACCGGTCGCGGTCATAAACGCAACAAGTAAAATCAGTTCTCCAGTTCCAACACGCCTATTCACAAACCATCTCCAAAAACAAGGACGGGTCAAAGCATATAGCCATGCCTTCTCGAAACAGCAAGAATGCTTTATCTCACGTTTGTTTGCCCACCATCAACGGGTAAGAGTTGTCCTGTTATGAAATGAGAAGCATCAGACGCTAAGAACACCATGACTGGACCCAAATCACGATCAGCATCCCCATAGTCACGCCCTAACGCAATCCCATGAAAGTTTCTCCAATACCGTTCATTCATTTTCTCTTCACTAAGGCCTTCAGCGGCTGTTCTTGACATTGGGGTATGCATAGCCGGAAGAATCGCGTTGACTCGAATATTGTCAGCACCCCAAGCTCCGGCTGCGCTTCTCGTCCACGCATGCACCGCCCCTTTCGTAGCAGAATACGCTGCTGCTCCAGCTTCCGCCCGTTGCCCCGAAATCGAACCAAAATTGATGATGGAGCCGCCACCTGACTCCTTCAGGTACGGGTGGGCAGTCTGGTTCGTGATCATCGTTCCGCGCACATTCACGGCAAAAACCGCATCCCAATCCTCAACAGTAATCTCACCCGTTACTCCGGCCCGATGTATTCCCGCAGGGTTCGCAAGAGCATCCAAACCACCCAGAGTAGAAACAGCTTCGGCAAAAACACTTTGAATACTGTCATGGTCTGATACATCAGCGTGCATGTATGATGC
>Ga0208407_1001360_pt1 | contig 11230 bp, 12 predicted proteins | sample ETNtaG_9_FD_185775 | JGI IMG/M metagenome (GOLD analysis project Ga0208407, IMG submission 185775) | Marine microbial and viral communities from oxygen minimum zone, Eastern Pacific Ocean - ETNP201406SV69 (SPAdes) (version 2) | ecosystem: Environmental > Aquatic > Marine > Oceanic ...
AATTCGCCCTCATGAAGCTGGAATACGTAGTAATCGCGGGTCAACATCCCGCGGTGAATATGCCCCTGCTCCTTGCACACACCGCCCGTCAAACCACCTTAGTTGGGTCTGGACGAGGGTTTGTCTTCTGACACGCTCGAATCTGGGTTCAGCGAGGAGGGTTAAGTCGTAACAAGGTATCCGTAGGGGAACCTGCGGATGGATCACCTCCTAAGATTTAGGGTTGGCTGCCTAGCGCTAAATTGATTTCGAATAACAAAAGTATGAGGTAGACATTATATCTGCCTCCTACTTCCATGGTAGTGCTCGCATACTATTCTGGAGTGAACTATCTACTTGAATTATATTTTTGGCTTATTTTGGGTGCTTTAACTCTTATATCAATAACTATTTACTTTGGAAGACCAAAAGATTCCCAATACCAGAAAGATATTGAGATGGAAATATTTGAAGGAAATATAGAAGAGTTAGAAAGTAATCAACCCAATTACAATCACGATACAAAAAATAAAGAAATCAAAGAAGAACAAATTGAAGAAGAAAAGGATATTGAAGTATTAATAGCTGAAGAAAAAAGAAACTGGGCTCTAAGTTTTGCTGTTTTCGGATTAATTTTTGTGATGGTAGGAGGAAGTCTCCTATTTATTTCTGATTCAGATTTTTCAGTATTTCTTGGTTCTTGTATGATTTATATCGGCTTACTGTCTATAGTTAAAGGCATTTCATTTCAGATTCCTAAAGAAAAATACATCATAAATAATTCCATATCATTATTTGTCTTTTTTCTTAACTTTTTCCTATTATACTACCTTTTGGAAATTATTGGAGATAAACCTATGATGGAAAAGTCAGAGGGGAGGAGATTTGGAGATTTTGTCCTAGTTTATGTTTTACCATATATGCTTTGGAGAATAGTACCCTCTACAAATATAGAAGGCTTTGAAACTAAAGCAGACGATTCTATTGTTGAAGCAGTTATGATTAATGAATTTGATGAAGAAGAAGGTAGAGCAATCAGGGACTTTGCTGAAGAAGATGAAGATGAATATTTTTCCGAAGAATACAATGAAAGTTATGTAGAGGGAGGGGATGAATAATGGGTTCTCATGATAAAAATGACGCAGAAGAGTCAGTAACATTATCCACCAGACTTCTTTCTGGAGCTATTAAGTTTAATATTTTTACTTTCATACTAATTTTATTTTCGACCGATGTGATTTACATACCTGTATTGAGAGAATATGCAAAATTAGGATTCGATTACGGTAATATAATACTTGGATTTACTCTAATTTTTTATCTTTTATACTTAGCATATTCTCTTATCAGGAGGAAGATCTAGATATGTTAAATATAAAAAATGACTTACTACTTGTTGTTGTACCTTTTATTATTTTAGGTTTAGTAATACCTGATGGAGGATTATTGAGAGATTATACTACTGAATATTGCAATCATTTTCCCACTGAAGAGATCGTAGACCCAGGGACTGGATATGTTGAATTTTATCTAAATAAAGAGGTAGGATTCTTTTCATGTGAGATAGGATACATTGAGGGGTATGCCAAGCTGACATATATTGTATCTTTCCTCTCTTCATTTGAGAAAGACATATTTATTTTGGATTATTCCAATTATAATGCATACCTAAATGGAGATGTATTTGGAATAAATAATCTTGATTTAACAGTAACACATAAAGCAACAAACGAAACAAACTTTTTCTCAGCAATAGAAACTACTTTTTTACCAGGTAATTACTTTTTGGTTATAAATTGGGATTACAGAACAATCTATGGATCTGAAAATGTTGAAAGGCCATACTTTCTTGATCACACGGATAGCAATGGTGATTATCCTGCTACCATTTTTAGTTACTATTTAGATGTTGATTATATAAATCCAATAACTGGATATCAAAGATGAACTAAACGAGCCCAATATCATAAAAAGGTCCCCTATTAACAAAACCAATGAGTTCTGAATCATTACAAAAATATGAATTCAAGCAATCCCTTGAAAGAATCAAGAACTATAGAGGACATGCTACAGAACTTGTTAGCCTTTACATACCTCCTGATCGCAAAATTTATGACGTTCAATCATACCTTCGAAATGAAGCTTCGCAATCTGCAAACATAAAATCTAAATCTACTAGAAAGAATGTTAGTGCTGCTATTGAATCCATTATGTCTCGATTAAAATTATACAAAACACCTCCTGAAAATGGAATGGTATTTTTCGTAGGACATGTTTCTAAAGGAGGAAATCAAACTACAATGGTACAAGAAGTAGTTGTACCTCCTGAGCCATTACCTACGTTCCTCTATCGCTGTGATTCTGGTTTTTTTCTAGAACCTTTAGAAGGTTTAGGTGAAACAAAAATTCAATTTGGTCTAATAGTAATTGATAGATCTGAAGCAGCCTTAGGATTGCTTAGAGGTGCGACAATTAAAACATTGAAACATATGTATTCACAAGTTCCTTCTAAACATGGTAAAGGTGGTCAGTCAAAGCAAAGATTTGAACGTCTTATTGAGGAAGCGGCCCATGAATGGTACAAGAAAGTTGCCCACTCAGCCACAGAATGTTTCCTTGGAAATAATGTTGAAGGTATTTTGATAGGGGGGCCTGGAGCAACCAAAGATTATTTCATAAAAAGAGAATATTTGAATCATGAATTGCAGAAAATTGTAGTAGACTCTTTTGATACTGGCTACACAGATGAAACTGGATTAAGAGAATTAGTAACAAGAGGTTCTGGAAGATTATCAGAAATGCAACTTGTAAAGGAGAAAAAACTTATGGAACAATTTATGAAAGAGGTATTGTCTCCAAAAGGTACTTTGGCAGCATATGGAATGAAACAAGTAGAAATGGCCTTAACTATGGGGGCCGTGAAACAATTATTAATCTCTGAAGGGTTAGAAAAAATGCCTAACATTGAAGAAGGAACTGTAATGAAGCTTGGTGAATTAGCAGAGAATAGTAAGGCAGAAGTTATTATCGTATCAATAGAGAGTGAAGAAGGTGTTTCCTTACAGAAAGCTTTTGGAGGGCTAGCTGCGATACTAAGATATCCAATAAGTTAGAACTATGTTTTACACTCGGAAATGTGGGGAAATTGAAGAATCGGACTTTGGCTCTGAGCAAACGCTATGTGGCTGGTTACAAGACACCCGTAATTTGGGTGGAATTGCCTTCCTTCAATTAAGAGATATTACTGGCGTAATTCAATTAACATTACTCAAAAAGAAATTAGAGGCTAATGATTATAAAAAATGGACTAGTATCAATAGAGAATCAATCATTTTAGTTAGAGGTATTGTTAAAGAAAACAAAGAGGCTCCAGGTGGTGTTGAAATGCTACCTGATAATATAGAAATATTAAATGAGGCTGAAACCCCTTTACCTTTAGGTGTAATTGACAAAATTGATAGTGAAATAGAAACTAGATTAAATGCTAGATATCTTGATCTAAGAAAAAGTGAAATAGCTGCAAATTTCCAGATTCGCGCAGCTGTCTCAGGCGCAATACACAAGCATCTAAGAAGAGAAAAGTTTCTAGAAGTTCAGACTCCAAAAATTATAGCTTCTGCAACAGAAGGTGGAACTTCATTATTTGAAATGAAATATTTCGATAAGACCGCATATCTGGCTCAGTCTCCCCAATTATACAAACAAATGTTAATGAGTGGTGGATTAGAAAGAGTATACGAAATAGGCCCTGCATTCAGAGCTGAAGAACACAACACACCTAGACACTTGAATGAATTCATATCAATAGATATCGAAATGTCATTTGCTGATGATGACGTAGTGATGGGCGTAATGGAAAGATTAGTGGATAGTGCGGCAAGAGCTGTGGCAAAGGAGACAGAAGCCCTAGAAACGCTTGGAATTGAGCCTATTGAACTTGAATTACCTTTACCAAGAATAACCTACGATGAAGCTGTGGAAATGTCAAACGGAAAAGCGGAATGGGGCGAGGATTTATCTATGGAAGCTACAAGAGAAATTGCCAAGCAAATGAATGGTTTCTATTTCATAACAAAATGGCCACTAGCACTCAAACCTTTCTACATACTACCAGATGACAATCCAAAATACAGTAAAGGATTCGACTTTATGTATAATGAAGTGGAGATGACATCAGGCGGGCAGAGAGTTCATGATGTTAACATGCTTAGAGAAAGATTGAAAGAACAAGGTTTGGATCCTGATGGATTTAATCATTATTTGGATCCATTTAGATATGGTATGCCACCTCATGCTGGATGGGGTTTAGGATTAGATAGATTGTCTATGATTTTTGCCGGTGCAAAAAATGTAAGAGAATGTGTTTTGTTTCCTAGAGATAGGACCCGGATGACTCCATAAATGAGTCAAGTGTCAGAAGGGCGTAAAGCCGCTGGCTGGATTTTAGCTATATTTGGCCTCGTACAATTCATTGTTTTCCTCATCATTAAACTCTATTTTTTAATATTTATTCCAATCCTATTACTCACTATTGGGGCTATTTTAATTGGCACTACCCTCAATAAAGATAAGAAAGAGGCCACAGTACAACCTGATTCATCCTCTCTGAATACTGAAACTAAAACTCATGACGGACCTATTTCACACGAAAGTGAAGAATATCGCAGGTGGAAAGAAGGAAAATAAATGGTGGGTCCGCCCGGATTCGAACCGGGGATCTCCGCCATGTCAAGGCGACGTCATAACCAACTAGACCACGGACCCAGAGAGTTTCTCCACCCAAGGCTGTTTTAAATAACTTCCAATTTATTCCCAAGACCGATTCTAGAGGATATCTCCTCTAATATTCCTAAATATTCAGATGGTTTACTATCAATCAGCCTTTGTACTAAATCCTTAAGGGATTCGCCAAGAGATTGCTCTTCCTTACTATATTTCCAGGCTCTACTAGAAGTTGCATTAAGACAAATTAAAGCAGCCCATGAAACTGATTTTGTCATATTATTATTCGAGGAAAGACCTTCTATAGATTTTATTGAATTTTCTTTCTCACCAGATTTCAACAATCTCACTACATCATCTATTAATTTTAGGGGCTCACTAAGAGACTTGAAGCGAGGATATTCACTAGTCAAACTATCCTTAACAATTTTATTGTACAATTCTCTTAATAATTCTAATGAATTCTCCCCATTATAATTTTTTAATTTCTTTGAATTTATTCTATCTATAATATCCTTCCCTGCGGATTCCCAAGTATACTCTGTAAAAGCTGAAAGTGTGAAATTATCCATAATAATTGTATCTTCACAATCCTTTAAAATATCCTCAACAATTGCCTGATCAATTTTATTATTACTTATTTTTCCTGTTAATTCCTCTTTAGATATTACTTTATTAGAAATTATAAGATACTGTTCATCTAGAGATTTAATTTTTTCCTTTTGAAATCCTATTACTGCATTCCACAAATCAGAATCTGAAACAATTCCTTTTTTATAATCTGAAAATAAATCAGAAGGTATTTCTGGAATTATATCTGAAAGGAAAGTTAAAACGGAGACTTCAAAATCAATGTCTTGCTCAAAAGCAACTTGATTCTTCAAAAAATGACTATAACTATTTTCCTTTGATTTAGATACTTTCTTAGTTGGGAGAGTTGCCTGTTCTCCCAAAGACTTACAATGAATCTTTATGCCCTCCAAATCATCACCTCCCTTCTTAATTTTGAGAGACCTGCATGCTTCTTCCCATAAGGGTTTAGGATATTTTGGAGATTTACCTGAACATACTAAACCTTTATCCAATACATACATGAAAAATTTGTATTTTTTAACATAATCCAAATGAGCAAAACGAGACCATAACCTATGATGATGATTTTGAACGCCTATTAGTTTGTCTTTAGATACTCCTGAACCTCTTTGGACAAAATTTACTTCACCATGAGGAAAACGAGCAATGGCCATAACTGGAGCTCCCGATTCTAAAATAGTGAGTGAAGCGCCATATGCCTTTGCTAATGGATCTTTTACTTTTGTCCCCATTAACTTTGAAAAAAAACTGGGAGGGTTTTCATGTTGCTCTTTAGCAAGCTCCATTTCTTTCAAAACTTTCGAATATACAGCTTCAGCTTGACTACCTGAAGGCGTTTTTGGAATTAACAATTTTGGATTGTCTCTTAATTCCTTGATTCTTGAAAGTAACTTCTTTTGCTCGGATTTAGCCGCAGTCTTAGTACCTCTCAATCTTGCTCTTTGTTTTTTCATTATAGCCTCAACTTATTTCTAACCTTATCAAAGAAATTATCGCGGAATCTTACCAATTCCACAGGTTCTTTAGACGTCTTAAATTCCAGTTTATCTTCTTTCGTAATCATAATCTCATCTTTTCCATCAATAACCATTACTGCTTCAGGGTGACCTGTTATTCTTGCATTTATACTATATCTTGATGGAACAACTAAAGGTCTAGCTCCAATACGATATGCAGCCATTGGAACAACAATATGGGCTTCCATTGTAGGATAAAGAATAGGAGATCCTACTGACATTGCATAACTTGTTGAACCAGTAGGTGTTGCAATAATCAATCCATCACCTCTAAAACTATCTGCAATAGAACCATCGATCTCAATTTCAAATCCTTGAATTTTAGCAACTCTTGAAGAATGTAACACTACCTCATTCAGAGCCGTCCCAACGCGCAAGTCATTTATGAAAGCATCAATTCTATTTAATTTTTGGAGGGTATAACTTTTCTTTTCTAATCTCTTAAAAGCCTCAAAAAGATTATCTGAGTGTTCTATTTCTGTAAGAAAACCTACACCGCCACAATTAATTCCGAAAACAGGTTTATTCAAATTATCTAGAATATAGAGTAAGGTGCCGTCTCCTCCTAAAGAAATAATCATCTCTCCTTCTAATTTACCAAACGGAACGCCTTTCAAACCTACTATTTTTGCAGATTCCTCCTCTAGATCAAAGTCCTCTAAGAAACCAATAACCTTGGTAAAGATTTTCTTAATCTTTGGTTGCTTGGGGTTTGCTACAATGGAAAATTTCACAGGCTCTTATCGAATAGTTATTATTAAGGTAGGCTTGAATTAGTGAACAATGAGATTAGGAGCTCACGTAAGCGTTGCAGGAGGACTTCAAAATGCAATCCCCTGGGCTTTAGAAATAGAAGCTGACACATTCCAAATGTTCAGTAAGAATCAGAGGCAATGGATTGCAAAACCGCTAACTGATGAAGAAATTACTGCGTTTAAAGAACCACTGTCAAAAACGGACTTAGGTCCTCTAATGATTCATGACTCTTATCTAATTAATATGGGAAGCCCAGATGAAACAAAAGGAAAACGAGCGCAAGTAGCATTCTTAGAAGAATATCATCGTTGTGAAGCTTTAGGTGTTGCATATCTTAATTTCCACCCTGGTTCTCATACACATCCAAAAAAAAACATGAGGGATGACAAACAGACGAGATATGATGCCCTGGAAAGGATAGCCCACCATATGAACAAAACTTTGGAAGAAACAAAAGGATATGAATCTAAATTAGTTATAGAAAATGCAGCAGGTCAAGGAACTAATGTAGGTATAAAATTCGAAGAAATACGCCATATAATAGATAACGTAGATGAAAAAAAAAGAGTTGGAGTCTGTATTGATACTCAGCATGCATGGGCCTCTGGTTATGACTGGAGGAATAAATTTGATAACATATGGGATGATTTTGATAATATAGTTGGTATGAAATATTTAGTAGCTCTTCATCTTAATGATTCAAAAAGTGAATTGGGATCAAGAGTAGACAGACACGACAATATTGGAATGGGGAAATTGGGTAAAAAGACATTCAAAAGTTTCATGCAAGAAAAAAAGCTACAACACTTGGCAGGATATTTAGAAACACCGGGAGGACCTGAAATGTGGAAATCAGAACTTGCCATTCTCCGGAAGCTAACTGAAGAATGAATCCCTTTGAAAAAATAATCAGCAAAGTTAATCCTAAAATCCATTCTAAATTACCAAACAAATGGAAAAAAATAGGAGATATAGTGATCCTAGATTTGTCTGAACTAGAATCTAAAAAAAGAAAAAAAGTGGCTAGAATTTATGCTGAAGTCTTGAATGTAAAATCAATACTTCAAAAAAAGAAAATAACAGGAGAACTCAGAAAACCTGAAGATATAGAATTATTATATGGAAATGAAACTATTACTGAGATATCTGAATATGGCGTAAAATACAAGTTGGATTTAGCTGAAATTATGTGGTCTCCAGGAAATACAGGGTGGAGATCAGCTCTGTCAGGGCCAGGTAAAGTATCTGAATTTTATACATTTAATAACCCAAAAGTGATTATAGATTACTTTGCAGGTATAGGCTATTTTGCAATACAAATGGCAAAAGGATACCCAAACGCAAAGGTGATGGCTGTTGATAAAAATCCTAAATCAATTGAATATCTCTATCTGAATGCTAAAAACAATAATGTGGGAAATATGGAAATAATTAATGACGACTGCAGAAATATAGAAGCAAAAGCAGATGTTATACATCTAGGATATATTGGCAATACTATAGATTTCCTAAATCATGCTCATAAATGTTTAAATGAAAAAGGCATAATCATATTCCACGAAGCATATCGCAATAATTGGTTAGGATTCAAAAGCAGAAGCGATTGGGGGAGTATTCCTCAGAAATTCTCCGAATTAATGGGAAGTAAGGGATTCTATGTTGAAAAGTTTGAAAGAGTGAAATTTTATGGCCCTAGTACAAGCCATATTATTTCTATATTAAAGAAAATTTAATTCTTCTCTTTATCTATATCACCAAATAACTTTTCCAACATTTTTGTAGATTCTCCAAAACTAGAAATATCTCCATCCCAATTATCCAGTGTTTCCATATTCTCTAACTCAAATGCTATTAATGTATCAGTAATCGCATCTTCTGCTTCTTCGTTTAACACTCCTGTATAAACTATAGCTAATTCACAATAAGCTCCCGAAGCAAATTTCACATGAAAATTTCCGAATTGAATATCATTCAACGAGGATGTAGTACTGGCACTCACAGCATCTTCCATGAAATCTTTTACTGCAGTAAACATACCTCCTAAAATATCAACATCGGTCTTTTCTACATCTTTAGCTGAGAAATTTGATATCACAATACCTGACTTAGATAGCAAAAACAAGTTATGAATTCTACCAACCTTACCTGGATGTATTAACTTATCTTGCAGTACATTCACTAATTTAGTGAATTCAGCACTTTTAGATCCTGACTCATTAAGTCCCATTTTTTCGGGAGAAAAATTCTCTACTAAATCTCTGAAATTATCTAAATCAACAACACCTGATTTTTTGCTCTCCAATTCCTCTACATATTGAGCTGCTTTGTCTATAGCTCCTCTAACAGTCGCTGTTGTCATAGGTTTCAGAATATAATCCATAGCACCAAAACGAAATGCAGTTATTGAATTTTGAATATCCGTTTCAGAAGTTAACATAAATACTGGTAAGTCTGGTTGCTTTTGTTTAACTATTTCCAATAACTCAAGACCAGTCATACCAGGCATATTGATATCACTAAACATCATCATGTATTCTCTTTCTTCTAGTTTCTCTAAAGCTTCATTAGGCTCTTCAGCCAAAACTAGATTATACTCTGGCCATTTTTTAAACATGAATTCCATAGCCATTCGAACCGCATAATCATCATCAACTGCTAAAATGTTTGGAAGTCCGTCATTAGTCATTTTTAGCTATCTCCACCCATATATATCATTTTTTCATTTCCTCATCTAGAAAATCTTTTAACTCCTTAAAAAAAGATTTAATATCTTCTAATTTATTCTCATTTGCAGCAGTCTCTATCTTGGCTCCCAGCTCAGTTACTCTATCAAAACCATACATCCCGCCGCTCCCCTTTATGTTATGACCAAATGTCCTTAGTGACTCCATCGTAGCTGTATCCATACCTTTCTGTATCTTTTCTAACTCCTTAGAAGTGAAATTAATGTACATCTCCTGCATCTCGGCCCACTCTTCATCATCAAAACCATCCATCGCATCCCAAAAAATGCGATATATTAAATTATATGCTAATATATTAAATAGATAAATTCATAGGTTATTAATGTTTCAGTATATCACAAACCTAAAACGATTGATGATATTTACATTCACTTTTATAATCTTAGTAAATGTTTTTCAAACAGTTAAAGCAACAGATGAAACCATTGAAAAAAATGCAATGAATATTGATCTACTTTGGATGTTAATCTGTGCTGTTCTGGTATTTATGATGCAGGCTGGTTTCATGTGTTTAGAATCTGGAATCATAAGAAATAAGAATAATATAAATGTAGCTTTGAAAAATGTATCGGATTTTGGTATCTCCATTGTCTGCTACTGGATTATAGGATATGGACTCATGTTTGGATCTAGTACTGGTGGTCTTTTTGGGACTGATAAATTTTTGTTCGATCCATCAGACACCGAAACTAGTGGTTCAGCCATGACTTTCTTTATATTTCAATCTATGTTTTGTGCGACGGCAGCGTCCATAATTTCAGGATCTGTAGCTGAAAGGCTAAGGTTCAATAGTTATTTGATTATTACAGCTTTTGTTGGCACTATTCTATATCCTGTCGTAGGTCATTGGGCATGGGCTAACTCCGATATAGAATATGGGGGTGATGGAACTACTGGTTGGTTAAGTGATATAGGATTTCATGATTTTGCAGGCTCAACTATTGTTCATTCAACAGGCGGATGGATTGGATTGGCAATTGTGCTAATTATTGGCCCTAGAACTGGTAGATTTATTGATGGAGAAGCTCGGAAATTTTCTCCGAGTAATTTACCTCTTTCTGTACTAGGTGCACTCCTCTTAGGATTCGGTTGGCACGGTTTTAATGGAGGAAGCAACCTAGTTTTGGATGAGGCAGTCCCAAAAATCCTCCTCAATACATTCCTAGCTGCAGCCGCAGGTATTGTTGCATGCTTAATATTTTGGGGAGTTCAGAATAAGACTGCTCCTGCTGGTGACCTCATCAATGGTCTACTAGCAGGATTAGTTGCAGTAACTGCAAGTGCAAATTGGATATCGCCTGCAGGTTCTGTAATCATTGGAGCTGGTGGAGGAATGGTAGCACTTTACGTTACTAGACTTTTAGAAAAAGTAGAACTTGATGACCCAGTAGGAGCAATACCAGTTCATTTGGGTGCTGG
>Ga0208407_1001363_pt1 | contig 11200 bp, 12 predicted proteins | sample ETNtaG_9_FD_185775 | JGI IMG/M metagenome (GOLD analysis project Ga0208407, IMG submission 185775) | Marine microbial and viral communities from oxygen minimum zone, Eastern Pacific Ocean - ETNP201406SV69 (SPAdes) (version 2) | ecosystem: Environmental > Aquatic > Marine > Oceanic ...
TGTCGATATCCTCTCTATCCTGTTGTAAATGCTATCCCTTGAATCACTCGATATAGTGGGGTTTGAAGTCTTCCTCTGGTCCCATACGGATTTGAAATCGGATGGTCGGTCAGAAGGCTTACTGGGAGAATTTGCAGCGAGCGAATTTGCAGCATCTAGGAGTTCGCCATCAGCGGAAGGCTCTGGAACAAATCCAAACTGTGGAGAGGATGCGTCCGAGGTTGCAGGGGGTATCTCAGGCAATGGCATGGGAGGTTCTGGCAGAGGCATGTTGATGCCTGGCGGAGGAGGGGGGAGTGGGCTGAGGGGATCTTCAGAATCAGCATCAACGTCGTCCAAAGGGTCAATCACGAACTGTTTCCGAAGTTCAACACTATTCAATATTCTGTGGCTTCGTAATTGAGATGACTCAATTATACGCCATTTGCCGTTATCGGGCTCATTTGCAAATCTCTGCCCATCCTTTCAAGCAAAGGAACATCGCCATCGACTCATTGACCTCTATTTCGTCCCCCAGTGCAGGTTCAACCCGGTGTCCGGAAATTTCTGCGGTTACGTCTTCGGCAATAGTCCGTACCTTCACATTGCCACCTTTGAAGACGACAGCCTCGGAGAGGGGGTCGAATTTGTCACTGGAATCCGGATCTAGTCTCTCTAGTGGCAACTCGGTTACGCGTAAGCCGGATTTTCCATGCAGGCTCCCCACCCACCTGATGACTCGCTTGGTGTCTACGGTCACTACCTCGTCCGTTTCTCCCGCGGTTCCTATCACTACTGAGGAGTCCCCCTTCACAAGTTCCCAGAATATAGGAGTGCATTTGGGGCCAAAGACCGCTAGATTTGGGTCATTCTTCAGTCTGCTGATTTTTTCCTCGTTATCTGCAAGTTTTGCGAGTTCCTCAATACTCGCCCTTGAGCTAGATTTCAGATTTACTTGTGGAGAATTTGCCCTAATTTTCAGTATTCCATGCAATTCATCTAGTAAGGCTCCCTTTCCTGTTTGTCCGCTAGAGATCCTAGATAGCTTTGCTAATGTGGAGTCGATTCCTTGTAATGCTCTGCGCCCCCATTCGGAGTTGTCAGATATTGTGGACTGTATGTCAATTCCTTCACCGCGGATATAATTCACGATCTCACGTCTGGCATTTGAGTCAAGATGCATGAGGCTTGGGTCTCTGACGTGAATGTGGAAACCTCTGTGACCAGAGAATGTGAATTGGGCGTACTTTTCTTTGAATCCGAATTCGGGCTCAAGGAATTCATTCCACAATCGCCATGCCTGTCCTTGAATGACTTCAATCATAGCAGGAAAGTCATTATCTGAAACACCCGGAAGGTGATCTCCGTCCAAGTCGAAAATAAGATCGGCCCCGAGCCAGCCCTTTTCTGCCATCTTTAATTGGGAGGGGTCTTGGTAGTATGCAGTGCTATGAAAGCATGAGTGCGGGGCTCTGCTCCGCAGATATGAGTGAATTGAATTCTTGTTAGAGAAAGCTCGGTGCCGGTCAGGAGGTGCCCCACCCCATGGGATGAACATCCATTCCCTTGTCCTCAGTCTTGGAGGGGTCCAGATTGATTCAGAAGAAATGGAGTCGTAATACTCCGAGAATCGCAATGCGAACCGACTCCATCCACCCGCCATGAGTCAAATAGAGGGCCGAGGGCCATAAGTTTTCAATCAGCCCAGCTTGAGTCCGCCGACTTCTTTTCCATCAGTCGAGGGTGAGGCTCCGGTTGCCTCGACATATGCCTCCCAACAAACGTACTCGTTGTCGAGGACGATTGCCTCAGAGAATTTGAGGGCCTTACCGGTAATTGCGCACACGGGTCCGAGCTGCCCAGAGGCAGTGGAGAGCTTAGAGGGGTCTGGCATGATAACCCCCTTTGGGGGCAACCATTTCATTATTCCGAGGAGAGGAGTTGACGAAAACGCATTTCAACTCAAAACTTCGCGCATTGAATATGCACGATGGGGAGATGAAAATTCGAATTGGCCATTCACCGGATCCTGATGATGCATTCATGTTCCATGCTCTTACCAATGGCCTAATAGACACACGCGGAAGAACATATGAGCATGTCCTTGTTGATATTGATTCTCTGAATCAAGAGGCCGAGCAGGGTAACTTCGAGGTTTCTGCTGTGAGCATACACTCGTACCCAAAGATTTCCGATGACTACGCACTGATGAATTGCGGGGCTTCGATGGGTGAGGGATATGGGCCAATACTCATTTCGAATACGGAAATGAGCGTCGAGGATGCAAAGAGCAAAGTCATCGCAATTCCCGGAAGGAGCACAAGTTCCTACTTGTCCCTTATTCTAGCAATGGGCGAAGTCCAAGTCAAGGAAGTGCCGTTCGATAAAATACAGCCAGGGGTCCTAAGCGGTGAATTCGATGCGGGCGTGATAATACACGAAGGACAACTAACATGGTCCAATGAAGGGGCATTCTTGGTCATCGACCTTGGAGTTTGGTGGAATCAACTAACTGGACTCCCACTGCCGCTTGGAGGAAATGTCGTTAGGAGGGATCTAGGTGCCGAGATGTGCAAAGAAATTTCGAACGATATTAGGAAGAGTATAGAATATTCACTCTCCAATCCAGATTTAGCCCTGCAAGATGCAATTAAGTGGGGAAGAGGGATCGACGAGGATACAAACGAGGAGTTCGTCAGGATGTATGTTAACGAAAGGACGATTGACTATGGAAAGGAAGGTCGTGAGGCGGTGAGGTTGTTCCTTGAACGTGGGCAGGAAGTAGGACTTGTCAGGAAAGATTTCGATGCCAGAGGTATGCAATTTATTGGGGCTGAAAGTTGATGACTGAGAGGCCAGATGTTAGTGAATTCGGTTCCGTTGATCCGGCTCCAGCCAGCAGCGGTTTGGCCGTAGGAAAGCTCAGAGCGAGTCTGTGTGATGAAGACGAGAGGATGTTCCAACGGATGAGGGCCCTTTTTGCTCTGAGGAATATTGGGGGCAAGGATGCGGTTGACTCATTGGCTGCAGCCTTTGATTCATCATCGGCATTACTGAAGCATGAAATTGCATATGTTTTGGGACAGATGCAAGATGATCATGCAGTCCCACATCTGATTAGTAGATTGGAGGACTTAGAAGAGGATGTCATGGTCAGGCACGAGGCTGCAGAGGCCCTCGGAGCAATCGGAAACAGGGCTGCGATGTCTACATTGGAGAGGTTCGCAGAAGATGACGAGATTGTAGTCGCTGAATCATGTGAAGTTGCTATCGACCTTCTAAATTGGGTTTCTAGTGATAGGCTAGATTACTCTGAGTGAGGGTTTTCGAACCAACTTGGTTCATTGGCCATTCCACATACTTCTTCCAGGAAAATTCTCAGCCCTTCTATGGATGGCCTGTCTAGGAGATTGGAGACTTCTTCATCGAAGTATTTGGCGACCCTATCCACTGGGAGCCCAATCTTCTGAGATGAGAGGCGGGATACCTCTGACTTGATTTTCTCGTCGTCTAGGAACTGGTTGTAGCTCATGAGCATGGATTCCCTTGCTTCATTAACTAAGATTGGCGAAGAATCGGCTCTTGCAGCGAATACTCCGAATACCATTGGCAGACCGGTGATTTTTGTCCATTCATTACCCAGATCCATTCGAACTAGTTCGGGGTTACTTAGGGCCGATGATAAGGCTCGGTCTCCAATAATTAGAGCTCCGTCGCAATCCTCAAGCATCGTTTCTAGGTCTGGGCCCATAGGAACCAGTTTTGGGTCCAAGTCTCTCTGCCCCAAAATCCACTTCATGAGCATGTTAGATGTGGATGAGTCGGACGGTAGCGCGATGTCGCGCATTGACTCAAGGGGCCTATTTCCGAAAAGAATCACCGAACCAACAGACTCCCGGCCGACGATTCCGATGTCCCGTAATAGATGGAGAGCATTGCAATTGGTCGCATAGTCGGCTGCTGGTATGGGAGCAGTGATGCAATCCTGCCTTAGTAGATGCCCTGTTAGCCATGAAGGTGGCGCAGCAAGGATTCTCCAATTGGGACCAATGGAGTGGAAAATGGGGTCGCAGTTGATGAATGAGACCCTGCCAAGAGTCTTTTTCCAGGACATGGTTTCACTGGCCTATGATTGGTAGAGCCTTCCGTTCAGTGATTGGCTCTGAATAAATAGATTCGAATCGAGAATAAGTAGAGTCCCTTTTCACAGGTTCTTGATCTGCTGACATAATCAGTCGTGCTAACTTGGCACTGTCATAATCTACACTAGTGGTGCTTCCAGCAACGTGCATAATCTCCTCGTGCCCAACTGTGCCGTCGATATCATCAGCACCAGAATTGATTGCAATTGAAGCCAGATGGTCGCCTATATTCATTCTGTAGGCCTTGATGTGAGGGATGTTATCCAACATAATTCGGGACAGTGCGATTACTCTGATTATCTCCTCTCCAGATGCTAACTTCGCCTCTGGTAGTCGAGTATTGTCCTCCAAGAAAGGATAGGGGACGAAGCATTGGAAACCGGCAGAAGAGTCCTGCTGGGTCCTTAGCAGATCGAAGTGTGTCATTCGATCGTCGATTGACTCGATGGTCCCGAATAGCATTGTACAATTTGTTGGAATGCCAAGATCATGAGCAATAGCATGTATCTCCAAGTATTCTGATGACTTCTCTTTACCCATGCAAATCCGATCGCGAATTGAGTCAACCAAAATCTCAGCCCCACCACCGGGAAGGGAGTTTAATCCTGATTTCTTAAGCGACATGAGGGTCTCCATTATCGAAAGATGCGACCGAGTAGCGATGTGTTTGACCTCTACAGCCGTCAGAGATTTAATGCTAATTTCGGGGAATTTACTCTTTGTCAACTCGTAAATTTCCAGATAATTGTCTATCGTCCATTCTGGATGCAAACCCCCTACTGCATGCACCTCATCAATTACCCCACTATATGGCTCAATCCTTGAGACGAACTCCTCGGCCGTTAGAGAGTATGCATCCCTATGCCTTGAGCCCTTCCTAAATGCACAAAAGCGGCATGCAAGAGTGCAAATGTTAGTGGTATTTACATGGAGATTTGCGTTGAAGAACACACGATCGCCAAATCTTGATTGTTTGATCATGCGTGCAAGTGCAGTGAGCCCTGGGAGTTCGGAATTCTTGTACAAGTCCCTTCCTTCAGCCTTCGTGATCCGTCCACCTTCGACCAGAGTTTCCAAAGCATGGGATAGTAATGGGTCATTTTTTACTGAAAGTGGGATGGTAATATGGGATAATTCGGCCCGCCAGTCCCCCTCTGAAATATGTTGAGTTGGCATCTCTAATCAATGCGAGTAAATGGTATGATTTGAACCACTCTGCTAGAAAGTTATCAAATCGGCATTGAAAACTATCAATAGCCCTACTCAAAAGTTCTGTTCGTGGGCGAAGCCGTTCAAGTTAGAATTGAAGAATTAGAAGAAATGGCAAGAAAATGCAGAATTGATATTGTAAAGATGACGCATGCAGCCGGTGCGGGGCATCCAGGAGGATCCCTGTCAGCAATTGACTGCATGGTTGCACTATATGGCTCGACTCTAAGATTCGATACGGATAACCCCGATTGGGAAGACCGTGACAGATTTGTGATGAGCAAGGGTCATGCTAGTCCTGCGATGTATGCACTTCTTCACCAGATGGGGGTACTCGAAGAGGCCGATCTAATGTCCTTCAGAACCTTGGGGTCTGTTTGTCAGGGGCATGTGGATATGAATTGGACGGAGGGCGTAGATTTCTCAGCTGGAAGTCTTGGAATGGGACTTTCTTTCGGACTAGGTTGCGCTTTATCGGCAAAAATGGATTCCAGTGAAAGGAGCATCTGGGTTATGCTTGGCGATGGAGAGACCCAGGAAGGTCAAATTTGGGAGGCCGTGATGGCAGCAAATTATCATAATGCGAATAATCTACGAGTAATTGTAGACAGGAACAGAATACAGAATGATGACTTCATGGAAGTTCAGATGGAAATTGGTGACATTGCGGCAAAATTCGAGTCTTTTGGTTGGAATGTCAAAGAAGTTGATGGCCACAGCATGAGCGAACTTGTTGGAGTCCTGCAATGGGCAGAGGCCGATGATTCTGGGCCCACTGCAATTATCGCCAATACCACAAAGGGCAAGGGAGTATCATTCATGGAGGACAATCCTGAATTCCATGGTAAGGCCCCAAATAATGAGGAATTGGAAATAGCTCTGGGGGAATTGTCGTGAGTGCCCCGTCAATGGGGGGGGCATCCCGTGATGGATATGGAAAGGCACTCCTCAGGTTATCTGATGATCCACGAGTTGTGGTATTGGAAGCAGATTTGGGGAAATCGACAAAATCATGCCATTTCCGCCAAAATTTCCCTGAGAGAACGATATCGATGGGGATTGCAGAGCAAAATATGATGCTTGTGGCCGCTGGAATGGCCTCATCCGGAAAAGTGCCCTTTGCAAGTACATTCGCGATTTTCACCGAGAGGGCCTTCGAGCAGGTCAGAAATGGGATTGCTCGACCGGGGCTAAGAGTCCACATTTGCGGAAGTCATGGCGGGATACATACTGGCACTGATGGTAGCAGCGCACAGTCAATAGAGGATTTATCCATTTACAGATCGATACCCAAAATGACGGTCATCCATCCGTGTGATGATTTGTCTGCAGAAGAGTTGACTGTCCAACTATTGGACATCGAAGGACCCTCGTACACTAGAACGGCAAGGAATAAGGTTCCTAGAATGTATGATGACGAAAGTAAATTGGGCCTGAAAATTGGAGTTGGTTCGATTCTAGAGGATGGAGGCGATGTTGCAATTTTCGCATGCGGAGTTATGGTGGAGAAGGCTCGCAATGCGGCATCTGTTCTCGCCGAAGAAGGGATCAATTGCACCGTAGTTGACATGCACACTATCAAACCGTTAGACACGGCATTGCTGTCAGAACTAGCGGAAAGTTGCGGATGCTTTGTCTCGGCCGAAGATCATTCGATTATTGGTGGACTTGGAGGGGCACTGTCGGAGTGGCTATCTACCAACAAACCAATCCCGTTGGAAATGGTCGGGGTCAATGACAGATTCGGGGAAAGTGGAGGCACATCTGAGCTAATGGAAGAAGTCGGTCTGACTAGTGTGGCGATTTGTCAAGCGGCGAGAAACTCGATAAACCGGAAAAACGCATCTTGAGAGAGTCCTTATTGGGGTTCATTTGATACGTCCTTTGATTCCGAGAATTTTTCATATGCCCGACCCAGAGGCTGTCAAGAGACTTCTGGAAGGGGAAATTGATCCTGCCGAAATTGAGGATGATGCGCAACTATACTCAATGGCAGAGAGGATCTACGGAAGTGAAGCCCTGGAGGAGCTAGGCGTACAAGCACCAGAAATTCGATCCACGGAGACTTTGGAAGATTTCGGATTGATTTCGGAAGATGTGAGCCTACCTGATTTCGTTCCAAGCATCTCTGACTCCAAGATTAGTGATACTGTCGAAGGAAAAAGAAGGCGCTGGTTTGTTTTCTCTACTGGCTTTTTTGGGATAATTGTGGCCATCTTCAACATGTCAATAGGCATGGGGGCCGCTCTATGCTCTGTTGGTGTGGCGAATATGAGGGAAATATGCAACGATGATTACGGTCAGACAAAGGTAGTTTGGACAGAGGGCTACACCTACGAACGTCTACACGAGGTGGATTCATGGGTCAAGCCAATGTCAGAGATACTGATTGGTGACTTGGCTCTAATTGTGATCTTCACAATAATTACTGTCTTCGGAATATTATCGAAGAAGAAAGTCTAGTACATCCTTGCAATGTATTGTCTCTTGGAAGTTTGATTTCCGGTAACCAAGCATTTCCTAGGTTCTCCAAAGGGTTCATCACACTCGCCCAATAAAGTCAACCCTGTCTTCTTCTCAAGGAATTGGGCATCGGAGTCATTTCCGTCGAAAGCGATCTCGTAAACAACCCCCTCATCAACTATGTAGTCGCCATTATCTTGAGCACCTAGATCCTCAATTGGGAACTCTTGGACTAGTTGTGAAACGATCGCATCGGCCCGATTTCGCAGTTCTTCGGAAATCTCGAATAGCATGTCCCTGATTCTCCCTGGTGCACCATCTAGATCGATCTCAACCTTCCCCCCAGTCCTCAGAGTAGCGATGCACTTGCGTGATTTTAGGTCCCTTGGACCAAGTTCGACTCTGATGGGGGCCCCCTTAATCTCCCAATCATAGTGCTTAACTCCGGGCCTAACGTCTCTTGAATCGACTGTGGCTCTGAGGCCACTGTTGTTCAACTCTGCAGCTAGAGCCTCGACTGCTGGAATGACTCCCTCATCAGAGTGAGAGGCAACTGGCATTACGACGACTTGGAATGGTGCTATTGAAGGAGGCATTACCAATCCCTTGTCATCGCCGTGCATCCCCACCACTGCACCCAATAACCTCTCAGACATTCCAAATGTAGTTTGATGGCACATTTTCGTCTCACCATTTGGATCTTCATATGAAAGATCGAAGGCATCGGCCCACTGATCACGATAGTGGTGGTAAGTAGCAACCTGCAAAGTCCTACCATTAGGCATAACAACATCTGCTGCCTTGGTGTACCATGCACCGGGGAAGGTGTCCCAAACCGGCCTCTTGGAAACCAATGATGGAAGGCATAGTTCATGCATAATTCTCTGAACCATTTCTGCATCCTCTTGAATCTGCATGTCAGCTCCATGCTGGTCTGCATGAACCGTATGTGCCTCGAAGAAATGGATCTCCCTGACCCTGATGAATGAGCGAGTCTGCTTTGTTTCGTACCTGAATGTGTTAACAATCTGAAATGTTTTCAGTGGCAAATCAGCATGACTCCTGATCCATAGAGAGAACATCGTATACATCGGAGTCTCAGAAGTTGGCCTCAAGAACATTGGGATCTCCAACTTATTTTCACCGCCATGAGTGACCCAATATACTTCTTTCTTGAAACCCGACTCCTCTTCATCGAGTCGTAACTCGGAGGGATCGACACCCGCCTCGCGGGCTGCCTTCAACCTTGACACTAGTCTGTTCTCCTTGTCTAGTAGGGCCTCGGGAACCAATAGTGGGAAGCGATACTCGAGATGACCAGTGCGTGTCATCTCGCCCCTAGCTAATTGGTCAATAAGGCCCATTGCAGAGAGGCCATATGGCTTCCATACATCCATTCCTTTGATTGGATACCTCTTGTCGACGAGATCGGCAATCTCGACTATAGCAGGGTACCATGAATTAAAATCTGACTTGGGGGGGATTCCCCTCTTAGCCTTGGAATGATTCGCCACGCTCTTTTCCCATATGGAATAGTGCTTGAATGATTCGTTTGTCGGGAGGATCAGTTTGAAGCGATTATCGCCTCGATTGCCTCGCACAATTCTGACAAATCTTGGATGCTTTCCACGTTTCCATTAGGGAATATGATCCTGCATCTTTTTGTCGATTCCCCATTTACCTCGTCCAGAAGGTTGGCAACTACGGCATCGAGGTCGTTGTCGGAGATTAGAGACTTAGATTTGGAGATTAGGGTTTCTTCGTCTACATCGACCTCTAGTTTGAATCCGATTCTCATTGACCCCCCCACATGCTCCTTTAGGGCTTGGATATGTTTCTTAGTTGGGGAAAGTTCAATTTTCCAGTTTTCAATTCCACTAGGAGTCTTTCCACTTTCATATTCAGGAGCATAGTCCAGTATTGCGGCAGCGTGTATCCAGAACTCAGGTTCTGGATTAGAATTCGCGACTTGGATTGATTCATTCAGTAGTCCATCTGGAGATTCATCGTATCTTACGTCGGGCAATGGAAATGTTGGGGTGCTGGATGTTTGCCCCACCAAACAAACTACATCATGCCCCATCCTATGCAGATGCTCGGCTATTGCCCAGCCGGTTTTTCCCGTAGAAGTGTTAACTATCCTCCTAACTGAGTCAATCGGTGCGGAATTCCCCCCAAGTGTTACTGCAACTCTTTTGCGACTTTGCAGACCCCTATTTGTTAGGTTACAAAACTGTGCGACAATGCGTCTCGCACTGGGTTGTTTCATCCTACCCTCGGAAGGTTCTTCCAACAGTACGTCAACACCTAATTCTTCCAGTTTAGAAATCAAATCTGACGTTACAGCATCATGGAACAAGTCGTTGTGCATAGATGGAACAAACAACATTGGTACCTCCCTGCCTGCTGCTGCAGAAAGCGCCATCATCAAAGGAGAATCAAGTATTCCGTGTGCGAATTTCGCAATCGAATTTCGTGTTGCAGGAGCTAGAATTACGCCATCAAAGTCACTCAACTGTGGCATTTCGTGACTCCATTCTGTGATGACTTGGGCTCCTGATCCCCAAGATAATGCTAGGGGGGAAATTACCTTCTCTGCAGATTTACTCATCATTGGATAGACTGAAGCCCCGTGCCTTCTAAGTTCCCTTGCCAGTTTAATTGACTCTGTTGCAGCAATTCCACCGGAAACAGCGAGGATGACTCTTTTGCCTTCCAGACTGGACCCCTGGAATATGACGCCGGTATCCTCGCTCACGTCCTTGCTATTGGTGGTTCATTGATGAGTGCGTCGATTTGAGTCACAAGGCTTCAAGAGCGATAGAAATGCCCATTCCGCCACCTATACACATTGAAGCCATTGCCCTCTTCTTGCCTATTCGAGCCAATATGCTAGCCGCTTTGCAAGCTATTCTTGCCCCGGATGCACCTAGCGGGTGACCAATGGCTAGAGCGCCCCCCTCAATATTTACTATATCGGGATCCAATCCTAGCTCTCTGATGCAGGCAATACTCTGGGATGAAAAGGCCTCATTCAACTCAAATACGTCGATGTCAGAAACCTCCCATCCTGCTCTTTCTAGAGCCAGATGGGTGGAGGATATCGGGCCAAGACCCATTAAATCTGGATGGCATCCGGTCACTGCTCCCGATACGATAGTGGCTATCGGATTCAGCGAATGTGATATTGCAAATTCCTCACTACAAACTATTGAGAATACGGCTCCGTCAGTAAGGGGCGATGATGTGGCGGCTGTTACGGAACCACCTTCTACAAATGCTGATTTGAGTTTTGACATTGAGTCTAGGGTCGAGTCGGGGCGGATGCAATCGTCTTGAGAGACTTCGCTGCCATTGCAGATTAGAGTGGTAATCTCCTCAGTGAGTTTCCCTTCTGAATTAGCCTT
>Ga0208407_1001366_pt1 | contig 11170 bp, 12 predicted proteins | sample ETNtaG_9_FD_185775 | JGI IMG/M metagenome (GOLD analysis project Ga0208407, IMG submission 185775) | Marine microbial and viral communities from oxygen minimum zone, Eastern Pacific Ocean - ETNP201406SV69 (SPAdes) (version 2) | ecosystem: Environmental > Aquatic > Marine > Oceanic ...
AACTGCTACTATTGGTATAATCAGTGGAAAAAATTTAGATTTTGGTCTACAAGATGGCAAGGTCTATCAAAATATGATTCAAACAGATGCTGCGATTAATTCGGGTAATAGTGGTGGTCCTCTCGTGAATTCAAAAGGAGAATTAATTGGAATAAATACATTTGTTTATAGTGGCGATTATACCTCGAAAGGAACTAGTGGATTTGGATTTGCTATACCCATAAATAGAGCGCGTAGTATAGCCGAGGAGCTAAAAAGGAAAGGTCGCATTAATCGAGGGAAACTTGGATTTAATGTATATACATTAAATCCAAGAGCAGCCTCTTACTTAAATATTCCATTCTATGAAGGCTTATTTGTAACAGAAATATTAAAAAATGGTCCAGCTTCAAAAGCAAAACTTGAACTTGAAGATGTTATTGTTGAAGTAGAAGGTGAGAAAGTAAAAAATAAAGATGATTTCAATGAAATTTTAGCAATAAAAAATTTTAGAAGCGGAGATAAATTAAAAATTAGAATTTGGCGCAGAGGCCGTTATTTAAATCGAACTATAATTTTAGGTTAATATAAATGATCGCAAAAGAAGGTAGGATAATATTAATTCCATTGTTATTTATCACATTCCCTATTGGTGTATATGCTCATGCATCAGGTAATAAACTATTGATAATACTTTATACAGCTCTAGGCCTATTATTTTTGTTTTGTCTTAATTTTTTTCGAGACCCTGTTCGTTCAATACCAGTAGATAAAACTATAGTTGTTTCTCCAGCAGATGGTAAAGTTGTTAGAATAGAAGAGATTGATGATCCTGATTTAGGAGGACCTGCTAGATTGGTATCAATCTTCTTGAATGTTTTTAATGTCCATGTAAATCGTGTTCCAATAGATGGAGTTATAGAATCGGTTGAAAGTAAACCTGGTAGCTTTTTAGCTGCTTTTAATCATTTAGCATCTGATGAAAATGAACAAATAATCACAATAATAAATAATGAATCTGGAAAATATAAAGTAAAACAAATTGCTGGTTTAATTGCCAGAAGAATTTTATGTTACGCTAAACATGATATTAAGATGAATAAAGGAGATAGACTTGGCTTTATTAGATTTGGTAGCAGAACTGATTTAATTATGCCTAAGCATTTAGATATCCAAGTTGAAGTTGGCCAAAAAGTGACGGGTGGGGAAACAGTAATTGGTATTATATGAGTAAAAAAAATACTAAAAGATTAAAACGTACATTTATTCCAAATCTCGCAACAGTTTTCAATATGTTTTTGGGATTTTTTGCTATTACTCTCATTTTGAATGGAGAGCCAATAAGCGCAGGTTGGGTGACGATGGTTGCTATTTTTTTTGATGTAATTGATGGCAAGCTTGCTCGACTTATGGGTTTAACTTCACGATTTGGAACTGAATTTGATTCATTAGCTGACACTATATCATTTTGCGCTGTTCCATCTGTTTTAATTTATAGTTTATATGTAGATGGGTTACCTAATCTTGTGAAAGTGATTATAAGTTTTATGCCCTTGTTATTTGGCACAATACGTTTAGCGAAATACAATATTTTATCAAATGATGCTCCCAAACCATATTTTACGGGACTAACTACACCTTTAGCAGCAACAGCTATAATTAGTTTTATGCTTTTTAATTTTCAATTTTATGGAAATATGGGTGATCCACGCCTGGCTTTATTTATAATAATAATAATCAGTTTTTTGGAAATTAGCCCAGTTAGGTTCTCAAAATTTCCACTATTAAGTTTGAAGAAAGGTAGATCTAATAATTTGCGATTATTCGGATTGTTGTTAGTTCTTGTTTCCCTTTTATTCTATAAAGGTTTGGTCCTTTTTCCATTAATGGTGTTATATCTATCATGGTCTATTATTCAATGGATGTTAGACCATGATAGATTGTCAGATGAATCACATTTGAGATCAAATCAATCTAGTGATTCAAAATGAATAAACGATCGATTGGCGTAATTGTTTTAATCTTATTTTTTGGAACTTTGTTTGGCACTCTTCTAGGAGAGTTATTAGGATGGATGTTACCTGAAAGTGTAGTCAAAGATTTTTTTCTAAAAAGTATTGATTTTTCTTTAGGTGGGTACAGAGGTGAGCCACTATCCTTAGATTTTACTATGATAGCTATTAAATTTGGGTTAAAACTGACTTTTAATTTTACTAGTATTGTAGGCTTTGCCACTGCTTATTATTTTCTACGCTATTTCAGGTAAGTATTCTAAATTGTTATTTATTAATTTCATTATTAAAAGGAAAATATTATGATTCTTCAAGATCTAACATATGCAGCGATGCCTGGCGGGTGGGAAATGGTTGTTATTGCAATAGTAATCCTTCTATTGTTTGGCGCAAAAAAACTTCCTGAGCTTGCAAAAGGCTTAGGTCAGGGGATACGTGAGTTTAAAGGAGCGGTTGATGGAGTGAAAGATGAGATCAATGATGCTAAGGATAAAGTTGAAAGTGATGAAAGTAGTGAAGAAAAAAATAGCGAATAATTAATAATTAAATATTTTTTTTTAAAGGGATCATTTTGGTCCCTTTTTAGTATATAAAATAAACTAAATGATAAAAATTAATGACTAACATAATAATACTTATTTCATAAAAATGTTTACATTTGGAAATCCATACTATTTATTATCATTATTGATAATTCCATTTATTTATTATTTGCAAAATAAATTTACTAAAAATAGAGAAGGCACTTTTCTTACCTCTTCTATTAATCTATTTTCAGATAAGATGAAGCAAAGGGGGTTAATTAGGAGAAATATTTTATTGGTTTTTCAGTATATAACAATATTTCTAATAATTATTGCTTTATCTAGGCCTCGAATTATTGACTCATTAAAAGAAACCAATATGGATGTGATTGATATTGTTTTGGTTATAGATATCAGTTCATCAATGCTAGCGACCGATTTTCCGCCGAACAGGTTAGAAGCTGTAAAAAAAACTGCAAAAGATTTTATCAAAGCAAGGATTTCAGATCGGATTGGTGTATTAGTTTTCGCTGGTGAATCATTTATTCAATGCCCTTTAACTATTGATAAAGAAGTCTTATTATCTCTTATGGAGGATATTCAAGTTGCTGAACAATCTTATGATGGTACGGCAATTGGAATGGCGATCGCTAATTCTACTAATAGACTTAGGCATAGCGATGCAAAATCTAAAGTTATGATACTGCTGTCTGATGGAAGTAATAATGCTGGTGAACTAGATCCACTAACTTCAGCTGATTTGGCAGCGAAATTTGGAATTAAAATTTATACAATAGGGGCGGGAACCAACCAAGATGTATCATTTATACCTGGGAGAGGCTATATCCGAAATGAGATTGATGAAGTGACATTAAGATCTATAGCTAAACGAACTGATGGTAAATATTTTAGAGCGACAAATGTTTCTGGATTAGAACAAGTTTATAATACAATTAATGATTTGGAACGAACAGAAATAGAAGTAAAAGAATATACCAGATATAAAGAATTATTTGGATGGTTTTTGATTCCCGCAATGCTATTGGGCTTAGGTGGGCAAACTATTGATCGGATTATTTTTCGGAGGCGTCTATGATCGAATTCCGCTACCCATTGATTCTATTTTTTTACGCCCCTGCTTTAATCATTTGGCTTTATTGGATAATTAATAGTAGGAATAAAATGTTATTATCTACTGTTGATAAATCTCTTAGGGATAGATTATTGATTAAAATAGATAAAAAACGCTTATTACATAAAGACCGTTTTCTCTATTTCTCTATGTTGATATTAATTTTCTCAGCATCTGGGCCACAAATAGGTACTCGTTTGGCACCTTTAGATCGTAAAGGTATCGATCTTGTTTTTGCTATTGATGTTTCAACCAGCATGAATGCAGAAGATGTTAAGCCTAGTCGCTTAGAAAAGGCTAAGTTTGAAATATCTCAAATGATTCGCCAATTGAAAGGAGATAGAATTTCGCTTATTGTTTTTGCTGGTTCCAGCCATATGTATTTACCTCTAACTACAGATTATGAAGCCGCCAGGCTCTTTCTTGATCAGATTGATACCAATATGATTCCCACTCAAGGCACTGCTCTAAGCTCCGCATTACAAACCGGATTATCTGCTTTTACTGAAGATGAATCAAAATATAAAGTATTAGTATTAGTGACTGACGGTGAAGATCATGAAGGACAAGCGATCGATTTGGCTTCAAAAGCTTCAGATAGAGGAATGATTATACATACTGTTGGTGTCGGCACAGAATCAGGTTCACTAATACCCGTTATTGGTAAAAATGGTATTCGTGACTATAAGCGAGATAATACTGGAAGACTCGTCACATCGATACTTAACGAAAATATATTAAATGAAATAGCAAACGCAGGGAATGGTACATACGTTAGATTTGATAATAAACCTGCAAACTTTAGATCAATTATGAATGCTATTGATTCTATGGAAAAACGTAGTTTAAAATCACATATATATTCAGAGTATGAAGATAGATTTCAATCTTTTGCCTTTATATCAATGGGACTTATGATTGCAGGTATGTTATTACCAACTAGAAAAAATAAAAATAATGTTAAGAAAGATTAATTTGTTTAGAGTTTTGATTATTGCTTTTTTAATAAATATTAATATTATCTTCTCACAAGATAAAGGTTTAGAGTATTATCAAAATCAAGAGTTTGAGGCCGCTAAGAATTACTATGAATCAATAATTCTTGAATCTGAGAATCCAGAGGCTCAACTTGGAAAAGGTTCATCTTCTTTCCAATTAGGGGATTATGATTCAGCTAAAGGTGCTTTTGAAGAATCTCTAAAATCCAATGATAATATAATTAGATCTAAAGCATTATATAATCTTGGAAATACATTATATCAAAATCAAAAAAATGAAGAAGCGCTTGCATATTATCGAAAAGCATTGGAGCTAAATCCTGATGACAAAGAAGCAAAGTATAATTATGAATTGTTAAAGTATCAACCAGACCCTCCTGAGGATGATCAAAAAGATCAAGATAAAAAAGAAGAAAAAGAGCAAGAGCAGGATCAAAATAAAGAGCAAGAACAGCAACAAGAGCAGGATCAAAATAAAGAGCAAGAACAGCAACAAGAGCAGGATCAAAATAAAGAGCAAGAACAGCAACAAGAGCAGGAGCAGCAACAAGAACAAGCTTCTGAAGAAGAGAAATCGCAAGATATGAAGCAGGCAGAAAGTATATTAGATGCATTAAAGCAAGATGAACAGGTTATGCAAAAAAAACAGATTGCTCGTTCAAAATCTAGGAAATTAGCAAAAGACTGGTGATGTATAAATTAATCTTTATATTAATATTCAGTTCAATTCTATTTGCGCAACCAACAGTTTCTGCTACGGTAGATATCAATAGAATATCTCAAAGTGAAACAATAGGGTTTAAAATATTAGCAACAAATGTAGATGCGACTCCCAATGTTGATGTATCACCTATTAAGAAAAATTTTAAAATAGTAAGCGGTCCTGCCCAGCAAACAAATATTCAATGGATTAATGGTGCTATGACAAGTTCTCGAAGCCTTAGTTGGACATTGCTCCCCAAAAGGGCAGGGAAATTAAATATTCCATCTTTATCAGTAAAAATGGGAAAAAATACTTTTATGACTAAACCAATTGGTATCACAGTTACAAAAGGTGCTGGTAGAGGTGATATGGCCAATTTATTCATTGAAGTTATTCCTGATAAAAGAAAAATTTATCTTGGTGAACAATTAACTGTGACATATCGGCTTTATACAAAATTAAATTTATCTATTGAAGATATAGAATATCCGAAAAGTGTTGGATTTTGGAATGAAGATCTTAGAGGTAGTCAAACTCCTCGATTTAAAGATACTCAAATGAATGGCGTATCTTATAAAGTAGCAACATTATATAAGGCAGCAATGTTTCCAACACAGACTGGAAAAATGATGATTGCGCCAATGACTGCTATTTGTAATGTTGAGAAATCATCCAGACGTCGCCCTAGAGGATTTGCTGATCCATTTTTTAATTCTATGTTTCGAGAGTCTCAAAGACAATTTATTCAATCTGATTCGCTTAATATTGATGTAATACCATATCCTAATACACCACCCAATGATTTTACAGGTGCCGTTGGTCAGTTTTCCATTGATTCGTGGGTTGATACAAACAATGTTAAAGTTAATGAAGCGGTTACACTCCATGTTAAGATTTCAGGTACGGGTAATATATATAATTTTAATATTAACCCAATTAATTTTCCTCAGAATATGGAGGTTTTTCCTCCAACTTCTACTATTAAGAGAGATGAATTTAGAGATGAAATTACAGGGGAGCTTAATTTTGAATATATTCTAATTCCAAGAATGGAAGGACAGTTTCGAATTAGTCCAATTACATTAACTTTTTTTGATACTAGTTCTGATCGTTTTAAAACTATACGATCTAAAACAACAGATATTATAGTTACTCCTGGATCAGCCTCAGAATCTATTGTTTCAAACTTTAGTAGAGAAAATGTTACAATACTAGGTGAAGATATTAGGTTTATAAATACTAAAAACCCAAAATGGTACAAGCGTGGCAATCAAACTATTCCTATTTGGGTATGGGGCGTTTACTTTTTTTCTTTTTCAATGTTCATATTTCCTTCAGTCTATCATAGAGTAAAACACCAAAGAATATCAACAGTTGATATTCGTGAAGCTAATAATGCGCTTAGATTATCTTTAAAAATGTTGAAACAAGAAAATAATGACCCTTTCTCATTTACTGCATCGGTCATTTATCAATATTTTAAATCAAAATTATTTTTATCATCAATTAATTTAGATCCAATGACATTGGATTCTCAGCTTAAGCATAAAATTGATCCTGAATTAATTTCAGAGGTTATTAGCTTAGTTAAATTATGTGACTCAGGTCGATATGGCCCTAAAGCGGAACAGTCTATGAATTCACTTCAGTTTGATGCTTCAGAATTATTAAAAGAAGTGGATAAGGCCTTATAATGAAATTGCTAAAATTATCAATTCTACCTTTAACCTTCGCTTTATCTCAGTCACCTGATTCATTATATCAATTAGGAAATAATTATTATGTTAATGAAAAATATGATCAAGCAATAAATATCTATGAGGAGATTTCAAGTAGGTTTGAGCATGAAGATTTATACCTTAATTTAGGTAATAGTTATTACAAAGTAGGTGCTTTAGGAAACGCAATATGGTCTTACGAAAAAGGACAATTATTATCTCCTAGAAATAATGATATTAATTATAATTTAAATTTCGTTCGTAATCAAATTAGAGATCGGATTATTCCCCCTGATAATTTTTTTCTTATCTCTTTTTATCGTGCTATTATAGAGAAATTAACTTTATTAGATCTTTTAGCTACGTCAGGGCTGATATTTTTTATTCTTGGAATAGTATTTATTGCTAAAGATTTTGACTTTTTATCAAATAGAATTACTAGTTTAATTAATACAATATTACTATTCCTTATTATTTCCAATGGAATCATAATGCTAGATAAATATTGGGATGTTTTTGATAAAAAAAGTGGTGTTGTTATATCCGTTGAATCAAATGTTCGTTCTTCACCCATAAATAGAGGAGAGAACATTGTTTTTCTTATTCATGAAGGTACGAAAATTGAAATAATCACTGAGGAATCAGGATGGTATGAAATAGTTTTGCTAGATGGTAAGAAAGGTTGGATACCTATGAATGAGGTACGAACAATTTGAAGCTAATTATTCTATTTTTTTCTATTATCTCAATTCTTCATGGCCAAAATAATAAAATAAAGTTTGATCCAAATAAATTAAGAGACCCTGAGCCGAAGTGGCTTAAGATTATTAATCCAATTAATTCTAAGGAATTATCTAATCAAGACAGTGCCAGTTTGGATTATAAATCAATTATTGTTGAAGGGTTTAGGATTCAATTATTTGCTACACGTGACCGATTTAATGCAGAAAAATTCAAAATAGACCTTGGAAAGATTTATGATAAAAAGATATATGTTATTTTTGAAGCACCAAACTATAAGGTGCGAATTGGAAATTTTATAGATCGTAACCGTGCTGAAAAAGTTCGAAGTGAATTCTCAAAGAAAGGTTATCCTTCAGCATGGATTATTAGAGCTAAAATCGAACCAATAAATGATTAAAAATAGTATTTCCTATTATCTATAATTTTAGCTTTTTCTTTTAGTTCCGACATCCAATTTTGATAAAATTTGTTTTGCTTAGTCATTGTTAGATCAGATTTAATAATATTTTGCTGATCAATCCAGGCCGTTGAATCAAAATCACTAATTTTATTTACTATTACTAGGCCATAACCTCTAAATGTTTTAACTGGTCCAATAAGATCATCTTTATCGGATCTTATAAGAGAGCCAATTAACTGATCTGATTTCCCAAGAGATATGAATGAATCAGATAACTTCTTTTCGTCAGATGGAATGTACTCTAATTTCTCATTATTATTTTTTAGTGATTCAAATGTAGTTCCATTTAATACTTTAGTTTTTAATCCTATTGCGAATGTTTTTTTTGCTTTATCACGTTGTTCACTTTTTAGTTCACTTATAATCTGATCTCGAACATCATTAAATGGTAATGCTCCTTCTAATGAAATTGAATCAAGAGCGAATACTGCAAAATAGTCATTTGTTTCTAAGGGGTCCGATATATCAGATATATTAGCATCGAATGCCCAACGGATAGCAGATCTAAAGGATCCTAGTCCGCCTATAAATAAATCATTGCTTCCTAAGAAATTAGCAGCTTGTTTTTTTACAGTATGACTATCTAAAGCAGTCGAAAATGAATAATCCTGTGAATCATAGCTAAATAATGTTGCTTTTCTACGTAAATCAGAACGTGATTTTTGTCCTAATTCAATTTTCAGAAGTATATGGCGAGCTTTTATTTGATGATTCTTCTTTTTATTATCTTTTATACTATCAATCTTAATAATATGATATCCAAATTGAGTCAGTACAGGACCAACAACTGATCCAGCTTTTGCATTAAATGCAGCTTCTTCAAATTTTTTCACCATTTGTCCTTTACCAAACCATCCTAAACTTCCACCACGTCCTGAGTCAGGTGTTATTTGGTTACTTGGATCCTGAGTATATATATTTGCTAAAGTGGAAAATTCTTCACCATCACTATATGACATTATTATATCAAGAGCATCATTTTTAACTCTTTGAGTATCTTTAAGAGTTGCGGTCTTTGGCCACTTGACATAAGAAAGATGTCTTTTTTCGTCTCTTTGAAATTCATCAATTCTAGATTTATAATTTTCAAGAATCTCATCATCACTAGGATCATTTGCTAAATCTTCTACAGCCGAATTAGTTACATGAATTGCAGAAATTGTATATTCTGAATTTCTCTTGACAAACTCATCGCGAATATCTTCCTGAGAAACAATAGCTGAAATATTTATGTATTCTTGCAGTTTAAAGCGAGGAAGATAAAAATTCCTCATCCATGCCTCTATTGGATTCCAATCCATTAAACCAGGAGTATTTAGTGCTTGGCGATAGTTTTGCTCATCAAACTGGTTATCGTTATTATAAAATAATCGTTTAATATCAGGAGGTGGGTTGTTTTCGAGATGATATAAAATTTCATCATCAGAAATATGAATATTTAAATCTACTATAGCTTGTTCAGTAAGCCTCTCTTCAACAAATGAATTCCATACTTCTTCTCTAATATTAGTCAACTGTTGATCTGAGATTTCTATTCCGGTATTTCTTAATGATTCTAGCCTTATTGATACTGCCTGATTAAACTGATCTGGTGTTATTTTTGAGCCATTTATAGAACCAATAGCTTCGCTTGGGTTTACTCTCCCAAGAAGCTGGTCAATTATATTTGCCCCACCAACTAAACCTCCAACAGTCATGCTCAATAGAAATAGAATGAGTAGTGACCAAAGCACTACATGCATACGATTTCGTAATGTTGACATCATGCCCATAAAATTTTGTCCTTAATTAATTTATTTTATTTATCTATTAAAGTAAGGGGTGCGAATTTATCGTATTTGTGTATTCAAAAGCCAATGAACAATAGATAATTATTTTTATGCTAAAATGATTATCTATTATGGGTCTAATATTTATAATATAAAACCAACTTCAATGAGCACAATATCTCCAACAGCAAAACAGCATCCACTAATTATTAAAGGTTCTATGAAATCTCTGTATCAAGAAGTCATAAAATGTAAAATGTGCCCAAGATTAGTTGATTTTAGAGAAAAAATAGCTAAGGAAAAGCGTAAGCAGTATAACGATTGGGTTTATTGGGGTAAGCCAATTCCAGGTTATGGTGATCCGGATGCAGAGCTATTACTAGTAGGATTAGCACCGGCTGCTCATGGAGGAAACAGAACTGGTAGGGTCTTTACTGGCGATAAATCGGCTGAGTTTTTAATTAAATGTTTATATGATGTTAATATTGCCAATCAACCAAACTCTGACCGGCTAGATGATGGATTAATTCTTCAAAATGCATTTATGACACCGGTTTTAAAATGTGTTCCCCCTAACGATAAACCAACCGCTCAAGAAATAAGAAATTGTTCAGATTATTTTAGCTATGAAATGGAAATGTTAAAAAAAGTGAAGGTAATTCTTGCCTTAGGAAAAATCGGTTTTGATCAGTGTTTAAAATATTTTCGTAATGAGTTTGATATAAAATTGAAGGATTATCCTTTTGGTCATGATCGTAGATACTCTCTTCCAAATGGAAAAATTCTTTGGGCTTGTTACCATCCAAGCCCAAGAAATGTATATACTCGCAGATTAAATCATGAGATGATGGTGGAATTATTAGATAAAGTTAATAGTTACTTATATCATTTTAATGATGTTAAGGAATAATTTTACTTAACTAGTGTTATTATATAACTAAAAATATTATTATTGTATTCTATAAATATATAATATCAAGAACTGATAAAGATGAATGGGATGAATTAAAATGAAACGCCTCTGACTCATATAAAGGAGAAATAAATGACAAAACTATGTATTAAGAAATTTGAACAAGGAAATGAAAAGCCATTAACAACTGTTTCTATTCCCCTTGCCGTTATAAAAAT
>Ga0208407_1001370_pt1 | contig 11154 bp, 8 predicted proteins | sample ETNtaG_9_FD_185775 | JGI IMG/M metagenome (GOLD analysis project Ga0208407, IMG submission 185775) | Marine microbial and viral communities from oxygen minimum zone, Eastern Pacific Ocean - ETNP201406SV69 (SPAdes) (version 2) | ecosystem: Environmental > Aquatic > Marine > Oceanic ...
CAGACCAAAGAAGCCCCAGCGATCAATCTTTTCGCGGTTTTCGTGTGCGACATACTCTACTGAAGATAGAATGTCCCCCATGAATTGACTCTGAAGAATAGTGCCTGCTAATCCATCTTGACGCGCTACAAGAGCTTGACCTTGATGCTCCCCTCCACCACTTTCTATTCTACCCGCACCTGTTCGATCAGCTAAAGTCGCAATCTCATTTCTACAAGATACTATGAATTCAAATTCATCGGGGTCATCAGATACTGTGTTCTTTAGGTGTTCTTTCAACTCATCTTCAATTTCAACATGTGTTCTTCCGAACTTGAAAAAGGCAAAACGCATCTTTGGTTTGTATATCAAGCGTATTGCAATCCTATGCTCATCATGAACAATCCAATACCCTTTTTCCTCAAGTTTAGGATTAGATGTGAGCATGAAATCTTTCAAACATCCTTCAACTCTTTTCTGTAAAGCAGCCGTATTGTGAATACCACCAAAGAAGTCACTGTAATCCTGAATTAGTGCAGCGTCTATCACAAGGTCTGGCTTATCATCCAGTTCTCGAACTTCAGCACCACTATGGTTACGTGAAAGTGATTCAAAAGCACCATGATGGTCATCCAAAGCGTCTGCTTTCAATTGTAGTGGGGTTAATTCACCATAGGTTTTGAAGTATTTCACAACCACTTTCTGCATAGCAGTAGAAACTTGGCTTGGTTCAATTACAGCAGACTGTGTCGCCCTATAAGGGACGAGAACATCAATTGAAAGTGCCCTCTTCCGCATTTTGAATTCGTCCCAATCAATAGTTAGATGCAGCTCCTGTTCGCATCTCTCAAGTGCTCTTTGAACCACCCTGTGAAGTACTTCCTCACTGAGAATATCATCTATGTCCTTATGATAGAAACGATACATTAGAGGATACTGAACACAGAGGAAAAATATGCTCATTGAAAGTGAAATAAAGGCCATCCACCAAGCAGGTACTCCAGCAGAACCACCCGTGAGCATCGCTGTTTCTCTACCACCAGCCCATTCCGCCCCCATCAACGCCCAACTCCAAGAACCCAGTTGACGATAAGTAAGACAAATGCGATCCCCTGTGTCAGTTATTTTGGCTTCTTTTACAGATTCTTTTTCCCAGGGCAATGCCGCATCACTGGTGTGAATTTCAAGAGGTACAGTCATTGGCTCTTCGGTATGCAGTGGTGATTGTTTAGTCAACAAAGTTTTGTTTTCATTTGTTTGATTTGTCATATTTACTCCAGATAAATTATGGAAAAACACTTCCAATTCATATTCACCATCATTGTAATGAAGAAAATCCAAATAGCCTTCAGACCTATTTCCTATTATTCCCTCGTCTATCATTGCCCCATCAATTTTCAATTCCCATCTTAGTGACTTTGCTTCATCTATTAGTGGTTGAACATTGTTAACACGCATACGAATTTTGTGTACATCATTATCCACCCAAATGTTAATCCAAACGATTCCAGAACTGTCCAAACATTCACCGCCGGGGTCAGCGAATGAATCAGAAATTTGTTGGTCAAGCCAAACTGAATTATTGATTCCAGAACCTAGAAAACCTGATGATAATGCTGACATAAATCCGAAAAAGACAATCCCATAAGTCAAACCCCCAAGAAATGTCAAACCCTCAGGGCCACGGAAAATACCTTTTTTCCCAATACGACGACTTTTGATTTGTTCTAGTTTTTTGTCTAGTTTATCTTGCGCTGAAACCTCAACATAATCTTCTACTGAAACTTTGCCATCATGATCAGCATCGAAATGCGCCACTAATTCCTCAGGGGGGATAAATCCATCAGGACTTACATGGATGTCATCGGGAAGTGGATAAGCATCCTCAGTAGATGGTGGGCCCCTTGACATCATTACCACCAAGCGGTTCAAGCCAAAGAGCCTTTGGCTACTTTCCGCCGTAGGCGGATTAGACAACAGAGGGTGAAAACTTAACCCAAATCGCCCGCCTGCGTGGAGCGATACCCATGACCCGTGTACAACTGACCGTTCCGATAATGCTGCTATTTGTACTGATATTCACCTCCCTATGCCCCCTAATTATTACACCAATTAATGAGGATTCGACAGTTGAAGACCCTACTATAGAAATGCCACGAAATGCCGAATATTGGCCTGCAGAGGCACGTTCTAGCGCCACAGCATGGCTCAAAGAAACTGTAGATGATGACGGCGATACTGGTCAATGGACCTCTTCTGTAATTGCCGATGATGGTACTGTCTGGGTATCGTTCTACTCTGCGGCTGGACGTGATTTGAAGGTGTCCCACTGGAATGGTTGGTCATGGGATGTTGATGATGTCTACACATTCGGTGATATCGGCAAATATTCAGAGATTGCTATTGACTCCGATGACAATCCAAGAATTGCATCTTATGACATAACAAATGCAGTACTGAGAATCTCACGATACGATGGTAGTTCGTGGAGTACAAACACTGTAGCTCCAGGTGAAAATACCGGTGATGAAAACCCATATGCTGGTGAAGGAAGAATTGGATTTGCAATTGATGACTCTGATTCAGAATGGTTCTCTTTCTATGTTAGTGACCAAAGCGTGGGTGATTACATCTTATCATTCGCAAATTGGGATAGCAGTGATTCATCATGGGCTTACGGAGTAATTGATGATGGATTTGGAGAAGATAGTGAATGGAGTGATTACACCGATGCAGGACAATTCAGCAGCCTCCAAATAGGTGCAGATGGTTATCCTCGCGTAGCTTACAAGTGTGCAATTGTCAATACTTTAAGCGATCCAGTAACTGGAACTACAATCAATGCTTGGTATGATAAATCATTACGATATGCTCAATTTGATGGTGCTAGCTGGGGAATTACTGATATCCACATTAATGAAACTGGGGCCAATTATTATCCAGCATGGTGGTTACAGTTAGAAATTGATTCAAATGGAAATGAGTATATTGCCTACCAAAATACCTCCGGATGGGATAGCGTCCGCTTGGCTGTCAAAAGTGGAAGCAGTTGGAGCCATAGCATGATTGCAAATAGCAGTAGTAGTAATATTGGCGAATATATCAGAATAGAAAGTGACAGTATCGGTGACTTACATATTGCATATTATGACTCTTCAAACCAGGATTTGGTCTTACTTCGTGGAAGTAGTGCTACATGGGAAACCGTGAATATTGCGAGTCTAGGGAGTATTGGCTCATATGCTGATGTGTCAATAGATCAAAATGATGAAGAGGTATTCTCCTACTATGATGGTGACGAAAGTGACCTGATAATCGCATCCCCTGCATCTGATGCTGATGGAGATGGGCTTGCGGATGCTCAAGATAGATGTATGAACACACCTGCTGGCAAAATCATTGACAATACAGGTTGCCACTATGAAAAGCAAATCCTAACCTCTAGCGGATCTGATTCCGCCTATGTAGACGTGGCGAAGGGAGATGATGGACTTCTCCGCCTTGTTCACTTTAGAGGCCTAGCAGATGACGGAGATTCATGTGATAGAGCAATTGGCAACATGACTGATGATTGTAATCTCGTCTATCGAAAGCAGAATTCTGATGGCACATGGGGAGCAGGGGAAATTCTCGACCAAGGTGGGGAAACCGGTAGATACGCATCTCTTGCAATAGCATCTGATGGTACTGAAAGCGTCGCATTCCACGCAAAAACAGTCATCGATAATCTTACAGTTACAGAAACAGCAGCCAAGATTGCCACCAATAGCGGCAGTGGATGGAATGTTGAAATCGTTGCTAGGAATAACTCGACAGGTTGGTACACAGATGTTGCAGTTGATTCGCAAGGAAACAGAATCGTCTCCTATACTGACAATTCCGGTGCTTATTCAGAATTGAAGGTGGCCAGAAAATCAGGTACTCATTGGCTTGAAGAAACTGTACAAGTAAATGGGACCTTTGCTAGCGTTGACTATGTCAACGATATTGCTCACGTTTCATACTACAGCAGTAATCCAGAAATGATTCGCCTGGCTATTGAAAACGGTTCAAACTGGGACATCCATAATGTGACTACTAGTGGAGTTGTTGGGACTTATCGCCTTGACACCGATGTCACCGATGATGGAAGATTACTCATCAATTACTTCCGCGGGCGCGACAGCGCGAGTGACACCATCTGTGATGGACCTCAAGAGTGCACGGTACAAGTTGCTGAATGGAATGGGACTGCCTTCACCTATCACATACTAGACCAAAGGAGTGATACTCTCGTATCTTACATGTCTGTAGTTGAAGACTCTGCTGGGCTAATTCACTCAGCATGGTACGACAGTGGTAAAGGGGCCTTGCAAATCGCCTCACCAACACGAACTGATTGGGAAACCATTACTGTAATTGATGATGCTACAGCAGGACGATATCCAAAATTACTGGTCAATGAATTCGGATGGGAAGAAGTGTGGTACCATACATATGCAGATGAAAATGAACTAAGAGAAGTTAAGAGATTTGCATGGGAAATGGATCATGACTTTGTTGAAGACGATGATGACCAGTGCCCTGACACACCATATGGGGCTGAGGAAGTTGATATGTGGGGTTGTGCCTATGAGCAGCGTGATGATGATTTTGATGCGGTATCAAATTCCTTCGACCTCTGCCCCAATACTCCGGGCTACGAGGGACATCTAGTTGATGCAGATGGTTGTAGCCCAAGTCAGAAAGATACTGATGAAGACGGAGTGAACGATGCACAGGACCAGTGCCCAGGAACTACAGACCTTACTACAGTTGACAGTATTGGATGTTCAGAAGAACAAAGGGACTCTGATTATGATGGAGTAAACGATTCTCAAGACCTTTGCCCTGATACAGATATGGGAGAAAGCGTCGATTTGAATGGTTGCGGAGATAGTCAAAGGGACAATGATGATGATGGAGTCAATGATAAAATTGACTTCCTGCCACAAGATGCAAGCCAGCAATATGATTCAGATGGAGATGGCTATGGAGATAATCCCGATGGCACAAATGGAGATGATTGCCCCAATAATGCAGGCACATCGACTGGTGACCTAGTAGGTTGTCCTGACCATGACGATGATGGAATTGCAGATGACAACGATGATGATGATGACAATGATGGATACTCAGATGTTGATGAGATTGCAAACGGTACTGACCCCCATCATGCACTAGACTTCCCTGGGGCAGGAGAAGGTGGTGGAGATAGCACCGATAATACTGATGACAATACCGACAATACCAGTATCAATGGAGATGGCGGTGACGGAACTGATGCAGCATCAAGCGGAGGCATTAGCACACCAGTTATTGCCGCTGTTTTCGCAGTAGTCATCCTACTACTGATTGGTGTTGCAGTATTGCTAATGTCTGGAGGGAAGAAAGGCTCCTCTGGGATGCCAGCAATTCCTTCTCTAGCCGCAGCTGAAGCACAACTCGCTGGCGCAGCAGCACCCGCACCAGCAACAACTGCAGCTCCCGCCACAAGTTCTGGAGGGCAAACTGGAGAAATGGTGCCAACGGGTAATCCGTGCAAGCACTGTGGAAAGAAAGAGGTCTACCACATACCTTCTTATGGAGCAGATTATTGCAAGGCTTGTTCACAATATAATTGAACAAGGTGATAATTATGAATTACAAAAATATGCTAATGGCTATCATGACACTGCTTTTACTAATGGGCTCAACTATTACCACAACAACTGCTTACCCAACAGGCATTTCGGGAGTAAGTACTGGCTGTGTTTGCCACTCCGGAGCAACTACTAGTACCGTAACAGTTACTCTAGATGGCGTCCCATCAAATTATTCCGGTGGAGAAATTGTAAATCTCACTATCACCATCACCGGAGGCCCTACTGCCGCTGGTGAAAACCATGGAGGATTCAATCTCGTTGCCAGCGCTGGAACATTAAGTGCCCCAGATAATACAACTCAGATAATGAATGGTGAAGCAACACACACGGAGTTTGGCAATAATCAACGTAGTTGGCAGGTAACATGGACTGCCCCGTCTGAAAATTCTCAAGACATTACCTTCACAACTCACGGGAACTCAGTCAATGGAGATGGGTCTGCAAGCGCTGATGATAAATGGAATAGGGCAGAGGTAACTCTTGCTGGCGTTGCTCCACTTGATAGCGAAGAAACACCAGGGTTTGGAATCGCTTTGACCATGCTCGCTCTAGTTGGAGTAGCAATCTCAAGAGTTCGCAAGAATGTATGAATCTGTTTGCAAGTTTTCAGGTATCCATGATACGGTCACCCGCATCACCTAGTCCTGGAAGAATGTAGCCTACTTCGTTTAGCCTATCATCAACCGATGCCAACCATATTGCGACATCTGGATGTGCACTTCGCAAGGCATCTACACCCTCTGGTGCTGCTATTAGTCCAATAAATCGAATATCTTTGATGCCCGTCTCCTTTAGGCGGCTGATAGCTGCAATTGCAGAGCCACCTGTTGCCAACATAGGATCTACAACAAGAGCCAAATCAACATTTGGCGGAGTAGGTAATTTGTCGTAATAATAGACTGGTTCCAGTGTTTCCTCATCTCTGAACAGCCCAACATGTAAGACTCGTGCCATGGGAAGCATCTCGTGAGCAACATCACTCATTCCAAGGCCAGCACGTAGAATAGGCACTATTCCTATTCTAGGTCCCAATGTAGCACCTGTAAACGGAGAAAGAGGAGTTTCCCTCTCATCAGGTGTAGTGGAAAGGTCACGTGTAGCCTCGACCATCAATATTTGAGTAATCTCTCTGGCCAAGTTCCTAAACAAAACAGAAGATGTTTTTTTATCTCTAAGGCGCGTCAACTTGTGTGCTATCAAAGCGTGTTCTGGCACAATTACCATTGGATCAGATTTATTTGTCATATTTTCACCTCAAGTTTTCTTTTCATAATTGAAAGCATCAGGAAGCAGTTCTGCAAGTCGCCACACTTTACCAACTTCGCCTTTTGGAGTGGCCCCTATCACTTCGATATCGCGACAATGATCCCACAACAGTTGCCTACATGCCCCACATGGGCCAAGAAAAGGGATTTTTGTAATACCAAGTTCTTCATCTGATTGACCACAATACCATTCATCGTTTTCATCATCCTCACAAATTGGATTACCATTTTTGTCGTGTTGTATCCCAATAATTGCAATACGAGTGAATGAACGTGCGCCTTCAGACAATGCTTTAGTCAAAGCTACCCTTTCTGCACAAATGGTTAATCCATAGGAATCAGACTCAACATTACATCCAGTGAATATTGTCCCATCTGTCGCCTCAAGAGCTGCTCCAACATGATACAAAGAATGAGTAGCAACCGCGTTATTACTTACCTCTAAGGCAAGAGATACCAATTCTTCTGCGCTCAATCTGCTAGATGAATCCATGAACTCCGCCACTCCCCAATTGACTCGTGTTGTTGCTTTAGACTTGAAACCAATGGCTACAATACAAGTTTCATTAACGATTTTGGTGCAGGGAACAGGATTTGAACCTGCGAAGCACTACGCACTGGGACCTAAACCCAGCCCCTTTGACCACTCGGGTACCCCTGCTTGAGCCTAGGGCGAGGCTTTGGGGTTTAGAACCCGTCGCTAAAAAATACACCATGGTTACCTCGGTATGGTATTACAATCACTTTCAGTACAACCCCTGTGGGGGTTTCATTGATAATAGAAATACTAAGCCAAACAGTTTGGAGGATGTCAATTGACCAAGATTGGAGTACTTGGACTAGGTAACTGGGGTACCTCCTTGGCTCATATTTGGGCCAAAGATGGCCACTCTGTAATTGGTTGGACTGTTGAAAGTGAAGTTTACGAGTCAATGGTACTTGAAAATATCAATAAGAAATACCTTCCAGATACGGTACTCAAAGGCGTAGATGCATCGATGAACCTTGCTGAAGTATGTGATGCTTCCGAACTCATAATTCTTGCAATCCCTTCTGGAGTGATCCTTTCAGTCGTAGATGAATTGATACCCCATCTAAGACCTTCACATGTCTTAGTAGACCTTGCCAAAGGTATTGCACCCAAAGAAGAGGGAGGTAGTGGATTGATTTCTGATGCTATTGAGAAAAGACTCGATGCTGCTGGCCTTTCAAACCCAGTAGTTGTCCTAACGGGGCCAACTATTGCCCCAGAAGTGGCGCGTGGAGTGCTTACCAATGCTCTTGTTGCCGCACATGATAGATCGGTTGCTGAAAGAGTAGCAAGCCGTCTTTCCACGGAAACTTTGGTGCTAAAAGCAGCAGATGACCCAATAGGTGCTGAACTATGGGGGGCTTTCAAGAATACTGTGGCACTTGCTTGTGGTATCGTTGATGGATTACGAGAAGGGATTGGAGGTGACAATCTCAAAGCAGCATTAGTTCCAATTGGATTTGCTGAAGGTAGACGTTTGCTAGTCATGCTTGGCGCAGGAGAGGATACTTCGCTTGGTCCCGCTGGCCTAGGCGACCTCTATGTTACAAGCACCAGTCCGCGTAGCCGAAATAGGACTCTAGGAGAGAAACTAGGCCAAGGAAAGAGTCTCGAAGAAGGATTAGCCGAGATGCACATGGTTGCTGAAGGTGTTCGAGCAGCGAGAATGTTCCGTAAGCGTGCCGCTAAAGTTGGCTGCCCTGTTCCTTTTACTGAAGCCCTAAACACACTCCTTGATGGCGAAATTACTGCTGAAGAATGTGTAAGAAACATGGTTGAGCAGGGTTTGTGAAGGTTCGCAAATATCCCAATAAGCCATAGAGGAGGAGCCCTTCCGAGAGTCATGGCAGTGGAGGATTTGAATAAATTGGAGCGCCGCCTTTACGAGTGGATAAAGAAATCTGACTTTGAAACCGTACCTTGGTCAAGCCAGCGTGCAGCAGATGCATTTGATGTAAGTGAGGATGAAATTCTTGAAGCGTTAGCTGCATTAACCTCAAAAATACCACACAATATCTACGTTCATTACAATGACGGGGCCATTCGCGTTTCTGCAGAATAATTCAATTCTGTACAAAATTAAACTTACTCCTGACGATTTCGTCTTAACTTAGTGACTAAGTCTGCTGGAAGCAGAACACCCCACCAAGATGGCCTCTTTACATCGCTTTCTTCGGTGAAGAATGAACGAGCATATATTGAAAGGAAGTCAATCAAGAGTACAACAGCGAATATTATGATTAAATATGCAATTACCTTGTCGTACTGAAGGAACTTGAGATATAGATTGATGTAATATCCAATTCCTCCAGCACCAACTATTCCAATAACAGTCCCATGCCTAATATTGTACTCAAACATGAAGATAGTTTGGGAAATTAGATTATTCGCCGATTCGGGAATTACTACTCCAATGGCAGTTTCCAACTTAGACAGACCCATTGAGCTAGCGGCCTCCAATGGGTTGCTTGACATCCCCTCAATAGATTCATACTGGAGCTTTCCTAGATATCCCACGGTGTAAATTGTCATTGCAAGAACTCCAGAAAGAGGACCGAATCCAACTAGAATAACAAAGAAAATTGCCCAGATGATGCTTGGCATACTCCTTGCTGCTGCAAGGATGAATCTTGCAATGTATGACACCCCCTTAGGGTTTAGATTCCGAGTAGCCAAAAGGCCAATTGGCAATGAAATTATTGTACCCAAAACTGTTGAAACAAAGGCAATTTTGATGGTCTCAACCATCCCTATCCATGCTGTTGAGCATGTGAAGTCAATAATCGGATACGCTGTGCAAACCGGATATGCCTGAGGCTCTATAACGCTCCAATTAGGAGGCCAAAGAGATTCTTTGAAAAATGTGACTAGATTACCTCCGCTTCCGGATAATCGGCCCCAGTCATGAACCAATCCATCCATGACCCAGACTGCAAATACTAAAACAAGAAAAAGGTAAAGGAAGGTTTTACTAAATCCAGTAATCATATTTTGACCTCCTCCGCTGTAGTCTCAGAGAGGAATGGGTTCACTCTCCCATCATCGATCAATAGTAATCTATCTGCCATTGACTTAGCTCTGGCAAAGTCATGCTCCACCACTATCAAGGCTGCACCACTAGATCTTACATAGCCAGTTACTTCGGACAGAACTTTCTCAAGTGTTTCCTCGTCCAATTCGCTAAGGAACTCGTCTGCCATAATCAGTTTAGGGTTCTGTGCCAGTGTTCTAGCTGTTGCAACCCTTCTCTGCTGACCTCCGGAAAGTCTTCGAATTGGTTCATTTGCCTTATCCGTAAGCCCCATTCTCTCGATAGAATAATCGGTATGCTCGATTGCTTCTGAAGAGGGGAATAGCGATAGCGGGTTTGTATGTCCCGCTCTAGCCCCTAGCATGACATTGTGCCTAACACTCGCATGCCTGACCAACCCTAGCCTTTGAGGGATATACCCTACCGAACCTCGTGGTGGTTGAGATGGTAATGTAGAATGGCACACCCGTAGAGTCCCTGAAATTGGTCTTATAAGGCCAGCAATGGTCCTTAGTAGCGTTGTCTTGCCTACCCCTGATGAACCAGTGATGGCCACAATCTCTCCAGATTTAATGGTCAAATCTGGAACTTTAAGGAGAGGATTATTGGAGTCGAATCCAATAACTACTCCTTCCAGACTGACTACGCAATCGTCTTGAAGTTGGCCCTCATCTTTACTCATCGGGCCAGCACCATTCTTTCCCAATCTATCATGTGATGTCAAACTTGTCATCATAATATGAAGAAATGCCTGGGACATTTCTGATTAATTCTGAATAACTACCCAAATGCTGTTGCGAGGTTGCTCTTACGATTCCAGGGGTGTTCAGTACATTCGCCAGAATTTCGGATCCACATGTGTTTTGAGGTGATTCCTCATCAACTACATGAACCGTTATATCGTAACATCCGGTGAAAGTCTGACCATGCGTGGTATAATTTACAACATAATTCTCGTGGTTTAGAGACATTAAGGCGTTGAGAATAGCAGTCCTTGTCTGCATATCCAATACGTCTGGATTATACATTACTGGATGACTGGGCGCCTTACCAAACGTAGGAAGAGCGACATACTGATCTCTTTCCAAACACCACTCTTCGTTGTCTGCATCCATTTCGTTACCGCAGTAAGAGTCGACTGTGCTATCCTTTGCGAAGGCGACGTCTCCGGTTCCGTCCGATAGA
>Ga0208407_1001374_pt1 | contig 11148 bp, 18 predicted proteins | sample ETNtaG_9_FD_185775 | JGI IMG/M metagenome (GOLD analysis project Ga0208407, IMG submission 185775) | Marine microbial and viral communities from oxygen minimum zone, Eastern Pacific Ocean - ETNP201406SV69 (SPAdes) (version 2) | ecosystem: Environmental > Aquatic > Marine > Oceanic ...
ATTATTATTTTCTTTACTCGAACGTGTAGGTCTTTCTATACCGGTTTTTTGTTTATTATTATTACCCGGAAGTGTAGGTCTTTCTATACCGGTTTTTTGATTATTATTATTACCCGGAAGTGTAGGTCTTTCTATACCGGTTTTTTGATTATTATTATTACCATTTTTAAGATTTCTGTTAACGTTATTACCAAATGGTACGTTGTTAGAGTTAATTTTTGTAACCTTTTTAGCCTGTAAGGATTTAAGTTTAACTGGTTCTAATATATTCATGGAATGTAAACGCCTTCCTATTATACCAATTAACTGCGTTTTTGTCAATTTAGTGTCTGCGTGACGAGCTACACCTACCTTTTTAGCAATTCGACGTATAGATGAAACTTTTGTAGTAGAATTGAATAGTTTATCGAAATCCATGCGAGTCAATGGTGATTTTCTATCTAACAAAAATGTTCTATCCGAGCTTAAAATAAGAGGTGGTAAAGGTAATTTACCGTCCTGTGTTGTGGAATACACTTCACATATTTGTTTTCTCGATAGTTTTAAATCATGACCTGTATTCTGTTTGATCAAAGATTTGAGATTTTTATAATCTATTCCTGGATCGCACGCGTCCATATTGTTATAAACCAACAAAAAAAGTTTATAACAATATTAATTTTCCATACCTTTCAAATAAAGACTCATTTTTTCTTCGTATGACATGTTGAAATTAAATAAATCAGCCTGTCCTATGTCTATATCAATAACTTTTGAATTTTTCAAAACATTCTGTTGCCTGTTATTTAGAGTTGAAGATACTAATGCTTCTGCGAATTGTTTAGGACTTTTTATATCCTCTATGAATTGCGATTCCATTTTCATTCGTATACATAATACCTTTTCTCCTCTTTTTTCTATAAATGGAGCCGAAGGTAAAGTTTCTAATGTACCTCCATCTACATATACCATACCCTCGTATCTATACGAAGAGAATATGAAAGGTATAGCTATACTCATACAAAGTGCGTCTATAACCTTCATATCTGGGTGAGTGTCTTTTGAGAAATATACCGTTTTTGATGTGTTTACACAAAAAGCTGAAATATATAATTTCTTTTCTAGTTGTGAAAATGTTGGATCTGATTCAAAAAGGTCTACGAATTTTTCGCGTATAGGTTTTAAATCAACTAGACCGTATTTATTCATAAAACATTTTATATTAAGTTTAACTAATTTATTTCCTTCTAACTCGGCTAATTTGTATAACATATCATCTATACTAAACCCTAACGCTAAGAAGACAGAAATTATGGCACCCGCTGATGCACCTGAATATTCTTTAACGTTACTGAGTGAATCTTCTATTGTTTTGAGGTACCCTAACATTGAAAACCCACCCATTGCACCTGGTCCAATAACAAGATATTCCATATTTTCACATGTACTTAATAGTATTGAGGAAATTGCTTTCTCAAAAGAGCGAACACGAGTGCGAACACGAGAGTGTGTACCACGGCTGAAGACAAACTTGTTTGGCCGGACATGAAGAGACCCTTGGATCCTGGTGGAATACTCAAGAGAATGCCTGGACTGAGTAGAATAAAGAGCGTTGTTGTGACAATAAGGTCTGTTTTTGTGAGAACGAGACCCATTGCCTTGGAAATGAGAGAGAACGCAAGGAAGAATACAAGTGCGTGAAAGAGAACTGCAGTTTGACCGGTAAGACCATCTCTGAACGCTATTTTTGAACCATTTGTTCTGAGAAGAATACCTGGACTGAGTGCTAAAAAAAGAGAAGCTGGTAGTGTAACTTTTTGTGACGTTATATCTGGTATCATGTTTGTATACATATTAATTACATAATAATCTAAGATCCGTATTCGGAATTATAAAAGCAAAATTCGACAAATTCGTCGTAATTTGCAAATTTTAAAATAAGATGAGACATTGCCGCATCGTCTAGGTACTGTTTTAGTATCCCCCACATATAACGAAGGTGGTCCTGGTGTTCTAATTCCCAGTCGTTTATATGTAAAGGTTCATTTTGTTCAATGAACTCCTCGTTATCGCTATTATAGGCTTCATTGCCATTCATAGCTTCGTATACGTATTGATTCCAAACCATTTTATATTTATTCTTGTTTTTTATCCTTTAGACCCGTGAGAGAAAGTGCGGTTGATTCCTTTGTTGGTAAGTTTTCCAGTATAACCTTTAAGCAACTTTCCGCCTGGTTTTCGTTTCCGTTAAAATATGTTGTAAGACCTTCCTTGACTGAGGTTTTATTTAATCCCTGTTTCCTGGAACTTTTCTTAACCGAAATTTTACCCTTTTTTAGGTTAATAACGTCCAAACCGTTATCTGTCATGAGTTTTTTAACCTGCATTTTTAATGATTTTTCGGCCTGTACTAAAATTTTAATATCATCTCTGGCTTCTGTAATTTGCTTGTTTAGTTCAACCAATTTAGAGACGCTGTTTGAAAGTTCTTCTGATGGATTTTCAGACATTATTGTATTGTAATATAATCTATACGCGTATATTCTTTAAATGTAATTAGCACAATGGGCGACGCATAGTATCTGGGGCTATAGTAGAGTTATTCCACACGAATGGTTCTTTAGAGTTTGGTGGATCGGCACGAACTTGTTGGTTCGCATTTCTAAGAGCACCACCGACGGTTTCTGGGAAACCGATTTGGGCACGTGGTTCGAGAAAGTTTTGTCCCGCGAGAACATCTTCTGGTGCAAACTCACCGAAATCTTCTTGCGACGCAACTTCCTTTGGGAGAAGGGAAGACGCCAAACCGGTGCCGGCCTTCATTTCACACTTGGTTGGTGCACCTTCCGCGCTCTTTTTTTCTGTAGTGGCTCCGATTGGGAAACCTTGTTCTGTAGAATATGTCGATCTTGGTTGCGTGTAGATCATGAAAATCACAGCGGCTATGGCGACGGCGAGCAAAATTGTCTTTGGCGAAATCTTATTAAACTTCATCTTTATATATACTAAATAAATTTTTTTTATTCGGAGACTTCGTCTTCAAACATGTATTGGTCTGGGTATGCTTCGATTTCAGGTTCGGTTTCTTCGGGTTGTTTTTCATCCCCGTGGATTTTAACCTGAACGAGATTCCATGACGGACCGAACGCTTTTTTAGCAAACCAGAGTCCTGAGAATTCTACAAAAATAGAACACGTCATTCCTACTTCCAATTTTTCAAAATCAACAACCTGTTTTTCCGAGTCGAAAATCCGCGTTGCGTCGATTTTATCTGCTGAGATATCACCTTCCCTGGCGTAAGCGTTATTAATGGTTTTATCAGAGAGTTCTTTACCAAACCATTCCTTCGCATTTTCAACAGCGGACTGTAGGTTAGAAACATGAATGATATTTAGTTTCGCCTGGTTATCTTCGTCTGTTACTTCAAAAGATACTTCACCTGAATCGTTATCCACTTCGGTTACTTTAACATTTGAAAGTTGAACGAAACATCTTTTCTTTTCGTCTGTAATTGCCTTAACATGGTACATGCCATCATCACCTCGGGTTGGGGTATTGTAAATCATTTATATATTACATTTGGTTTCATTTCTTTAAACCAATAAAGGGGATCATAGCCGATTTTTCAAGCAATGGTTTAGGTACCCATTGGTCTCTTGTAGGTTTAAATCCATATAACGTTTCTTCCATTCTTACGTTATTTATTTTTGATGGTAAAGGTTTGGGTTTGTCTGGTCTGAAATTCATTTCATTACGTACATAGTTTTGGTTTGGAATTGGTCTCCATTTCATTTTTTCTAAATTAAAGATCTGATTGGATTGGGTTCGTAAATACTTTGGTGGTGTTTTCATGTTATTATTGTTTGCTTTTAAACCGTAAAATAGGTCTTTACTAAGTTTTGATTTGGATGGTATCGTTGTTGATTTTTGGTATCTTTTTGGTTTGACTTGTGTTGCCTTTTTAATTATTTGTGGTCCGACCTTTGTATACGTTCGGAACGTGTGCGCAGGTTTACCAATTTTAATACCGACCTTCTTTGCTATAGTATCCATAGAATCCGTAGTTAAAACTTTCTTTTTCGTTAATTTTCTTGCGAGTAAAACCATGCGTTTGCGATTCTTTTCTTTTTTAGCTGGGTCTGATCTGAGACCTAATTTTTGCATTAAGTATATATCTTCTATGAGATATCGTATCGTAGGTATTCGTGTATATTTAAACGTTTTTATGTAGGTGGTATTTTTAGTACTATTTGGGTAATTAAATGCTATACTTTTTTTAGTAAGGTTTATTTGTGCGACGTTATACCCGATTTGTTTTGGACGCATGAGTGCGATATCGAGAATACCACCGAAATTCGTGTCATCGAGTTTACCTTTTTTTACATCGAATAAACGAAACTTCATATCTAACGCAAACACTTCAACGTCGATAAGTGTATTAGAAGCCCCTTTTATGTTTTTACGTTTTGGCATTAATGTGTACCTTCGTGTAACGTGGTATCCCTTAGATCCTTTATCAGTAGCATACGTTAAGCCAATATACTTTGCAATTGTGTGTGCCCAATTTTGTCTAAATGCAGATTCCTTTTCGTGATTTAAAATTTTATAATTTCCTTTACCGGTGAATTCAGCAGCAGTTTGCGTAAGAACTGTATCTATTATTTTATAATTATCGCGTTGTGCTATTTCCCCGAGTTTATCCCATAATAAAAGTTTAACAGCTTGTAATTTTCCGAAATACTTATCATCTGGTTTCATTTTAGGTACAAATTTAGTATCGATATCGGATGTTATCATTTTATCATTTTGATCTAGATAAAAGTTTACAGCTTCACCACCACTAATGAGTAAATCACCCATTGGTTTAAGAAATTTCGAAAGGTCATCTACAATATCGTGTAATAATGGTCGTATAGCTTCAGTGACGAGTACGTTAGCAGCTTCATCAAACGTTTTGTTTGGGTAAAGTCTTCGTACACGAGTTCTAAACTTTTTAATGTTTTCTCTCGAGTCTTCAGAAATGTATTTATAAAGTGTTTTATCACCAAAACATACTTTATTTTTTACCCAATTCTCTAGTGTAGACGGTGAAAAAGAGGTAAACATATGAAGATAAGAAATAGGTAACTTCTTAACAATTTTTAATGGTAATTTATCACCAGCTTTCAAAGGTTTCTTCTTCACAACTGGTTTTTTCTTCACAACTGGTTTCTTAGTTACCATTATTATATTATGTATATAATAATATGGATTGTCAGCACGAAAATAATAAATGCGATGAAATTTTTGGTGAGTGTAGATGTTATGCTGATGTTGAAACGTCTAACCCACTCGCTCAACAAAAGTGTGGTATTCGTAAAAATGGGTACGTAATACCATGTAAATCGGGGTGTTGCGACGGGGGGTGCCCTGGACAGTGTATTGGTGTAGAACCTAGACAACCGTTTTCGTATGGAAAATTTAATTACCCAGTTGATGTAGATATGAAAGGTTTCTTTAGAACTTCGTTAATATTTGCCGTGATATTGGTGATTTATAGTACTATACTTGTATATAGGAAACGTACTTAAAGATAGACGTGATATATAAGATATAAAATGTCCATCGAAACCGTTCTCGAAGAAATTGCCGCGCTCCGCTCTGATATCAAGTCTCTCTCTAAAATTGTTAGAAAGATTAAAACAAAACAAGATGACCCGACGGGTGAAAAGGCCGCGTCTCGCGCCAAGAATAATGGTTTCAACCGTAAACAAGCTATCTCCGAAAAACTTCGTAGATTTTTGGATCTTCCAGAAGGTGAACTTGTTTCGCGAAGTACCGTAACTCGTTCTATTAACAAGTACGTGACTGAAAATAGTTTGAAACACCCGGATAACGGTCGTCTTCTCATGCTCGATGATAAATTGAAGGATCTTCTTCAACCACCGGATGATGTCCAAATTACCTTTTTGAATTTACAAAAATATTTGAGTCCACATTATACTCGCGTAGAAACTGACAAACAATAACTTAAGTCATTAAAAACTAACTTAAAAAATATAAACATATACTAATAAAACATGATTATAGACAGGTTAACTGTTGAAAACCTTGTTGGTACAAAAATATCCAAGATAGATTTGTACCAAAAAGCATTTACACACAAATCCGCGTTAAAAGAGAATGAAAAGCTAGACGGATCGTTCGAAACGTTAGAGTTTATAGGTGATTCTGTATTGGGTTTCGTTATAACTAAATATTTATTCGATAGATATGAAAATAAACAAGAAGGGTTTTTGACAAAAGCTCGTACGAAATTAGTACGAGGTGAAACTCTAGCAAACATTGCAACAAAACTTGGATTGTATAATTGGGTCCAGATGGATGAGAAAGGAATGCGTAACGAATGGAATAAAAACCCTAAAATACTCGAAGACGTTTTTGAATCACTTGTCGGTGCTATATATATGGATCTTGGTTTACTTCATGCGAAACAGTTCATTTTGAACATATACACAAACCCTGAATATGTAAACATGAATTGTATAATGATAGATGATAATTTCAAGGATCATTTAATGAGATACTGTCAAACGAATAACTTATCATTACCTGAATATCGAGTTGTATTACATGAAAATGGCATTTTTTATATCGACGTGTATGTAAACAATATATTTTTCGGGAGAGGTAATGCTAAAAATAAAAAACAAGCCGAACAACAAGCGGCTAAACGTTTTTTTTATCCACCACCACCACCCCCGGGTCCCGCGCCAGTTAGACAACGACAATTGGAAAATTTACCACCTCCTCCTCCAACTCCTCCACCACCTTCTTCACAACTTTAATTATACTTAAAAAATAAAGGTTAATATTACTTATAAAATGTTAAAATCATATTTGTGTATTGCAGGTGGTTTAGTAGGTATATTTGTTGGTATAAAATTACTTTTTCTTATAGATCGTTTCGACGATACACCACAGACTTCACCTACGCGTGATAAAATAAAAGATGACGATTCTGAAGCAGGGTCTTCTTCGGATGAAGAGACTGTGATTGTTGAAAATGAATCGTCATCTCGAAGTGGACACACTATAAAATCGAAGTTTGAACGTAAAGTAATGAAGTTATCGCACATGAAAAAACAGGATCTTATTGATGAATGTGTACGTAGGAACATTGCGTGTGCGGGTACTGTACGTGTTTTGCGTGAAAGATTACGTATCGCACGTGAAGAGGAAAAGGCTTAAAAATTATAATAGTAATTAATTGAGTATGCATCCGAATGTTAAAAAATGGTTAGAATTTGAGTACGCGCCACAAAAATCACAAGAATGGTTGGATCTTAGAATGGGAATGCTTACAGCGAGTGATGCTGCATCGGCTATAGGTGTTAACAAATATGAAACACCGCACCAACTCCTCTTACGTAAGTGTGGTAAGGGTCCGGTTTTTACAGGTAACGAAGCAACGAGACACGGTGAAAAATACGAAGACGAGGCACGTATACTTTATGAAGAACGTCATAACGAAGTTGTTCATGAATTAGGACTGTGTCCGCATCCCAAATACTCTTTTTTGGGTGGTAGTCCAGATGGGGTGAGTGAATCAGGTAAGTTAGTTGAAATTAAGTGTCCCATGATGAGAGCAATAGATGATAGTGTACCCGAACATTACATGCCACAATTACAATTGTGTATGGACATTCTAGACTTAGAAGAGGCTGATTTTATTCAGTATAAACCAGAAGCATTGACTTGGCCAAAACCAAGTGAATTTATAGTGACGAACGTAAAACGTGATAGAGACTGGTTTGCTAAGTACATGCCTATAATGCGTGATTTTTGGGACAAGGTCGTGTACCATAGAGAACATGGTATAGATGATCCACCACCTAAAAAAACACGAAAAAGGAAAGAACTTATCAGGCCAGAATGTACTATAGTTACAGATTCGGACGACGATTATTATGATGAGTCATGATAAATGAACAAGACTGTGTTGTTTAGTACAGTAACGATTACACTTACAATAACTTTAGTATACGGGTATCTTTATTCACAAATGAAAGAAGACTTTGGGTTTACCGAAGATCCTCTCGACCCGTATTATTTTTCACTCATGACGATGAGTACGGTTGGTTACGGTGATTTTTCACCAAAAACTCAGCGCGCGAAGGCCCTTGTCATGTCCCATCATACCATTATTTTAGCTGAAATTGCGACTCTCATAAGTAAAATCATTTCTAATTAAAATATAAATCATTTAATTAATTTCATGTTCAAATTTATCAGAATTCGAAGATGAAAAAAATATCAGTGTAATATAAATGGAAACATTTGGTACAAGAGCTCAAGTGTTTCACGGAACTGCACTCAAAACCACAGGTGGTCTTACACAATCCGATCTTGTACAGGATAAGTACGGAAGTATTATAAGTATTGCCGCGCGTAAAGCTGCGTTGAAGAGAATGAAACGAGAGGGAAAAAAAGCACTCGTTAAGGTATTCAAACCAAAAAAGAAGGGGTTTGGTCTTCAACCAAAAGAGGGTACCAAGGCGTACGAAAAGAAAATTAAGAAAATGTTGTAATAGAGTAAGTAATAATGACACTCGCTAAATGGGACGAATCTGTTAGAATAGCTAAAATTAAATTAGGATTAAATCCAAAATCGTACACCATGATAAAAGGCAAACTCCTCAGAGAGGCACAGGCGATTTATCAGATGTTGATACTAAACGATAAATTATAAAACAAATTGGAACCCCTTAAGTCTCTGTGGCTCATACACTACGAGCGAGTTAAGTTTCCAAGAAACACCAAACTTTTTATTCAAAAAATATACACTATTCATTTCGACGATCGCTGTTCCTGAATTTCTAGAATAGAGACCATTTCTAATTTCGTCGTATAAAGGCTTCTTTTCTTCGTTATACACGTGTGGTTTTACCTTATTGTCGATAGTAGAATCAACTTTAACTCTAAACTTTGGTTCGCGATCGGGTGATTCTTTAATATTCGAAAAGAACATGGGTCTGAGTTCTTCGATACTCATTGGTTTACCGAAAATATCTTCACTCTGGTCTGAAACGGTTTGAATAACTTTATTTTCAACTTCACGCATACATTCATAAAACTTCTTTACGAAATTACCGTCTTCGTCCCACCCTTTCATAGCGAAGTCTATGTTATACTTTGTCGGACCAACTTCGGGTGTGAATCCCGAAATACCGAACGGCATATACATGCGCGGAAAAATGATTTTCATAGATGTATCATCCTTCGTACATAACGAAATTTTTCGACCGTCATAGTTGGCAAATTTCAGAGTATCTTTAGCGTTTATAAACTTTGCCATTATTCTATAAATGTATATGTACTATAAACTTTAAGTACTATAATAACGAATATCATTTCTTACCTTTTCTATTTTATTTTTCATTTTCTCTAATTTTTTAATACGATTATCAATTGATTTTTTAACTTTATTACGTTGTTTTTTTAAATCGTCTATCATTTTAGTCGCGTTATTATATCTTTTAGTTCTTTGTTGACTCGTAAGTTTATCAAAATTAGTTTTATTAACTTTTATGGACAGCCACATATTGGTAAGTTCTTTGTGTATTTTGATCAATTTACTGATATCACTTTGTATTCTAATTTGTTGAACAGATAAATCTGCTAGTTTTTTCTGATATCTTGATAACGTGTTTATTACACCAAGATTGTTCAAATTTATAAAATTACTAATACCCATTTCTATATACTGAGATTACTTATTGGGTGATTTTTTTGGAGTACTTTGTTTTCTGGTCCTTTTAGGTTTTGGTTTGTTATATCCCAATTGTTTCATCATATTGTTTACATTAAATTGTTCATTTATTAGTTTGAAAAAACTATTTCCAAAAATTTTCGTTCTTTTAGAAGTTGCGGTTGATAAAGTGTTACTGTTACTATTATTATTTCTCGAACGTTTTGACATTTATATACTCTGATATTTTTTGTACAGTAAAGTAATGAACTGGTTACGTCTCAAAATCATAGAGATACACGTTTCGTATATGATGATGAGGTACAGGATGAATAAAAAAATATTTATGCGGAACACATAGCACACTCTGCTTCTAAACTAAACTGGATCGGGCGCGCCTTTGCCTTACTTCTAAGGTAATACATACCCGTTTTTAAACCTGTTTTCCACGCGTACATGTGCATAGACGAAAGTTTTGAAACCGTCGGACTCTCGACGAATAAGTTCATACTTTGACTTTGGTCTATATATACACCTCTATCGGCAGCCATGTCGATGATCGTTTTTTGACTCATTTCCCACACTGTTTTATACAGTTCCTTGAGATCGTTGGGAATATCTATAATGTTTTGAACGGACCCGTTTGCCTTAACCATGAGATCTTTCATTTCTTTCGACCAGAGTCCGATTTTTTTCAAATCTTCGACCAAGTGTTTGTTTACGACGACAAATTCACCCGCGAGGGTTCGTCTCAAATAAATGTTTGTCGTATACGGTTCGAAACACTCGTTGTTCCCTAAAATTTGTGACGTCGATGCTGTAGGCATGGGTGCGAGTAAGAGACTATTTCTCGTACCCTTTTTAACGAGTTTACGCATCGCATCCCAATCGTATCGACCACTAAACTGTGGATCGCGATCCCACATATCGAATTGGAGAATACCTTTACTGAACGGTGACCCTTTAAACGTTTCATACGTTCCATACATATCTGCGAGTTCACACGACGATTCGAGTGATGCGTGGTATATAGTTTCGAAAATATCACGGTTTAGTTTCCTCGATTCTTCCGAACCAAACGTCATTCTAAGTAATATGAACACGTCCGCGAGACCTTGAACACCAATACCTATTGGTCGGTGACGCATATTTGAACGCATACCGTTTTCGGTCGGGTAAAAGTTTTTATCGATAACTTTATTGAGGTTTCGTGTAACCATTTTCGTGACGCGGTGTAATTCCTCATGGTTAAACTCATTCTTCTCGGCGTCGACGTATTTTGGTAACGCAATTGACGCGAGGTTACACACAGCCGTTTCGTCCTTATCTGTATACTCTAATATTTCCGTACACAGATTCGATGATTTAATCGTACCTATATGTTTATGGTTTGATTTTTCATTACACGCATCTTTATAAAGCATATACGGTGTTCCTGT
>Ga0208407_1001378_pt1 | contig 11134 bp, 9 predicted proteins | sample ETNtaG_9_FD_185775 | JGI IMG/M metagenome (GOLD analysis project Ga0208407, IMG submission 185775) | Marine microbial and viral communities from oxygen minimum zone, Eastern Pacific Ocean - ETNP201406SV69 (SPAdes) (version 2) | ecosystem: Environmental > Aquatic > Marine > Oceanic ...
GGCTGCCAGTTTTAGTTTTTCAGCAAACTTTTTAGAAGTGACTTTTACTGATATTTCAACACCAGGGGATGGAGGAATTATTACATGGTCTTGGGATTTTGGGGATGGAATCACAAGCGTTGAACAGAACCCTATCCATACTTATGAAGAAGATGGGACTTATTCAGTCAGCCTGACTGTGACCGATGAAAATAGTCTGGTTGATTCTTATACCGGTTCAATAGTGGTCTCCGCCACCGCTACATTCATTTCACTTGCACCAGGATATATGTCTATAAATCTTGATATTAACGTTGAGCCTACAGGAGAATTAATTCTGCAGGTGGGAAATTTAAGTAATCCAATTTATGGTATAAGCCTTCGTATCGCATATGATTCAAGTAATGTTGTATTCATGGGTGCTACAGAATATGAGAATGGATTTTTCTTTGGTTCAGAAGCAATTTCTTTTGTAAATGATGTTTCTTCTGTTATTCATTTAGCTACTACATCAACATCAGGGGCAGGTGTGTCAGGCTCCGGAATTCTTAATAAACTTGAGTTTGAAGGGCATTCAGTGGGCAGCCATATTGTCGAAGTATTACCCGACTTCCTATTCTTCTATGATTCAACTGGGAATGAGATAACAATACCTAATTTGATAACATATTCTGCAACGATAAATGTGGAATGTATAGGTGGATTTGATGAATGCGGTGTTTGTAACGGCGGTGGTATTGAAGAAGGTGCCTGTGACTGTGATGGGAATGTAGAAGACTGTGCTGGTGTATGCGGCGGATCTGCACATGTTGATGAATGTGATGTTTGTGATTCTGATTTTGGTAATGATTGTACTCAAGACTGTTTAGGAGTCTGGGGTGGTGACGCTGTAGAAGATATGTGCGGTACCTGTGATAATGATGCTTCAAATGACTGTGTGCAGGATGATTGTGGTGTTTGGGGTGGTGATGGCAATTGTAATATCAATGGTATTCCCGTTGATTGGATTCGTAATCATAATATTACTGCTGGCGGTGACATAGCATTCTGTATCCAACCAACTTTCGATGGAGGCTTTATCTTATCTGGTGCGGCAAATTATCAAGGAATGCTTTTAAAAACCGATTCGCAAGGTCTATTGGAATGGAGCCAAATCTATGAGAAAGGCGTAGATGATGTGTTAAATAGTGTTATTCAGAGTTCTGATGGAGGATTTGTTGCGACAGGTTATTATACAAACCCTTTCCCTGGGATGATGGATTTATGGATTATAAAGACAGATGAGTCAGGGAATATTCAATGGGAAGAATCCTATGGTACAAACAATAAAAATAACTGGGGTTCTGATATCATCGAATACAGCGATGGTGGATATATCGTAACTGGAACAAAAAATGATGATGGTGATAATGCCAACGCAACATTACGCAAATACAATAGCGGAGGCTCATTATTATGGAGTGAAACATATTCCAGTTCAGATTATGATGAAGGCATATCGCTTATTGAAACTTCAGATGGCAATTTTGTGCTTGTTGGTTTTTCTGGAACATCCCATGGTGCTTATAAGCATTTTATGGTTAAAGTAGATGCTGACGGAAACGAAATCTGGAAAAAGCGTTTTGGAACTAATACTCAGCAATCATTGAACGCCGTTTGTGAATCACCAGATGGTAACTATGTTGCAGCTGGATATTGCAATAATTACAGTAATGCCTACATTGCCCAGCGTGAAAGCAATTCTGGAGATATGCAGTGGAATAATTGTTACGGTAATAATGGTTATGAATGGATCAATGATATAATTCCTGCCAGTGATGGTGGATATTATTTACTTGATAAATATTTCTATTTAATAAAGGCCGATGAGAATGGGGACATAGTTTGGAGTGTTGAACTGGATTACGCTAACCAATCACTTATTGAACTGGATAACGGTACCTTGATCTTAGCTGGAAATGAGTCGTCTATTTGGCTATTTCCTCTGGATCCATCCATTATAGACTAATATTTCAATTTTTTCCGTATGTATTTCTAATAATCTCTTTGGGTTTAATAATATATAACCTGATTCATGTATTGGATGAAGAGTTCTGAATTATACCGCGCACGATCACTCCCGACAATACCAAAACGCCTCCTATTTGGGCATTACCACTCATTATTTCGCCTAAAAAGAAAAAGGCCAGTATGGGATTGAAAATAGGTTCAATTACCGGATAAATAATGGCATCTAATGCAGAGACATACCGAATAGCTTTACTAAAAAAAACGTAGGATAAACCTAATTGCACAATCCCTAAATAAAAAATTCCTATCCAAGGCTTCATCTCAAATGTAACATCGCTGGCAATAAAGGGAATACATACAAAAAAAGTAATCAAATTCCCCAGTAGTACTGAATCAATTGGTCGACCCATTTTTTGTTTTCGCATGAATAAAATTGTAGCTGCAAATCCAAATCCAGCGATTAAAGCAGCGATATTCCCCCAAAATTCTGTAAAAGATAATTCATCAAAAAAGAAAAGTCCTAGACCAAATAGCATTAAGAAAATAGTGATCCAATCGACTGTATTAGATTTTTCACCGAGGAGCGAGAAACTGAAGATCGCCACATAAACTGGTGCAGTATACTGAATCAAAATAGCATTTCCTGATGTAGTCATTTTATTTGCGAGAACAAAAAATATGACCATAATCGCATAGGATATGGCACCGCCTACTGTAAACTTTCCGAACCTGATATGGGTCGGTCTATCATACAAAAATATTACAAGTGCAGCAATTCCACTTCGAATGCCAGCTAAGGCCAAAGGAGGCCAAGGAATCACTTTAACCATGAATCCGCCTGTACTCCAAATAATGCCTGTCAGAAGAAGAAGCCCGATAGCAGAGGATCGTTTCAAACAAGATCTCGGATAAAGGGTTTAGCATAATGGCTAATTATTGCCAGCAGAATAACAGATGTAATAATGGCGACGGCAGCATCTTGTGAATACCCTGTTACCGTCATTCCTAAAGCTGTCCCAGCCGCAGGTGGGTGTTCAAAATCCAAGACAACCATGGCAAATAGAGTAATGCCCACTGCCAAAGCATGCCAAAGCGCACCAAATAAAAGGAAATCCATTAATGGAAAAATAGCAAAACAGGAACCAACAAAAAATCCAAGCAAATGCCCACCAATTATCCGCTTTGGTTGTCTGGATATATTATTTGGCATTGCAAATACAATGAACGATGTTGCTCCAATGCTGGCAATCACCACTACATGTTCCATACCCAATACGAGTGTAATAAAAAATACAGCAGTCGACGCGTACACACTTTGAAGAATATAAGTGCGCCAGTGAGAAGAAAATTGTGGATCTATTTTCATTTAATTTTTACCAGCAGGGGTGCCAATTAACACCAAGTTTATTAAATATAACAAGCCTTAAGTGCAACTTCGCAATTTTTATTGACTATTTAATTCCGATAAAATTACCCAGTGGTTTCAGATATTTTATAAACAAAAAACCCTCTACCACTATAGCAGAGGGTTTTCCCTTTTTGGTATGAAAAGGGGTTTTAAAAACCTTTAATAGTACCTGATTTTTTATAAAGCTGCCAAACAATATGCCATCCAAGTGCTACCATGACCAACAAAACACCATAGCCTTCTAAATAATGAGAAACACCTACAGTATGTTCATTGATCATTGTCCAGATAAGTGGGAAACTCATATAAGTGTTATGTTTTGATCTAAGCCCAGCTAATCCTGCATCCGCCGGGTCAGGTGCTGCACCATTTTTGATAGCGGTAATAATCTTTTGTTGAGCAGGCCAGATTCGGAACCAAACATTAAAAGCCATCATAGAACCAAACATAGTACCAATATGAATATTATATGCTCTATATTCAACCATTTCAGCAACAAAGATTAAGAACGCAAGTACACCTGCAATCCCTGCAAAACTTATAATAGTAGCAATTCGTGCATCTCTTGATAATGGACTTTTATAAAATGCATCGTACACAAAAACCATCAAAAATGGAAGAAGGTAAGCAAGATGCTTGAAATTGCTGGCTTTCTCATCGATTCCAAGGTCTTTGAACATAGAATCATTCATACCCATCCAATAAATAATTAACAATAGAACAACCCCTGTTACCCATGTCCAAGCAGCGCCCCAACGGAAAAAATAAAGTGTTCGCGGCATGAGTTCAGGAACAACTTTCTGTTTTGAGTCCGCGTCCATGGTTGCCACAACATGACCATTTATCCAGTTAAAAAAGTAAAGCAAACCAATCCATAGAACGCCTGCTATAATATGTAGCCATTTAAAAATAGGTGTGATGAATTCCATTATTATTTCCTTTTATTCTTAAGATAATTTTTTATTTTTCTGACAATGAATTTAGATGAAGTAAGTTTGTGATTCAAATTAAAGAGTTAAAATTTTATGCATGAGGATAAGGAAACAATTTCTCTAGAGATGTGACCTTCCCATACGCATCTTTATAAACAACATGATCTCTTTTGAATTTTGTATAGGAATCTAATCCTGACGCTGCTGCTAACGTTTGCAAACCATTTCTTAATGTGATTACATAATTTAAAACTCTCCATTTTTTTTCATCTACAACCAAGGCTTTTTGGTGTTCATGGTCTGTTGTCGCAACTCCAACCGGACATTTATTCGTATGGCATTTTTGAGCTCCAATACACCCTACTGAAATCATCATTCCTCTTGCAATATTAATTAAGTCAGCTCCTGATGCTAAAGCAATTGCAATTTTATCTGGGCTAAATAGTTTACCACTGGCAAATATTTTGACTCTATCTCTTACACCTGTTCTTCTAAGTGCATCATCACAATATATTAATGCTGATTTAATGGGAACTCCCATTGAATCCGCCATCTCTTGATAAGTTGCTCCTGATCCACCTTCTCCTCCATCGACTGTAATAAAATCTGGACCTCTAGATGTTTCAGCCATATAATTGGCTAATTCATCAGCACTATCAGGACCTCCCATTACAATTTTAATTCCAACAGGCTTACCCCCTTCTTCACGCATTTTATCAATAAAGTCAAACAATGTAGGGAAATCATGAAATTGTCTATGTCTATTGGGTGAATCCACTGTTTTCCAAGGTTCTACGCCACGAATTGCTGCAATTTCTTCATTAATTTTACTTCCTTCTACATGTCCACCTCGAATTTTAGCTCCCTGAGCTAATTTAACTTCAAAACAACGTAATTGAGGGTTGGAAGCTTTCTCCTTAAATTTTTCCCAACTGAATGTACCATCTTCATTTCGAACTCCAAAAATACCTGATCCTATTTGCATTATAACATCCCCACCGCCTATTGTGTGATAAGGGGCAAGCCCTCCTTCACCAGTATGAACCCATGATCCAGTTGCAGCGCCTAGCCCATAACTCATGGAGCTAATAGCATTTTCTCCCAAAGCACCATAGCTCATAGCACTCATACCAACCGGGCCTCTTACTTTCCATGGCTCTTTGCAATTAGGACCAATAATAATTGCATCTTCTTCAGGAAGAGTCCATGGTGAAACATCCACATCCTCCAAGTGCTCTGTCCTCGAAAAAAGACCCTCAGTACCAATATATCTCTTAGTAGGAATCTTTGGTAATAATTCTACTTTCATTTCCTCCTTCTGCTTGGGGAACATTGAATTACGAAGATAAAGACCTGGTTTTTCAAAATCTCTTTTTGATCCAAATGCAATTACTGTTTTTAAATATTTACCCTGAACAACAATATTTGCAAAATCTGATCTATTGAAAGGCTTGCCTTCATCATCAGCATCAAACATATACTGTCGGAGTTCAGGGCCCAACATTTCTAGAAAATATCGAACTCTCCCCAAAAGAGGAAAGTTTCTTAAAATTGAATGCTGGCTTTGTTGACTGTCGTGAATATACCAGAATAGAAAAAGTATAGGCGGGACAGATATCATAATAAGCACAAGGCTTGTTAATACAGTTAATCCTAAATCCTGAAACATCTCAATCTCCTCTTAATTTGGTTAGACCAACAACTTAATACTATTTAACGATCAAAATCGGACAGGGGCAATCTTCCATTACCTTCAAGGGTTTACTCCCCTTGAAAAATTTCATAAGTGGATTTTTGCTTGAAGCACCCATAATAACAATATGGTTATCCCCTGCTTCCTTTTTAATGATTTCTGAAGGATCACCCACACGATAAATATTTTGATATTGAATGCCTGTTCTCCTCATAAATTTTCCAGCCCTTTCTGCAGCACCTTTATATCCATCTCTGAATTGATCAACTTTGCTTACGGTCAGGATATCAACATTAATCTTAAATGCTTGGGCAACTCTTACTCCAAATTTTACGGCGCCTTTTGTTCCAATTGAATCATCGGCTGCCAACAAAAGCCTGTATTTCTGATTTGGGTCAAATTGGTTAACCACAAAAATGGAGCTATCAACGTATTGGACCAAATCGTGAGCCATTCGCCGTTCGCCACTACCACCAATGATCATTACATCAATTGCGCTGCGTTTGACTTCATCCCTTAATTGCTGGATAATATCACCATTTCTCAATATTAAACCCACTTCTTGTGTCATACATCCTTCCAGTTGCACTTCGCACCGATCATCATCTGTCTGAATAAGTTTATCTGTATTAAAACCGCTGTCTTCCGAATCGGAATGGATATATTTATTCTCAACCAAATATTCATACGCCCATTGGAGTACATCTACACCTTTTCGATCTAACTCCCAATTATCCAGATTTTCTTGGGCAAGCTTTACTTCTGATGTACTGAATGCACTGATTTTTTCACCCACATATATGATATCTACGGCCGCATTAAATGCCTTGGCAACACGCATTCCCAATTCAAGGGTGGGACCAGAATAGTCCTTACTTCCGATTGCAATGATAAATTTCACGATAAAAATGGCCAGTAAAGGTTTGAAATTAAAAACAGAAGGAAAATAGAAATAACAAAAAGCTTCCAGCCTGCTTGAAGGTAGTCACTTGACTTCACCAGCCCACTGGAATGTATAATCATACAGGTGGGTGATGCTACAATTGTTAAATAAGCAAAGGATGATGCAATGGATGTGGATATGCCCAGAATAATTGGATTCCCGCCCATATCCAAAACAACTGGACCCAGGACCGCCACCGTAGCCGCATTGCTTAAAAAGTTAGTCAGAATTCCAGTTAGGAATACAGAAATGAACCATTGCATAAACCCGATGTCATTTACCAACATACTCATACCATTAATGGATTGAGTTGCCACCCATTCGGCGGCTCCGGTCTCTTTCATTTGGATTCCAAGTGATATGGCTGCACCAAATAACAGAATTACGCCCCAGTTTGTATTACGGTTGATATCTTGCCATTCTATAAGGCCAAATGATAAATAAAGGAATACTCCAATCAAAGCGACAATACCCAGCCCTAGAGATGGGCTCAAAAACACCCAACCCAAAAATACTAAAACGAATATGCCAATGGCCATTATTTGATTTCCAGTCATTGCCCCAGTTTTAGTCACTTTTACCTTTAATTTTCGAACAGCCGAATCCAGAATACGTTGATCTGGCTTGAACGTCATCCAAAGTATTGCCACAGCGATGGGGATTTCCAATAAAAGCATGGGATAGGCATACTTGATCCAATCCAAATAGGAGATATTTCCTAACCCAAATTCTGAAATATAACCAATCATAATTACATTTCGACCACCACCGGATGGTGTCCCGATGGATCCCATTGCACATCCATAGGCAATAGAGAATAAAAGAATGGTAGATAAACGATGAACGGTCTTTTGATCATCGCTCGTATTCCGGATCAACGTCAATGCCACCGGCAGCATCATGGCCGCCACTGTATGTTCACCAATAAAAGATGACAGAATTGATGATATGGCCACAAATCCAAAAACAATCCGCCAGGTTTTATTCCCCGTAAGTTTGATAATGCCCAGTGCCAATCGTTTGTCCAACCCCTGACTCACAATGGCCACCGCCATCATCAATGACCCCATAATAAAAAATACAGCATCACTCATGAAGGATTTTGCCACTCCGTTAGGAGTGTCGATTCCAAATACTACTTCCAAAATCAGGATCAAAATTGCCACTGCCGGTAAGGGTATTACTTCACCAATAATCAAGATCAGCGTAATCACAACGATAATCAGGGTGCGGTGAGCTTCAGGAGATAAGAATGCCGGAGATGGGATATAAAAAAGAAATAGACTAATGGAAAACGCAGCAATCAACCACCGTTTTCGGGTGACCCAGTATAGAAGATCGGCGATGGTCTGGTTCGAAAATCCTAACATTTAGGATGGCAATTTAGTATAAATTATTCGTCAGTGCTCACACTCACTAGGGACTTTTGTCCCATCTGACAGTATAGCCCATTTCCAAATGGGAACTCGTTTTTTCAGTTCGAAAATGAAACAATCCATGGCTTCAATTGCTTCTTTTCTATGTTTTGACCAAATGGAGACATGAAGACTTGTTTCACCCACATCAACCTGCCCTATCCGATGCCGGCAGAATAAATCATGAATTGGAAATTTTTTCATAACTTGTTCCGCTAATTGAGTCAGTTCTGCTTCCGCCATTCCTTCATATTGCTCATACTCGAGAGCAGTAATATTTTTCCCATGTTCAGTGGCTCGGACACGGCCATTGAATACTAGTTCTGCACCATCTTGCTGACGATTATCTACTGATGGGAAAAAATCGATCGGACCGTTTATAATTTCAGCCTTTACCATTTATCCACCCTGTACAGGTGGAATGAATGCCACTTCATCACCATCTTGTAATTCAGTTTCTTCTGCTTGATACTGTTGGTTCACCGCAATCCGCAAGGAGACACCATCCAGCTTTCCATTGGATTTTTCACGAATGATCCTTTCTACATCTAAAGTTGTTGGTCCATTCTCAAGATCGAGATTTATTTCATTTTCACCCAAGGCATATTTCACTTGGGAAAAACATTTTACTTTTATTTTTATCATAATTCGATTGTTTGTGTAATATGGCTCATTCCATCATAAACCAGTAATTTTCCAACTAGATTTGGTGTTATACCAACAATAAGTTTTACAGCTTCAAGCGCTTGAATATTCCCTATAATTCCTGGGAGCATGCCCAATACACCAGCATCAGCGCAGGTATCCCCGCCAGATGGCGGTTCGGGAAATAATTCACAATACCCTGAACTTCCATTTACATTTAAAACAGCTACCTGCCCTTCGTAACGAAATAAGCCGCCATAAACCATGGGTACATTCGCTTCTTTTGAAAACTTATCAATCAATTGGCGAGCTTGGATATTGTCAGTAGCATCAATTATCACATTAGCATTTTGAATAAAACTCATACCATTTTTTTCGTTAAAATATTTATCAATGGGTACAATGACTGCCTTATTATTTAATTGTTCTAATCTTTCTTTGGCTACTTCAACCTTTAACCTGTTAAGATCGTCTACCCCATACAAAGGTTGTCGATGAAGATTAGAAAGTTCTACAATGTCCCCATCTATCAATATCAATTTTCCTACACCAGCAGTTATAAGTGATTGTGCAGCGGGGCATCCCAGTCCACCCATGCCAACGATAGCTACAGTTGCGTTCAATAGTTTTTTCTGACCATCTATTCCTACTTCGGGCAAAATTGTTTGACGGGACCATCGACTCAAATCTTCCTTTTTAGATTGAAATTCAATCCACGCCTGTGCGCCGCCCAATAAACTAAAAGTATCATCTAATTCATTCTCTATTATCATTCCTTCTGTTACAATTCCAAATTGGCAAACAAGCACTTTAGATCCTTTCATATTGGAAATGGATCCACCATTAGAAGTAATGGTTTCTAGACCATCCATTGGAAATTCAGTTATCTGTTTTTCTGAGCGAACATCTACTATAGTGAATTCGTCTTTGCGTTTATGAAGTTCTTTGGGTGTTAAAATCATTTAATAAACTTCCAAGGTAGCATATTAACTTCAATTGGTTCACCTGGTTGCAACGGATTATTCCCCTGCATCGTTCCAAGGATACAATTGGCCTGTAAAGATGATGACAACATATGAGATCCAACTTTTGTGGATGGTTGACATACCAATTGACCATTCTCAATCCATGCATCTCCAAATAAAAATCGATATTTCACTTTTTCTCTCGGGAATGGCTTTTTCAATATTCCTGTTACTTTTTTGGATTCCTTCTTGCCCATCATAGTTTCAAGCACAGGCCATACCCATTCCATGAATCCAATATAAGATGATACTGGATTTCCCGGTAATCCAAAAATTAATGTAGAATTTCCTGTTCCAAAAAAGAGTGGTTTCCCTGGCTTCTGAGCCACTTTCCAAAAATGTTCTACCACACCCAATTCAATAAAAACGTCTCGGACATAATCATATCGCCCCATTGAAACGCCACCTGAAGAAATGATCACATCACAAATTTCCAATGCTCTTGATAAAAATTCTCTCAAGGAATCTTTATCATCTTTGATCACATCTTGCATAACAACTTCACCGCCGGCTCTATCTACCAATTCTTTAAAAACATATAAATTCGAATTATATATTTGCCCTTCGCCTAAATCTTTGCCCGGCTCAATCAACTCATCTCCCGTTCCAAAAATGGCAATCTTTGGCTTTTTAGAGACTACTAATTCCCCATATCCAAATGTAGCGCAGGTCCCTATTTCACTGGGCGTTACAGTTGTTCCTTTTTGAATTAGAATTTCTCCTTTTTTGATCTCTTCACCCATTTTTCGGATATGTTTACCTGGGAATGTTTCAATCATAATTTGGACTGTACCTGAATCGGAAAACCCACTGCTATCTTCCACCATAATAATTGCATCAGCCCCATTAGGGATTTTTGCTCCAGTCATGCATTGAATACATTCACCAGGATTTAAGGACACATTACTTGGTGTTCCTGCCGAGCTAATACTGACCATTGTTAATGTAACCGGATTTTCTGGGCTGGCACCTTTTGTATCTCTAGACCGAACCGCAAACCCATCCATGGCAGAATTATCAAATTGTGGAGATGGGAAAGATGCCACTACATCTTGCCCTAAAACACGATTCCCAGCTAGAGTTA
>Ga0208407_1001380_pt1 | contig 11121 bp, 8 predicted proteins | sample ETNtaG_9_FD_185775 | JGI IMG/M metagenome (GOLD analysis project Ga0208407, IMG submission 185775) | Marine microbial and viral communities from oxygen minimum zone, Eastern Pacific Ocean - ETNP201406SV69 (SPAdes) (version 2) | ecosystem: Environmental > Aquatic > Marine > Oceanic ...
TTTATGGGTTTAGTGTCGCATATAAAAATTCTTCTTTTTATGATCCATACTGGTCTGTTATTCCTCCATTTATCCTGTTATTCTGGATATGGAAACAAAACTTTATTCTGAGTGGCACAGCAAGCCTACTACTATTTGCAATGCTATTTTGGTCCATACGTTTAACGACCAACTGGATGAAAACCTGGGAAGGGTTACATCATGAAGACTGGCGTTATATTGACATGAGAAATAATCTTGGAAACTCTTTTGAGATTCTAGGAAATCTTGGTGGAATCCATTTCTTTCCAACCTTGATTGTATTTTTTTGCTGTATGCCCATGGAAGCAACGCTATCAATGCAAGAATCTATCCCTCAAACAAATCTACAAGCCTATGCAGGATTCTTTATATGTATTATCGGAGTGCTATATGAGATTATTTCTGATGCACAATTGCATCGTTTTCGAGAAGAAAATCCTCATCAAAAAGGTATTATAGAAACAGGATTATGGAATTACTCAAGACATCCAAATTATTATGGTGAAATTTTATTCTGGTGGGGTATTTTTCTTTTTGGAAATGCCTATACTGGGATCACATATTTAATCCTAGCACCTATTGCGATGACAATCATGTTTTGGTATGCTAGTATTCCTTGGATTGAGATTAAAATTCTTCGCACAAGACCTTTATACAAAGATTATCAAAAAAGAGTTCATATTTTATTTCCAGAAATCACTATATTAAGGCGCTTACTAAAGAGATAAAATGGATAAAAATACAGCTACAATTTTAAAAATATTTGGACTGATTGCTTTAGTCTACTTTACGTTTTTTATGTTAGTAATGGTACCACATAAAACGTGGTATTTCTTCGGATAATTCTATTTTAATGCTCAATTCTACTTTCTTTATCTGGCTTGCCCTTGTTTTTGTATGGAATTTTGGATATCCACAGGCAACTCCTATTCAAGATGTTATAATTGCTGTTGTATTGGCAATGATATCGTATCAATTAAATCAGAATCAATCTTAACTATCTTTTTCAAGCTTATCTAAAGCTTCTGTAATTACTTTTTCTAGTTTTTTTGTTTGAGATGACAGTTCTTTGATATATGCTTTTTCCGTGAGCTTTGATCTATCTTTTTTTGATTGTATTGAAGGAAGAATTTTAATCGTAATTGGAACAGGTCTCATAAAGCGCTCTCCTTTAGGCCAAGCTTTTTCCGTACCAATAATTGCTGCAGGCAAAATAGGGATATCTAATCCCATTGAAAATCTTGCAGCTCCCTTTCTAAAGCGTTGCAATTCTCCAGCTTCGCCTCTAGATCCTTCTGGAAACATAATAATATTGTTACCTAAACTGATAAACCCTTTTGATAAAGTAAACGTATCTTCCAAATCAAGAGATTCTGGATTTTGTCGTCTACTAATTGGAATAAGGTTAATAAAGTTTTTAAAAAATCTTCTTCTGGAATCATTATCAAACCAATAATCTTTTGCTGCTAAAAATCCAAAATGTTCATATCCTAATCGAGTAGAGTATGCTAAAACAGCAATATCCATATGACTATTATGGTTGCTTACAAAAATAAATGGGGTGTCTTTAGGAATATTTTCTTTTCCAATGATTTTAACTGGTGTATAAAATGTCAATACGGTATTAGCATATAAATCAAACACAAATGATAATATCTTAAATACAATAGATCTAGGTTTTACTAGATGGTTATATCTTGGGTCTTCTAAAATCGAATACTTCATACTTTTTTTATGCGTTTATTCTTTTAGCTAAGAAAATATAAAGGCTAGGACAAAATTTATTAACAAGAATTCCAAACCAAGCAACATCGCTCCATTTAGAAATAATTGCTTGTCTCTTTTTCTTTTTAATAGCTTTTAGAATTATCTGTGCTGCTTTTTTAGATGATAATCCAACAGGTTTTTTACTTTTAGATCCAAAAGGAGTTCCTTCAGAATCTAATTTATTCACTCCAAAATTTGTTTGAACTTTTCCAGGCGCAATTAAGGTAATAAAAATATTACGTTCTTCCACTTCTATCCTTAGTGAATCAAAGAATCCATGCAATGCAAATTTTGCAGAAGAATATGCTGTTCTTCCCTTGGAAGTAATTAATCCTGCAACACTAGTATTGGTAGCAATGTGACCTCCTCCATTCTCTAGCATATGCCTTAAGATTGACTGTGTAAAATAAATGACTGAAAAATAATCCAACTGCATTAATTCATGAAATACACTTAGATCTGTTTCTTCAAATAAACTCTCTGAACCAATGCCCGCATTATTGAAGAGAATATCAATAGGACCTTCCTTTTCAATAATTCTGCTAACAAATGAATCAATGTCATCAATCTGCGATAAATCAAAAGGATAGATGGCATATTGATTCTGATTATAGGAATCAAAGGATGCTTCCATTTTTTCTTTGTTTCTTGCTACTAAGATAACCTTAGCACCAGATGACAAGAATGCTTTAGCAGTTTCTTCTCCAATTCCAGACGAAGCTCCAGTAATAATTACCGTTTTATTTTTAAAAGACATAAAGGGAATATACTACTTTTGGTCCTTTGTGTTAAGCCAGTAATAAAAAGGCAATCCGAAGAGTAAACTTCCTAATAAAGAGAATATAATTAACCAATACCACTTATATTTACCAATAGGATGATGCTTAAAATAATAGGCAAGCAATAACATAAGCATAAACGCTTCTATAAAGAGTGCAACTCCAATCGTATTTGATAGAAAAACGTTATAATCAAATTCAAAAAACTGCCAGTAGAGAAAAAGATTATTCACTACCAATAGTCCTGTCGCTGCAAAAAAGAATAATATCTTTTTATTCATTGTATATCAAATTAAGCTATTCATTATTATCAAAGAAGAATTTTGTTAATTGAACCCAAACTAATGTTCCAATCACAAACGATACTCCGAGTAATAACGACTCATTAGGATATGAATTGAATGATCCAAATTCATTGCCCGCAAATCTAGTAATCGCTCTACTGAATAATACCATAAACGGTATTAACATATAATTATTCTTAATGATAAACTTATACACCATAAATAATAGTACAGAATAAATCGTCATTAACAGCATAGACGGAAGAATATTATACTGAATTTCAATTGCGCTACCATATACAAACATTACTAAGAGTATCCCATAGATATTAGACTTTGCACTATTGGAATATCCATTTGTCCATTCAAATAAAGTTTTCGCAAAAAACAGACTGAATCCTACCGAAACCAATATCCCATAAAGATTGAATGTATTGATTGCCGGATAATAGATCCCTGAAAGTGCTATTCTAGGGAAATTAGGATTTAAGTCTAATTGAAATGATCCTACAACTGCTGCAAACGTTGCACTTAATAATGCGGCTACTAACCCTCCAAGCATAGCATCAGATAATGAACTACGATTTAGGGTTGGTTTTAGCATTGTATTCAAACTACCAAAAAATAGAACTTGAGCTGATGCAACAAGTAGTAGTCCTATTACACTAGATATGTACATTGTACTCATGAGATTCCCTATTGGTTGATCTGTAGGTAATGTCATAAAAAAGGAAGAATCATTGAAAAATGCAATAAGAGCACTGAGGAAAACTATTCCTCCAAATAATAGTCCTTTTCTAAAATTTAAATTACTATCCATCATCATCTTAAAAGAACGCATCAAGAATAGACCACCAATAAATAAACCACCTGGAATAGAAAATAGCATAGCAAGAATTCCTGAAAATCCTTCTCTATCACGCTTCATTCTTCCCCATTCTTCAGGCACATTAACAGATTGTGAAAATCCAGCAAGCTGGTCACCTGCTACAGTAATAATATTTTCGAACTGAGTGCCTTCATAACTAACATCTTTATCTTCTGCATAGGTGAAGGTCCAATCTAATCTTTCTGGTTTTTGTGATTCGATAGCACTTACTAAGCTGAGGTCACTTGCACTAAGATTAAAGTGGTCAGATAATGCTTTATCTGCTATCACTTTTGCATCAGCTTGACTCAGTGAAAGCCCTGCTTCATTTTCGGGAAATTTATTATAAAAACGGATTGGATTACCGTCAAAGTCTACAGATACAACAACTTCCCTTGCACGCTCTTCTACCTCTCCATCAAACTTAGCAAATCGTACTTTCCATCTTGGAGCTAGTACATAAGAACCTAAAAGATCTTTAAATGTGTCTGAGCCTAACTCCTCCCATACAAAATCTGATGCTGGATATGTTTCTGTTACCATAGCATACCCCTGATATCCTTCAGGTAATGTAATATTTTGATTAGCAAGGAAGTCTTCCGCAATATGAATTGCCTGTTCACGATTAATAGTTGGTGAATCAATAGCAACATCAGAATCATTAAATTTAAATGTTGTCATTGCAATCACAACAAGGAGTATTGATCCTAATAAGATTTTCTTATTTAATGGAGATCCATCATCTGCTATAACTGTAGTTGTTTTTTTATTATCTGATATTGCAGGTGGTGTAGGTTTAAACCCTTTATTGAGTGAATTATCATCTAATTCAGACCATCTATTTGCTTTCATTCTAAAATATAGAATCACTAGTAATGGAATAGCACCACCAAGCACTGTCATAAATTTATCTACCATATAACCGCTTGAATACCAAATAGGCAGTGAAAATAATACAACATCATATAAATAATGTGTAATCGCACCAAATACCACTCCTAATTTCAAATAAATCATTCCATAAACAATAATAGATGGTAAAAATAGTTCTATTACTCGAGCATAGGAAGGTTGTGCTGGATAATTTGCATGGCCAGCTCCAAAAATTAATGCCTGAATAATCATAGCAATAACTAGTCCAGTAAAGCGCATATTATATCGTTGCCCAATTAATACACCTGCTGCAATTGGTAAAGCACGAAATAACATTTCTTCCCAAAATCCTGCTTGCAATGAAATAGCAAGTCCTGTATACCATGGGAAAATTGATGCAAGATAATTTGGATCTACCATACTGCTTGCTGGTGACCAAAATCCAAAATATTTCTCCATTAATAGATAGAATCCACCAACAATAGCTAGCTTGATTGGTACAATTAAGTAGGCAAAGATTGTATCATTCAATACACGTTTTGAGTTTGCAACATTCATTGTCCATGTTTTCCATAATTGTATGTGTTCTGGAAATGCTCTTCTTGTGAGTGATTCAGCAATAACAAAAGTTGCTCCAAAAAGTAGAAAATTCACTGCTCCATTTGCTAGTATGCCTAACATGTTTTCTAATATAAATTGTGACTTGCTTGTAGCTGTATCATAATACATCCACATGGTTGGATAAAAGTTTAGATTTACTAAAGTGCTCGTTGTTGCAATCACTGCTGCAGCTAACATAGAAGATTTCCATCTTAACCATCCAGTACGGTAAAAGATAACTAATGCACCTACACCTATTACTAACATATAAATACCGAGGAATGCAAAATTTGCAAACATAGCAATGGTGTCATTGTCTGATCGTATATTTGCAAACTCACGATTAAAGGATTCTGGAATAAATGCACTCGGCATAACAGAGCTTACCATTGAGCCTGAAACACCAATATTTAATCTATACTTTGCATCTCCTATATCTTGTAATTCATGCTCAAATACAAAAGAATGATCTACTCTTCCATTTGGCATTTCTTCAAAAGAAGATTCTAGGAGCGAGTAATCTGAAAAATTTCCAGACCAATGATCATTTACTTTAAGTGCAACCAAATTGAGGGCATCTTCTTCTGATAAGCTATCAGAATCATGATCTTCTGGAATCTTAACACGATATCCATTGGCAGATCCATCTGGTTTAAACATGAACGTTGCTTCTGCAACTTGTCCTTCTTTAAATGTTCTTACAATCCAGTTATAGGGTGAAAAAATATCACTATCGATAATAGATTGAAATTTTTCTCGACCACCTTGTTTCAATTCTACATAATCACGCAAACTAGAGGTAAAGCTATATTCTGAAGCTTCATCAAGGTTATCACCCAATACTTCAAAATCTTTTGTAGCAGCTTGGGCTTCTGTTATTGCGGCATCTCTGTCCATTGAGACATTAACATTAAGTGCTCCAATAAAATCATTCCAATAATAAGACAACCCTAGAATGCTCGCAATGGCAACAACACATGTGATAGATAAAATTTTATTATTTGTCATACTTTCCTCTTGTTTGTAATTGATACAGAATATAAAAAGTTCTCAAGGAATAATTATAAAAAAATATGTAACATACAATACTAAATAATAGAGGTAGTAATTATGAAAAAAGAAAATTTAACCGAAGAACAAATGATATTTCAGGACGCAGTGCGTACCTTTTTTGAACGTGAATCCAAACCTCACCATGAACAATGGGAAAAAGATGGTATTGTCTCACGTGACATATGGAAAAAAGCTGGAGAAAATAATTTTTTTGGGATAGATGTTCCTGAAGAATACGGTGGAATGGGAATTGATGACTTTCGTTATAATACAATTTTAATTGAAGAAGGCGTTCGAGCTGAAAATCCTGGATTTGGACATTCTGTACAGAACGATCTAGTTGTTCCGTATCTCATTAGACATTGTAATGAAGAACAAAAGAAACGTTGGCTACCAAAAATTTGTAGCGGAGAAACAATTGGTGCATTAGCAATGACCGAACCAAGTGGTGGTAGTGATTTAGCAGCTATTAAAACAACAGCTAAAGATATGGGTGATCATTATATCGTTAATGGAAGTAAAACATTTATTACGAATGGAATCCTAAGTGATTTCGTGATTGTTGCATGTAAAACGGATTCAAAAAATGGAGCGCATGGTATTAGCTTAATTGTATTAGAACGTGGCATGGAAGGATTTGAACGTGGAAATAAGCTGCATAAAATTGGTCAAATAGCACAAGATACCGCTGAGATGTTCTTTAAAGACGTAAAAGTTCCTAAAGAAAATCTCTTAGGCGAAGAAGGTAAAGGGTTCTATTACATGATGGAAAGCCTTCCAAAAGAACGACTATCAATTGCAGCAGGATCAATTGCTGTGATAGAATTTGTGCTAGAACTGACAATACAATATTGCCATGAACGTAAAGCATTTGGACAGAAAATTGGTAGTTTCCAGAATTCTAAATTTAAACTAGCTGAAATGGCAACCGAAGCAGAAATAGCTCGTACATTTTATGATCAATGTGTTTTTGAATTAAACGATAAAAAACTTACTCCAGAAAAAGCTGCAATGGCTAAATGGTGGATAACAGAGTTAGAGTTGAAGGTTGTTGATCAATGCTTACAATTACATGGCGGTTATGGATATATTCTTGAATATCCAATCGCAAAAGCTTACATCAACTCAAGAGTACAAACAATTTATGGTGGAACCACTGAGATCATGAAAGAGATCATTGGAAAATCGTTAGGATTTTAATATGGGAAATAAATTAGAAGGAAAAGTAGCGCTAATTACAGGATCAGGTCGTGGGATTGGTCGTGAATTAGCATTAATGCTAGCAAAAGATGGTGCACATATCGTTGTAAATGATTTGGATTCTGATCCAGCAAACCAAACAGCAGAAGATGTTATTGCAATGGGTGGAAAAGCTGTAGTATGTGCCGGTAGTGTAACTGATGATGATTTTGCAGAACGATTTATTAATACAGCACTTGATTCATTTGGTGGTTTAGATATCATAGTGAATAATGCTGGATATACATGGGATAATGTCATTCAAAAAATGGATGATAAACAATGGGATGCAATCTTGGATTGTCACTTAACTGCGCCGTTTAAAATTCTTCGAGCTGCTCAACCGCACATTAAAAGACTATTTCTTGAAGAAAAAGAAAAAGGAATCACAAATTTTCGAAAAGTAGTAAATATATCCTCTACTTCAGGAATGTTTGGAAACGCTGGTCAAATCAATTATGCAACGGCAAAAGCTGGAGTAGTGGGTATGGCAAAAACGATGGCAAAAGAATGGGGTCGTTATAATGTAAACGTCAATGCTGTAGGATTTGGTCTCATTAAAACACGCTTAACTGATGCAGACGCTGAAAAAGAAGAGTCCTTGATCGATATTGAAGGAAATAAAATTAAAGTTGGAGTCAACTCTGCTGTTTTTCAATCAGCAAAAACAATGATTCCTTTAGGAAGGCCCGGTACCCCCGAAGAAGCTGCTGGTGCAATTTATATGTTCTGTATTCCTGAATCAAATTATGTCACAGGACAAATTCTCATGTGTCATGGTGGTGGATTTGGTTTATAATTAATGAAATATTTTTTTCCTCTATTTCCATTTCTTTTAGGCTGGGTTTTATTATTATACACAGAAACATTTGCTTCAATTAGTCTAATCAATGGTCTTTCACAATTATTATTATTTGCACTTGTAGTGTGTTTACCTATATGGCGTACTGGACGTATGTCATATGTTGATATCGGTTGGCCATGGGGAGTAGCTCTTATTGGTATCATCACTTTATGTTATGCTGAAGGTCATAGTCTTCGCATTATGGTTATTAGCATCATTTATATCCTTATTGGTAGTCGTATGGGATTGGGTTCATTAAAAATGTGGAGCCTAGGAATGTTAAATAAAGAATTTCCGCGTTACGAATATCAAAAACGACGTTGGAAAAGAGCAGGAAAGAATAATACTGCTTTAGCAATGCAAATCGACGCAATCTTACAAGGTTTAGCCAATGCTTCTTTCCTAGCAATGCCAGCTTTTATCATTGCAACTAATACAAGTAACCCTAAAGAATTGGGTTTACAAGTTGTAATACTTGAAATCATTGGAATTGCGATATGGTTCAGTGCTTTTATAATGGAATCAGTTGCAGATATGCAGAAACTGTCTTTTTTAAGAGAAATGAAAAGATTAGGACAGAAAAATCAAGTGTGTAATGTTGGATTGTGGAGGTATAGTCGCCATCCAAACTATTTTGCTGAATGGATGGTTTGGAATGGAGTTATTATTGCATCTATCCCATCATGGATTATGTTATATGATAAAGAATCTCTAATTGTTTGGGTGCTATTAGGCTTATCCCTACTATGGACATCTAGATTAATGTATATGACATTAGTTTATCATACCGGCGCAGTTCCATCTGAATACTATTCTTCTCAAAAAAGATCTGCATATAAATCATATCAACAATCAACGAACATCTTTTTTCCTGGACCTAAAAAAATATCTTAAATATCATTCGTCTTCGCTATCAATATTAACTATATCATTTCCATTAATATTAATGCGAATTTTTACATTTTCACTTTTATCCCCATCTAAATTTTCAAACTCTTCGATATCAATCTCAAATTCTTGATTTCCATTGATAATATCTTCTCTAAGTTTATCAAATTCTTCTTCTGAAATAATTCCTTTATCAAGAGCAGCTTTTAAATCTAAGAGCTCTTGTCCTGTAGATATATTTTTATTGATATGCAATTCTGCTTGACCTTCATTAAATGAACCGCAACTGACAATTAACGCAACTAGCAAAAGTGCTATAATTTTCTTTTTCATATTTTTATCCTTTTTTTTATTTCTGTAATAAACTATCTATAACACTTGGATCAGCAAGTGTAGAAATATCGCCCAAATCGTCTGTTTCATTTTGGGCAATTTTCTTTAAAATGCGGCGCATAATCTTACCTGATCTTGTTTTAGGCAATCCATCACAGAATTGAATCACACTTGGCTTAGCATGAGGACCAATAATCTTTGTCACTGTTGCTAGAATATCTGCTTTGATATCCTCAGATGGATCAACACCTGTCATTAAGGTAACAAAAGCATAAATCCCTTCCCCTTTAATGTCGTGAGTATATCCAATCACAGCAGCTTCTGCTACTCCGTTTGCAGCACCAATGGCTCCTTCAACTTCTGCGGTACCAATACGATGTCCTGAAACATTTAATACATCATCTACTCTACCCGTAATCCAATAATATCCATCTTCATCAACAAAAGCTCCATCTCCAGTAAAATAATTACCAGGTGCTTGAGAAAAATAAGTATCCTTAAAGCGTTGATGATCTCCATATACGGTTCGCATTTGACCTGGCCATGATTGTGTCATGACTAAAAATCCTGTGGTATTCGGTTCTGTAATTGTGTTTCCATCTTCATCAAGCAATGCAGGCTCAATTCCAGGCAATGGTAATGTAGCAGAACCTGGTTTTGTTGGAACACATCCTGGAATTGGAGACATAAGAATTCCTCCAGTTTCAGTTTGCCACCACGTATCAACAATGGGACATTTTTCTTTCCCAATCACTTGAAAATACCAATGCCATTCAGGTGATTTAATTGGCTCTCCCACTGTTCCTAATACACGTAAACTTGATAAATCATATTGATTTGGGAAATCATCTCCCTCTTTCATTAATGCGCGTAATGCGGTGGGGGCTGTATAAAAAATATTTACTTTATGTTGTTCTACAATTTGCCAGAAACGTCCGTTGTCAGGATAATTTGGTACGCCTTCAAAAATAACTTGAGTCACCCCATTAGAAAGAGGTCCATATACAATATAAGAGTGTCCTGTAATCCAACCAATATCTGCAGTGCACCAATAAATATGATCTTTGTGATGATCAAAAACCATTTCATGTGTGTGAGAAGTATATACCATATAGCCACCAGTTGTATGCAATACACCTTTTGGTGTACCAGTCGATCCAGAGGTATACAGAATAAATAAAGGGTCTTCAGCATCCATTATTTCAGGCTCACATATGGTGTCACATCCATCAATAAAATCATGCCAATAGATATCTCTACCTTCTTGCATTTCTACATCATTTTGACACCTATCTACTACTACAATTTTTTCTAAAGATGGGCACTCATCTGCAATGTGATTGGCATTCTCTTTCATTGGAATATCATGCTTTGTACCACGCACACCATTGTCTTGAGTGATCAACAATTTGCATTCAGAATCATTAATTCTATTTTTCAATGCATCGCTAGAAAATGCTCCAAATACCACAGAATGTACTGCGCCAATACGTGCACATGCTAACATGGCAACAATTGCTTCTGGAATCATTTGCATATAAATACAGACACGATCTCCTTTTTTGATATTTG
>Ga0208407_1001382_pt1 | contig 11100 bp, 7 predicted proteins | sample ETNtaG_9_FD_185775 | JGI IMG/M metagenome (GOLD analysis project Ga0208407, IMG submission 185775) | Marine microbial and viral communities from oxygen minimum zone, Eastern Pacific Ocean - ETNP201406SV69 (SPAdes) (version 2) | ecosystem: Environmental > Aquatic > Marine > Oceanic ...
GCCAAATAGCTTGCCGGCCCCCATTAGCTAATTTAGTGGTCCTTCATCTGTCTCTTGTTGATGAAAGCTTCAACACCCTAAGTCAAGTCTTCTGCCATCATGATGCAAGCCGTGATTTCACTGGCAAAGACGGTGGAAACAGCCACGGGAGATTTGGCATGGAAGTAGGGGTTTTATTTGGAGGGTGTCTGACAGTTGTCGCCATCAGAGGAAGCATCTAGGCAGAAATACGACTAACTACTTTCTGTATTGAATGAGGGGGCTGTGTGTTTCCGCCGGAGCCTATATACAACGCCACACCCACCCACTCACTCTGCTATTTCATGCAGTTCCTGCATCTTAACCAGCACAAAAACAAAGATTGTATAGATTTGTTCTAAGTATCTGATTTACAATGGTGCTCCCACCGTGACTCGAACACGGAGCTAGGGTTTAGGAATCCTTGTAGGGGGTATTATAGAGAGTACTATTAAATACAATTAAGTAATATCTACAGTATCTTGACTCATCTTGCCACTTATCAAAAGTATTACCAAATTGTACTGAATATCATAGCTGATAGACACATATATGGACACCTAAGAAGATATGTAATTTACAAGGATGGACATTTTTCTTAGACGCTGCTTGGCTATTAAGAATTAATCGGGGTTTACTTACAAGATGATTGGGTTGGTTTTGGTTAATTACTTAGTAAATAAGTTTTCAATCTATTCGTTTGGCATAACAAACTCGGTTATACCTTCTATCAAAATATTTTTATCGCTGTTAGTAAATTTTTGCACTTGGAAATGCTAAAAAATGTATAACAAAAAATGTATAATAAAAAATAGTTGACCATGAAAAATGCTTGTGTTAGACTGCCCTACCATTTGTAAGTAAGCTCTCTATATTGTTAATGTTTAATGGGTATAAGGGGAGTGTCTTAGCCTACTAAAAGTTTAATTAATTTAAATAATTTGAAAAAAAGGGGACATAATGAAAATAAATGAAAAAAAGAAATTAGAAATAGATAGAAGGAAATTTTTAAAATCATCGGGAGCAGTTGCTGTGGGTGCAACGTTTGGTTCATTCCTGCCATCCAACGTTGTGAAAGCATCTAAACGCGGTGGAACACTTTCAATGCTAGTGCAACCAGAAGTTCCCACATTAGCATCATATCTGAGTACTTCAATGCCAGTGGGACAGACTGCTAGTAAAATATATGATGGCTTATTGGAATACAACTTTGATCTAAGTCCTAGACCTTGTTTGGCAGAATCATGGGATATAAGTCCAGATGGTTTGACCGTTACGTTCAAAATTCGTAAAGGAGTAAAATTTCATGATGGTCATCCTATGACCAGTGAAGACGTTCGCTACAGTATTATGGATGTATTAATAAAATATCATCCCCGAGGAGGAAAATTCAAAATCATTGAGTCAATGACAACTCCGGATGCTCATACTATGGTTATGAAACTCAAGGCAGCATCTCCAGCATTGATGATGGCCTTTTCAGGTTATGAGTCACCTATTATTCCTAAACATCTTTTTGCTGGAAAGGACATTAAAAATCATCCTCTGGCAAATAAACCGATAGGTACCGGACCATTTAAGTTTGTAGAATGGAAGCGAGGACAATATATGCGCTTTGACCGTAATCCAGATTATTGGAGTCCCGGACAGCCATATTTCGATCGAATAGTAGTACAAACTATCCCTGATTCAGCGACTCGCTCTGCAGTTCTTGAAAAGGGGGACTTTCAACTTGCCGGATTTGGAGCTGTTCCAAATAATGATGCAAAACGATTAAATTCTCTACCGAATATTATCGTTACTACTAAAGGTTATGAAAATTTTTCACCAATTAGTGAGTTAGATTTTAATACGAAAATTAAGCCTTTTAACAACAAAAAAGTACGACAGGCTGTAGCTTATTGTATTGATCGAAAGTTTGTCATAGAAAACATTTGGTTTGGTTATGGTAAACCAGCTACTGGCCCTATTAGTTCGAATTTTGAAGCAGCTGGTATTTATACAAACAAGGTAAAAAGTTATGATATCTCTAATAGTATTGAGGTAGCCAATCAACTTTTAGATGAGGCCGGATATCCACGAAAAAGTGATGGTTATCGTTTTGAGATAACCCACGATATTACACCATATGGCAGTGAGTGGAAGAGTTTTGGAGAGTATACTATCCAACAATTAGATAAAATTGGTATCAAGGCAAGACTTCGGGTCGAAGATGTGGCAACCTGGCTTAAACGTATTTACACAAACTATGATTTCACATTGTCATCAAATTGGTTAAACACATTTGCTGACCCTGTTTTGGGCGTACATCGTCTATATCATTCAAATGCCATCAAGCCAGGAACTGTATTCAAGAACGCTTCACGCTGGTCTTCTCCTCTTACTGACAATTTAATGGATATGGCTACAGTAGAACCTGACAAGACAAAAAGAGGTTCTTTATATCAAGCTTTTCAAAAAATACTAGTAGAGGAGGTACCTGTAACTTGGATCCATGAAGTTCAACAATTGACAGTTGTTAACGCAAACTATAAAAATGTTATAGATGGTGCAATTGGCATTGCTGGGAATTTTCGTCAAGGATATAAATCCTAATTAAATAGTTGCAATTGGGGGCGTAAATATTCGTCCCCATCCTCTCATCCTCAATTTTCTCAAATTAAATTAAGTTCAAAACAATACTTTTTCAAACTTGAGAAGTCATTTTTTGGACATTTCTTCTCACAACCAAATCAGCTATTATTTTTTTTACATCTGAGACAATTATTAATTTTGATTCATTTGTGTCAGAAAGATCTATTTTCCAAAATCCTAAACAATGCTGTTCCTGACCAAAAGACTTCGTTACATTCTGAGAAGATTATTTCAAGCTATTCCAGTTTTATTGGGAATTGCTATTGTAAACTTTCTTCTTTTACAATTGGCACCAGGTGACGCAGCGGACGTACTTGCAGGAGAATCTGGGTCTGCCACCCCTGAATATATGGAAATGCTAAGAAAGAATTTTGGCCTAGATAAATCGATTCCTGAACAACTTTTTATATATATAAAAAATCTATTTTCATTCGATTTAGGTTTTTCATTTCGCCATAATATGAACGTTTTAGATATTATTTTAGATAGACTTGGGGCAACTTTACTATTGATGACAACTACTTTATTTCTGTCAGTTGGATTTGGCATTTTACTTGGACTTTTTGCAGCCATGAAAGTTAACCATTGGCAGGATTCTTTAATTTCGATTTTATCTATTATTTCTTATGCTACACCACTTTTTTGGGTGGGACTGATGTTGATGGTCATCTTTTCGATTAACCTTGATTGGTTTCCAGCCACTGGTATGGAAAATATAATAAAGTTCTATACAGGTTGGGAGAGATTTTTTGATATTGTTCACCATCTAATATTACCATCTATCACACTATCCTTATTTTACCTGGCTCTATATACGCGGTTAATGCGAGCGTCCGTATTGGAGCAGCATGGAATGGACTATGTTGTTACCGCTAGGGCTAAGGGCGCATCTGAAAATAGAGTTACTTTCGGGCATGTTTTGAAGAATGCAATTCTTCCAGTCATCACAATGGCAGGATTTCAGGTGGGAGCTTTACTTGGTGGATCAGTAGTTGTCGAGGCTGTATTTGGATGGCCAGGACTTGGACAATTAGCTTTTCAAACTTTATTTGCTCGAGATATTAATCTTTTGTTGGGTATTTTCTTTCTTTCAGCTTGTTTGGTTGTTGTAGTAAATCTCTTAGTAGATATTATTTATACCTTTCTTGATCCAAGAATTGAGTTAGATTGAGGTAGTAATGGAAATAATAAAGAACAACACGGATTTTCTAAGACTTTTTGTCAGGAATAGAGCTGCAGTCATAGGCCTTATATTACTAATTATAATTATTTTGCTGGCTTTATTGGCACCATTCATTTATCCAGAAAATCCTTTTAAAACGGTTGGAAAACCTTTACTAGAACCATTTGGAGATTTTTTTCTTGGTACAGATAGACTTGGAAGAGATGTGGCTGCTGGAGTTGTACATGGTGCTAGAACATCAATTTTAATTGCATCTATTGCAACGATGCTTTCCGTCATATTCGGTACAACTATTGGAAGCCTTTCAGGTTATTATGGAGGACAAATGGATAACCTGCTAATGCGCTTTACTGAATTTTTCCAGACCATACCATCTTTTGTATTTGCAATAGTTTTGGTAGCAATACTACAACCTTCTATTCAGAGTATTGTAATTGCAATCACTGTGGTTACCTGGCCTCCTGTAGCCAGGTTGGTACGAGGGGAATTTATTGCCATGCGAAATCGTGAATTTGTCGAAGCTTGTGTCTGTCTTGGTATGAAAGATTTTGCAATAATCTTCCGCGAAATCCTTCCAAACGTTCTTTCACCTATACTTGTTACTGGCTCACTGATGACGGCCACTGCTATTCTTATCGAATCTGCACTTGCATTTCTTGGTCTTGGAGATCCAAATGTCATGAGTTGGGGCTTTATGATTGGTTCTGGTAGAGAATTCCTTCGGACAGCCTGGTGGCTTTGCGCAATTCCTGGGATAGCAATCCTAGTTACAGTATTAGGTATCAATCTGGTGGGCGAGGGATTAAACGACACCTTTAATCCTAAGCTTCGCAATCTCTAAAATGTCAAAAAAATCCTTGCTTGAAATTCAGAATCTTTCAATTAGTCTTCCAGATGGAGGTGATCGGCGTCACGCAATTGAAAATCTTCATTTGAAAATAATAGAAAATGAAATCCTTTGTGTAGTTGGAGAATCAGGATCTGGAAAAAGTATGATGGCCAGATCGATAATGGGGTTGTTACCCAAACGACTTAAAATTACCGAAGGTAAAATTAAGTTTGAAGACCGTTATCTAAACCATCTTAAACCAAAGCAATTACAGGAGATTCGGGGTCTGTCTATTGCTATGATTTTTCAGGAACCTATGTCTGCCCTGAATCCTTTACACAGTATTGGTAAACAAATTGAAGAAGTACTGCTCCTACATACATCAATCAATAAAAAAGAAAGACGTAAGCGCATTCTGGAAATGCTTAGCGCAGTTCATCTCCCAGATCCTCAACAAGTCATACATGCTTATCCACACGAAATTTCGGGAGGGCAGAGACAAAGGGCCATGATAGCCATGGCCCTTATACTTGAACCAAAGATTCTCATTGCTGATGAACCAACCACTGCACTAGATGTGACTACTCAGGCACAGATTCTGAAATTAATTCGTGATCTTCAAATAGAAAAACAAACAGGTGTGATTTTCATCACCCATGATTTTGGAGTGGTTGCTGAAATTGCTGATAGGATAGCTGTGATGAAAGATGGACAGTTGGTTGAAGAAAATGAAGCTCAAGTTATTCTTAATTCTCCGAAACATATATATACTCAAGAGTTAATCCGTTCGGTTCCAGATTTGAAAACACCAAAATTGCTTGATTCTTCAAAACCTGTTCTATTAAAAGTAGATAATTTAGAAAAAACCTATAAAAGGAGAAGAGGAATTTTAAGTTCATCCAAATCAGAAATTTATGCAGTTAATAAAATTCAATTCACTCTTCGGGAAGGAGAAACCATTGGCTTAGTCGGAGAATCAGGCTCGGGCAAATCGACTGTTGCAAGATGTATTTTAAAATTAGTTTCTTCTGATGGTGGGGCTATTTTTTATAAGAAAGAAGACATAACTCAGATGGATCGCAAAGCAATGATGCCATATAGAAGAGACATTCAAATGGTTTTTCAGGATCCATATGGTTCTCTTAATCCAAGATTAACTGTGGGACAAATGGTTGCCCAAGGCCCCATTATTCATGGTGAGAAAAAGATAAAAGCCTTTCAAAAAGCCGAAGAAATACTCGATTTAGTAGGGTTAGGTCCACTGTCTGCGAATCGCTATCCACATGAATTTTCAGGTGGGCAACGTCAAAGAATTGGCATTGCAAGGGCTTTAGCATTAGATCCAAAAATTTTGATCGCTGATGAACCGGTCTCAGCGTTGGATGTTTCTATACAGGCACAAGTGTTGAAATTACTGGGACAGATTAAGCAAAAACTCAATTTCTCTATGTTGTTCATCACACATGACTTGAGAGTAGCAGCCCAGGTTTGTGATAAAATTGCGGTGATGTACCAGGGTAATCTTGTAGAGATGGGTTCAACTGGAAAAGTTTTTGAAGATCCTCAACATGAGTACACAAAGTCTTTACTAGAGTCCATCCCAGGTAGGAACTGGATCAATCCTTATGCTAAGGATTTATAGAATCAATATACAAGTATTTAGCTGATATTTTAATGGTATTTTGTCATAATTTCATAATTGAGCCATGATCAGTTAAGCTTCTTCGAACAATCTCACACACTATGAAGGCGCTTTAACCAAAGTTCCAACAATGTTACATGATTAATTCAAACCTAACCCATGTAGGTATACTTTACAAAAATATTCAGCTACGCCAATCACTTCTCGCCTTGTCTCTTTCAAAGAAAAACATATTTTAAAGAAGCACTAATTAAAGGATATTGAAGACCGACCGCAATCTAATTTTCAACAATAGAAATATGGAAAGGTTTAATGTCTGACAAAAATAAACACTCTGAGGAAAACCCTTTGATTTCAAGATTTTCTATTTCTGGTATTTCTAAAGAAACTCTTAATAATTCCGCAGATGTAGCAAAACTATTATGCAAACAATCTTGTCCAGTGGATAGCAGTACTCTTGACCCACGACACTTTAACGACTATCAGGACCTTATTTTTGAACTTTCTCGTAAAAAATAGATATGAATTCGCCCTTAAGGCCTATCGAAGAAATGAGAGTCAATATAGATAACCATCCGAAATCAATAATTGAGCAGACTTCTCTTGCATTATCTAATCTAGACAATCTTGGAAAAAAGTTGAATGCTGTAGTTCATGTTGCAAAAGACGAGTCGATCTCAAGAGCAAAACATCTTCAGAATGCGGTGCTTCAGGGCGATGTAAATAGTTCGTCCCCACTTTTTGGTGTGCCGGTCGCACACAAAGAACTATTCATGCGAGAAGGTTGGCCTTGCGAAGGTGGTTCAAAGACTCTTGTCGGTCACCACGCTTCCCGGAATGCTTTTGTTATAGATAGGTTGGACAAACAGGGGGCAATTGATTGCGGACGCTTGACATCGGTGGAGTTTGGTCTAGGTACAACTGGACACAACTCCTACTCCGGTACACCGACCAATCCATGGCATTCAAAATATATTTGTGGTGGTTCATCTTCTGGCTCTGGTGCAACAGTGGCTAGCGGGATTGTTCCAATTTCACTTGGGTCTGATACTGGGGGTTCGGTTCGGTTACCTGCTGCAGCATGTGGACTTGTGGGTATCAAACCGACCCATGGACTAGTAAGTCGGAGTGGCGTTATAGCTTTATCCCCTTCGCTTGATACTGTTGGAACTCTGACGCGTTCAGTTCGTAATGGTGCAATTGTTTTACAGGCTATTACCGCGATGGACAAATGTGATAATGGTTCTATCCTTTTCAATTTTCCGAGTCTTATTGACAAAATTGAAGAAGGGATGTGCAATCTTCGGATCGGTTGGCCAACCAATTATTTTTTTGAAGATACGGATCGGACTATCGCTGATGGCATTGAAAAGATCTTTCGACTAATGGGTCAACTAGGTGCAAAATGTTTAGATGTGGATGTTCCTGGGATTGAAACTGCTAATGCCATGACAATGCTAATTACAGCAGTTGAAGGGGCTTCAATTCACGAAAAAACAATCCTCGAAAATTACAGCGCATTCGGAGAGCAGACACTGGCACGCCTTTTAGTTGGGTTTTTTGTCCCAGCACACGATTACTACAAAGCACTTGCATATAGAGCCGTTTTTGCAAAACAGGTTCTAGCAGAAACATTCGAAAAAGTTGATGCCGTAATTACTCCGGTCTGGCCTTATCCACTACCAACAATTGAAGAGAGCGATTTGGGAAAAAATCCTGAAGCTTCTGAGATGGTTCTAAAGTCTGGGCATAATACCAGACCAGTAAATTATTTAGGGTTCCCAGCTGTGAACATACCAATTGGTTTTGATACAAACGGATTGCCTACCAGTTTACAGTTGATTGGGGCTCCTTTTACTGAGGATAAGCTTTTGCGAATCGCTCGAACAGTTGAGCGTGAATTGAATTTCTGGAGTGTAGAACCACGATTATCAGCCCTAACTATATAAGTTCCATTCTAACGGGATGATTTTGGGAAACTCCGTACTTTCCAATTGGAATTATTGAGTTAAACAGAAAAATTCTTGAATAGTTGAATACGGTAGCCTTTTAATGGTTAATATAGTTGTAATTTTTTCTGTAAACAATTTTAGATTAAATTTCAAAAATTTGTAAAATGATCCCTCTAATCGGATATGTGAATAAGTTATCTGGACGTCCCGGTGATACATTACAATTCAAAGTCAGTTCAACATTTAACGTCCCATTTCAAGCTAGCCTTGTCAGAATTCGATGTTCTGATCCCAATCCCTCAGGACCAGGTATTCGTGAGAAAAGCGTTGATGCATCTTTCACTGGCCAGTATCCATCACGCATCCAGAAGATCCACCTCGGTTCTTATGGGATTATTGATTCTGCCCGACCACTTGAAAACTTGAACAGTTTTACGATGTCTACCACAATTTGGGCGACGACTCCAAAGAAAGGGCGTCAAGCAATAATAGCCTGGGGTGATCAGAAAAGTAATTGTGGTGTAATCGGAATAGAAAAGGATGGGCTACTTTTTGGTGAGATCGGAGAAACTCATTTCAATCTCTCAAAACCACTACATTCCAGACATTGGTATACTATCTGGATGGCCTATGATTCTCTAGAGCGAACTTTATCTCTAGGTTGTCTTCCTCTTTCAGCCAAACACACAGAGCCGACTGCCATAATCAAAAAAATAACTCTCGAAATGTCATCTCAGAGGATAGCTGCTCCGCTGTTCTTCGGCGCAGAAAGTAGAGATTGTATATGTTCACATTTCAATGGCAAGATAGAGCGTCCCAGGATTCATAACTTTGCTCTAGGCAAGGAGGATTTTCCTATTGACAAAAATGAAAGATGTTTTGCCGACTGGGATTTTTCAAAAGGAATATCGTCGACTAGAATAATGGATAATGGCACTCATAGACTCAATGGGCGACTGGTCAATTTGCCAGCCCGTGCAATGACTGGTTCAAATTGGACAGCAAAAGAGATGTGTTGGAGGCATGCACCTGAACAGTATGGGGCTATCCACTTTCATGATGATGACTTGCACGATTGTGACTGGGAAACTGATTTTAGCTTTCTTATTCCGGATGATCTCTCTTCCGGATTATACGGTGCTAAGTTAAAGTGTAAGGATGTAGAAGATATCATCCCTTTTGTGATTTGTCCTCCAAAGGGCAAGAATGTAGCGAATCTGTGTCTTGTTATTCCCACATTCACCTACGTTATATATGCAAACCACGCTAGACCTGAATTTGGTGATCCTTGGAGAAAACGGGCAAAGGACTGGGATGCCTATCCTTGGAACCCAGGTGATTATCCAGAATACGGACTCTCAACCTATAATTTTCACAGTGATGGAAGTGGAATATGTCACTCCTCCGCTCTTCGCCCAATTTTAACAATGCGTCCTGGATATTTCACTATTGTAGATCAAAATGGTTCTGGACTTAGGCATTTACAGGCCGACACTCACTTAATTGATTGGTTGGAAGAACAGGACTTTTCTTACGACCTTATATCGGATCAAGAGGTACATGAAGAAGGTCAGCTTGTTCTCGAACCCTATCGCACAGTGTTGACGGCAACTCACCCAGAATATCACACAAAAGAGACTTTGGATGCAATTCAGGCATACCAAGATGGGGGTGGCCGGTTTGTATATTTGGGAGGCAACGGTTTTTACTGGAAAGTGGCAATGCATTCAGAAGAAAAAAGTGTCATCGAAATTCGCCGAGGAGAAGGTGGCATTCGTGCCTGGGCTGCTGAACCTGGAGAATATTATAATGCATTTGACGGAGAATATGGTGGTCTTTGGCGACGCAATGGTCGTCCTCCTCAGCAAATAGTTGGAGTCGGTTTTTCAGCGCAGGGGACTTTTTTCGGATCCTATTACCAGCGCCTAGAAGCTTCCTTTGAATCGCGATTTTATTGGGCTTTTAAAGGCATTGATGATGAGAAACTTGGCGATTTTGGACTTTCTGGCGGTGGCGCTGCAGGGTTCGAATTGGACCGTGCAGACGTTCGATTAGGTACTTCAGAAAAAGCTGTTGTCTTAGCAAGATCAGAAGGCCACAGTCGCGACTATACTGGAGATGCAGAAGATTTTTTTGTTTTAGTACCAGAAGAACAATTGACACATATGGGTACTTGGCCTGGTGATTCCATCGAAAACCTAATCCGTGCAGATATGGTTTTTTATCAAACTGCTAATGGTGGTGCTGTCTTTTCCATCGGTTCAATTACGTTCTGTGGGAGCTTGCCTTGCAATGATTACAACAACAATATTTCAAAGTTGCTTTGTAATGTAATTGAACGTTTTCTTGACCCTAATCCTGATTTTGGAAAAGAGGTTTAATAATCCTTGTAAGCCATAGAGTTAAATGAATAACTGATGTATACAGAGGTCTTCAAATAGGGAAAGTATCTCTGAAAGTGCTAAAAATAGTTTTGCTGAAATATTATTTTAAAAATTTTAGTAGACTGTTGATTTTTCAATTAATTTTTAAGATTGAATTTTTTATTCTTTATTACGAAGAAAGTTTTTGATTTCATCTCTATTTGGTATCGATTTCCGGCTACTACTAGGTCTTGAACAATGAATAGCTGCTGATTATAAAAAAGCTAAAAGGTAAATCCGGATTCTCGGTATAAAAAGTGAGTTTGAATGGAGAAAATATAAAGCTGGGGACATGGAATAAATTCAGTCCTGACTCAGATCTTTCATTCGGAATTTGCTGATGGGGTTCCACGAGAAACTATCATCCAACTGCTGAGAATGATGAGGCTTACCCCCAGCCACTCAAGGGGTTCGGGTAG
>Ga0208407_1001388_pt1 | contig 11077 bp, 10 predicted proteins | sample ETNtaG_9_FD_185775 | JGI IMG/M metagenome (GOLD analysis project Ga0208407, IMG submission 185775) | Marine microbial and viral communities from oxygen minimum zone, Eastern Pacific Ocean - ETNP201406SV69 (SPAdes) (version 2) | ecosystem: Environmental > Aquatic > Marine > Oceanic ...
AGCAATAAACGCATTCCATGCCCAAACAGCTACCGGAAAATTAAATGCACTAATAACACCAATTGGCCCTAAAGGATGCCACTGTTCATACATACGGTGATTTGGACGCTCAGAGTGCATTGTTTTTCCATATAACATACGGGATTGCCCCACAGCAAAGTCTGCAATATCAATCATTTCTTGTACTTCACCATAACCTTCTTCTTTAATTTTTCCCATTTCTAATGACACTAGACTTCCTAATACTTCTTTTTTATCTCTTAATGCGTTCCCCATTTCTCTGACCAAATCTCCTCGTATAGGAGCAGGTACTTTTCGCCATTCATTAAATACAGAAGTTGCCTTTGAAACGATATGCTCATAATCATTATCATTCGCTTCATAAACAGTTGCAATTCGAGATTCATCGCTTGGGCAATATGAAATATTCTCTCCTGCATCCTTGGTGGGCAACCAATCCTTTCCACCAACACAACTTCCAAAGTTGTGTTCATTAATACCGCATTGTGTAAGTAAATCTTTCATAACATTATTTTGTATTGATATTATACAAATATATAATATTCTGATCAGAATACTTGAGGTAAGATCTATTAATAAAAATATTCAATTATATACGTAAACAATCTCAACTATTTTTCAATAGTGGGTTCATCTTTAGAAGCATTATTCTTATCGGCAAAAGCTGAATAACCTAGTAATAGAATCATTGCTAATAAGAGCCATAGTGTAGCATGGTTATAAGCTGAACCAGAATAAGTGATTAAATCAACAAAACGACCAATTAATAATGAAATTCTACCCATTACAGCAAAGCCAAATGAAGCACCAAAACTTATCATCAAAAAATAAATACCAAGCTTACTTAATCTTCCAAAAGTTCCAGTATGTTCACGACTAAAATAAAAATACATGAGACCAGTAATTGTTCCGATTAATATGATAAAATTATTAAAAGTACTCTCACCGACAAGAGCAAAAAATGGCAAATCAGAATTAAAAATTTGAAAAGCAGATCCTCTGATTTGTCCTAATACATTTGAATTCAAAAAACCATATGCTCTCAAACCAGCCGCCATTCCTACCGTATAAGCAATACCCCACCGTGCCATCCAGCTAAGCTTGGAGGACACACTTAATAACATCATTATACCCAAAGCAAATGGCAATAAATAAAGCAATTCCATATGATGTCCTTTATTTATTCCCCCATCAGGAAAAACAGAACTAAAAATACCGAGAAGATTATAAAACTTATACCATAATAAATCAGAATTATATTCCGTAGCAGGCCAAAGCCTTCCAAATAAATTTGGTTGTATTTGAGTCCAAAAAAACATCGACGTCCAATATCCAGTTGATATACCAACAAATAAATGTTCTGCTACTTTATAAAAAGGATTATCTTTATATAAATACGATAAAATCGCAAGAGTAAGAAATGCAGCTATCCAGGGACCAATCATCTAGTATTTCTTTGACCTCTGTACTTCAATAAAATATGTTATATTTCCAAATACGATAAATAGTACAATAACTAAATGAGCAATAGATTGCGCATCCATACCGCTTGTACCAATACCCGGCGAACCAATTAGTGCTTCATATTCAGCAGCGCCAGGCATTCCAGCAAGTATACCTTGAACCTGGCCACTATTAACCATCGGCATTATGTCATTCACTTGAATAGATGTTGTTCCTGTGCTTATTGGAACACCTGTAGGATCTGAAGCATATTGAACCCACTCTACTGTACCAGGATATCCCGCAGAAGCTGAAAAAATAAAATCAAAATCAGCAACTTTATTTATATTCTTCATCATAGGAATATCATCAACTAATGTTCCACGAGCATCAGTAGTATATAGTTTACGAATATTACTCACCATTCCTTTAACTACAGCCTCATTCCCAGGTCGAAACCCTAATAAGACATAGTCTTCTCCATATGAAAGATTAAATTCTTCTTCTGCAACCTCAGTCAATGCCTCTTCTGCCATAAATTGCCCATCCGGCCAAAGACATGTAACATATACCTGATGTCCATTAGTAAATAAGTGTTTTAATAATCCAACAGTCATCGGATGGATTTCAGGTTTAGTACTTGGACCATATTCAAAAGAAACAAGAACTTTAGAATTGCCTTCCAATGCTTCGACCGCATCATATACTTTTTGTGTTGCAATTGTTGCACGTATAGGTAAACCAAGAGGAAAAAATAAAGGTAAAAGTACCGCTAAACCAATAACAAGGAAAATCCATCTTCTATCAACTGTTCCTGCTCTCAATATTAAATCAAATAATTTATCCATTATTCACCTATATAAGATTTTTCTAAACCAAGAATATATCGAATTGATGTGGCAAATATCCCTAAACCAATACCAATCATGATTGCTCGAGCACCAGCAACATTAGGATTGTTATAAATCCAATCCTGAAGAATAGGTAAATAAAACAAATTAGGTTGATCAATGGGCCAACCTAATAATGAACCCCAAATGGTTACTATTAATAATCCACCCAATAGGGCACCAAAGGTAATCTTTTTATCTTTGAATTTTACGTTAACAACTAAAGTGGCAATAAGAACAAGGAGGTACATAATAAACCAACTGGATATGCTACTTCCCAAAGGAACTCTACCTACCATAATTATAATTCCCGATACAAGTAGAAGCGTCGCCTCAAGATTCCGAACTCGAAATGCCCTATAGGAAGCTGAGGCAACAAAAAAGGCTAAAAGAGCAAACATTGTGGCAGATAATGGTGTAAACATATATTCAAACATCCATTTGAATAAAGTTCCTTTACTAGTTACATGAATACCCCATTCAACTGCATCATTTCCTTTGTAAATGAATCCAGCTATTATGGCAAAAAAGAACCCTCCAATAGCAAAAATACTATACTGCCAACCAGACTGCTGTTTAATAATCTTTTTACCTTGAAGCTTCATAAGGTTTAAGGCTCCAAGAAAAATTGCAAAACTAGCTAAAATATCATACCATTGCGTAGCATCATCATTAACAAATGACTCGATAGTAGGATGATCGATAAACCAGCCAAACAAAGTTGACAAGCCAACGACTGTTGCTATTAAAATAGGTATTTGTCTTTTCCAGAGCATTTTTAAAAAATTATTGTACCGTTAATATTGATATTATATTCCATTTAATTAATCCAAGATCAAATAATATTCGCATAAGCAATGATAGTAATATAGTTGCTGTTACACCAGCCTTCATCATATCCTGCCCTTTGAGCCCACCCATTAATTCAGGTGATTGGGATAAATAAGCACTTGCAGCAAAAAATTCTTCACCAATAAGAGTGTAATCACATGCTGTGACAAAAAATGGAATTTGTGATTGAGAAGCTGTTCCTGCTATTTGAATTGCACCAATAGAATTTCCAGTTTCAGCTAAAATTAGAGATTCAGCATAAAATTTACCCATATAAAGACATGCGGCTGGTTTTTCTCTAACCATAATACCATTTACACCTGCAGCATAAGCAAATTGATCGTCCGTAAGATAATGAACCATATCATCTTGAAATAAATCAGGACGACCTTCCATTGTATATGCTTCCCTAACAGTTTCTCTTGCTGCTTTCATCACTATCGATCGAGAAACTGGTACATTTAAACTAGTTTCATAACGGGAAGTCATTTTAGAAACATGTCCCAGAATAATTACTCCAGCTACTGTTTCAACTTGATCCATATCCATAATCCCAGGAACATACAAAACAGATTTGCCCATTTCTGTTGAACGACCGACAGCTTCTTCTACGGCTTTTAATCCAGGTATCGCACGAAGAAAAATTTCTCCACCTTTTCGAGCAAACCTAGTGTAATAAATAAGATTAGCTGACATAATTACAATAACAAGAAACATGACAATTCGCTCTTCTTTAAAAAGGGGAGTTCCGGCTAGCCAATAAATTATAAAAGCAAGCGACATGCCGCCTGCAACTAACCAAAATTCTTTATCTTTCAACATGGATGATTTTTTCTTCTAAGTTTTCTATTTCTTGTATGAGTAATTCAATATTTTCAGGTTTTTCAAATATTTCTGCAGCTTTATAGTATCCTTCCGTATTAATAAACGCATTAATTATAGGTCCGAAAAATATCATAGCATGACTTCCAATCAAAGATAATGGTTTAGTTAATTCTAAAAAAAATACTGCCGGGGTTATGAAACCTGACTGATGAATTCTGGATGCTATATTACGAATAAACTCTTTTTCAGTATTTGTATTATTATTCATAATTAATTTTATGTGGTTTCTACCATTTCTAGATTTGCTCTTGGAATTACAAAATTTTGGTTATTAATCTTTACCTCTGCAACTCTAACCATCGTTTCAGATTCCATTTTCTGTAGTTCAGGAGGTAAAGATGTTACCGTACCTATTTGACCAAAATAAGGTGATCTTATCACTCGAACTAAACTTCCTTCAGTGATTCCTCCTTCGCTATTCTTTGCTATAGAATCTAAGTTGTCGACATCATTGAAAGGTATAACTATTTCTGGTCGAATCACTCCTGCTCTTATTTGTGTTGCACCGTTCACAGATGTAAAATTACCATCATACTTTTTTAAGATATCAAAAGATCTTGCACCCATTGGTATTTTTCCATATCCTTCCGTTATGATTAATGATGCGCCAATATCTTCTGACCCTGTAATTGCAACACCTAATGTATACCCAAGAATATCTTCTAAATCATGATAATTAAATCCACCTACCACTACTGCAGCTATTCCCATACTGATTGCTTTTTTATATGCTTGAAGACTTATATATGACCCACCTACAATTACACATCCTTTCATATCGATAGTAATCATCTCTTCTGTTAATTCGTCTTCGCGACTATCTACCAATACACGCAAATCACCTCTATTTTCTCCACCCATGCCAAAAATCCCTTGTATAAAGACTCCATTAGAACTTATCACAACTCCTTCCTTATCCATTACCTCTGATACATTTCCATTCATATAAGCATCTATTTCTACAGGTATGGGTGCTTCGCGAATAACTACCTGACCAGTAACATTTGAAACAGACTCAAGAACACCATCTACAGGGCACTTTACTTCAGATTTAAATAATCCAAAAAGACCTTTTGTTTCTGCAAGCAGATCGCCTTTTGATATATTTTTTCCCGTATCAATTAACATAAATTCAGGAACATCTTGCGCATCAACATTTAATAGGTTTGCAACATTCACCATTTGAACATTTCCTGGTAAATGTGTCCTAGCAACAATTTTTTCTGGGACAACATCTGCACCTTTATCTACAAGAACTTCACCTTTAAGAGGAAGTCTTCTTTCTTTTTCAACAGAAGTGCTTTCCAATACTTTTAACCCTGGTGTATACGCGTGTGCCATAATTATTGTTTTATCTCATCTGGATATTCATTCATTGCATTACTCCAAACATTTAAACTGCTAATACGCTTATCATTTTCTGTTGGCAGATTAAAGGGTCTTCCACGACCATCAAAAACTAATCCGACAACGCCACCATATAAAGTTGTATTTATTTCTTCATTCTTACCTGCCCCAACATTCATTCCTTTTGCTGGAGATAGCGTTGCATTAATTGGTTCATACTCTGCAGGTATCGCCAAAAGCTCTCCTTGGTGCAATATTATTTGTTTTTCGGATCCATCTGACAACATTAATGATACTGATAAAATCTCATCTCCAGGATTTGCTTTACCCACCGGTGCTACACATGTCCCTAAGCGGATCAAACAATCTTTATTAAATACTTCTAATGCAGCCTTTCTTGCGCTTTCAGCAAGATCTTTTTGATCAATATTTGCAAGAACTCCAAGTTGCGGCATCATAAAAATAGAATCTACAGCTAATTGAGTTATGCCCTCAGGAAGAAAGGAATCAATCAGCATTCTTGCTGACTGCTCTCTTCTAGGTGCATGAGAGAGAACTCCACCTGATCCTACAAGTAAATCCAATTCCATCATATCAACAAGAGATAATCCAGAATCTGACTGCTCAAACGCATCAGATATAGTTCTTTCTTTCTGAACACCTTTGAGATTAACAGCAAAAGATTTATGCTGAATAAATGATAGTCTTAATGCTTCTCTTGCTATCGCTTGTTCAATTTTTAATTCTTCCATAGACTGTGGTACAGTTGTGGGGCGAATCATTTTATTACCTATACGATTTGTTAATTCTTTTTCATCAATATCTAGCGGAACCCAACGTAAAACATTTTTAAGTGAAGCTTCAGCAAGAACATTGCAAATTGAATAACTCATTCCAAGATTGGCGCTGACTGTTCGATTAAATTGATTTTGAAATACGGAGAATATATCTGTTGTTGCGCCTCCAATATCAACACCTACTACAGAAATATTTTCTTCTGCTGCGATCATTTCAATTAAAGAACCTACAGCACCAGGAGTCGGCATAATTGGAGCATCTGTCCAACTCATTAATTTGTTATATCCCGGGGCCTGTTGCATAACGTGTTCCATGAATAAATCATGAATTTTATCTCGACTTGGGTTTAAGTTTTCTCTCTCTAGTATTGGGCGAATATTTTCTACAATAGTAAGATCTGTTTGCTCTCCTAAAGTTTTGCTTATTTCATCGCTCGCTTTAATATTACCAGCATATATAACAGGCAATTTATAATCACTACCTAATCTCGGCTGTGGATTTGCCGCCTTTAAAATTTCTGCAAGCTCAACCACATGCTTAGTTGTGCCCCCATCAACACCACCAGATAATAATATCATATCGGGACGCAACTGTCGAATACGAGTAATTTTTTCATGAGGTTTACGACCGTCATTTGAAGCTAAAACATCCATCACAATAGATCCTGCGCCAAGAGCTGCCCTCTCTGCGCTTTCTCCACTCATCGATTTAACTACACCTGCAACCATCATCTGAAGACCCCCGCCTGCTGAACTTGTAGATACATATATATCGACACCTTCATTATCTTTATGAGGAGTAATTATGTTTTCCCCATCCAATAATTTTCGACTGGACAATTCTTCCACTTCCATTACTGCATTTAAAACTCCTCTAGTAACATCTTCAAAAGGAGCTTCAACTGTAGTAGGCGCCTCTCCTCTAAAACGCAATCTGTACTCCCCGTCAACAAACTCAATAAGTATTGCCTTTGTAGTAGTGCTACCGCAATCAGTAGCTAATATTGATTTCAATTCCACAACTATGATACTCTCGGAAAATAAATGAACGTTAAATATGCATAAGTCAATGGACTAGAAAAAATGATTGAATCAAAACGATCCAATACGCCTCCATGGCCTAGTAATATAGTTCCTGAATCTTTTACGCCGAGATCTCTTTTAATTAAAGATTCAGCAAAATCTCCAGCCTGTCCAAAAAAACCAGTTACTATGCTTAAAGCTACAATATCCAAATTAGATAAATCTGGTAAAAACCCTTGATAACTTAAAGCAAAGAAAAAAACTATTGCAGATAGTAAACCAGCAATGCACCCCACCCACGATTTATTTGGACTAACCCTTGGAAGAATCTTTTTCTTGCCCCATTTCATCCCAAATACATACGCCGCGGAATCACAAATCCATATTGAAAGAATCATGCAAATAGTAAAATTTGTATTTTGCTCAGAGTCTAAATTTCTTAGAGCAATTAATGTGCCCAATAATAATGGAACATACATTACACCAAGAAGTGTAATTGCAATATTTCTTGTAGGATTAATAACATTTCTTTTCATCTCAAATAAAAAGAGTAGAATAATCGAAATACATAAAACTGTTAATAGTGGAGCCGCAGCACCATTTGAAAGAATAGTGTAAAATTGAAATTCATTAATATTCAATAATAAAAAATAATATCCAGCTAATATAAAAGTAAAAACATATCCAAATATCTTTATGGGTGATTGATCTTTGGTTGTTGTTAACCGATAAAATTCATTGATACCAATCATCATAACTACTAAAACGAATAAAGCAAATACAAAACCACCCTGCCACAATACATATGTTATAGCAGGGATACCGATAACATTAATAATTGTTCGATTATTTGAAAGTTTATTCATGATAAGCGATGAAAACCGAGGCGAAAATACATCTAATTAGCTCTATTATCAATAATGGATGAATATATCATTTATGATCCTGATTTATGCTTCATGTATTTATTATCTCCAACCTCAATCACTTCAATCCTGACTTTGGTTGTCCCTTGAGCAATAAAGCCTAGTTTCTTTGCTGCCCCATATGAGCAATCTAAAATCCTCCCTTTTACATACGGACCTCGATCATTGATTCGTAATATTAAGGATTTACTATTAGACAGATTGGTTACACGAACAATTGTATTTAAAGGTAAGGTTTTATGAGCAGCAGTTAATCCATACATATCATACACCTCTCCATTTGCCGTTAATTTTCCATGAAAATCTGTTCCATAATAAGAACTTATGCCAGTAAGTACTTTTGGTACTCGTTTCATTGTTTTAAATGATTTAGGATTCATTCTTCCTTTTGAAGAATCCGAGCTCCCATAGCGTGGTGAATTAGTACATGATAACAATATAAAAGTTAATATGATAAATAATATTCTATTCATTTAGCTAATTTAACTCTATCAATAATTTCATTAATCTCTTTTATTTATAAGGGATTTAACTCTCCATGGTGTAAAACAAATCGTCCCTAAAGAAATATGATTAGCACCTAATGTTAGATAATCATTAACATGTTGATACTTTTCCACACCACCTCCTGCAATAATTTGGATTGATTCTCCCCAGTTATCTCGAATATTACTTATCATTTTGTTAACGTAGGGACGTAAAGTTTTTCCAGACAATCCTCCTTCTTTAACTGGAAGAGTATTACAACAATGAATTTGTTTAAAACCAATTTCTTCAATAAGAAATTTCAACTCATCAATAGTAGTTAATGGAGATACTTTTACTATGCAAAATTCTCTTTTAGATGAATTCGTAAATAACCTAGCGTCATACCATGATAATTTGCTATCATGCTCAATATTTGGACAACTTAGGTTAATTTCTAGAGATTGTTCATCAGATACTATTTCAGCAATCTTTTTAAAATCTCCCGACTCTAGTTCACCAATAGAAAGAATTTCATTTAAAGCAGTTTTTTTAACGCCAACTAAAATTCCTGGATTTGGCAAACCAAGTTTATTTGTCCATCCTTGATAGGTGCGGTTATAACGAAGGGTAGTTCCAATCTTCCATAATCTTTTTATCAAACCTCCTCTGGATTTCATTGTCCAAGTACCTGTTACAGGATAAACATTCGAATATGATTTATACTTTAAATAATTACCAAATGGTGCAGCTACAAAATATTTTATCATAAATACAGGATATAAAGTACTACTTTAATTGTCCAACTTATTCTTAGTCGAATCAATAGTCGCATTGTTATTAAATGAACTAGAAGTATCAACAACTTCGCTTGCTTTCAATGAATCCACTTCTTTTAAAATTGATACAGTGTTTTTTAATTCATGATATCGATTAGCAGTAGACAAAGCTTGTTCGCTTTCAGGCTTATACTTTTGAAGCCAATCATAATAGAAAAGAGCGCTATCAGCTATAGAGAAAAAACGATCATACTTAACAGCGAGATACATTGCAGAACGCGCAGATACGTCACTTTCTCTATCTTGTTGAAGAATTATTCTAAATATGCCTAATGCATCTATTGGGTTATTCTGCCATTCAATTTCACCTCTACGAAATAATTGATTTGATGAACCATCTATATCAGGCATATCATAACGCATACGCAAAAATTCTGCATATTCAGACCTTGGAAATTGACTTAATAGCGAATCTCGTAATATAATCGCTAAAGTTGTATCACCTTGCTGATGAGCAATATAAGAAGACGTGAATAATGATTTACTATATTGAGATGTTCTTGGTAAGCTATCAACAATCATTAAGAAATTGACGATTGCATCGCTTGGTCGATTAAAGTGGAATGCCTCCAATTCGGCCAGATTATAATAGTGATTCGCCAAAGATTCATAATTCACTTGAGAATCAACATTGTTAGATTTAACAATAAATGTTGAATCAGAATTAGTGGTGTCACTATTTACTTTTGTCAATATTTCTTTACTCAATTCAGTTATTGATGATTTAGAATCATTATATGACTTAATTTGTTTTACACGAAGATTAGCTGTAGGTGTATACTGTGATTTACGAAATTCACGCGTAACCTGACTATATTGCTTTTCTGCATCATCTAAATCCCAATTTTCATTAATTGCAATCTCTCCCAACATATAATATGCCTCAGCAGAAGTTTCTGTTCTTGGATATTCAGCGATAATAGATTCTAATCTATTTTTTGCTAAGGTATGATCCCCTTTAATTTTATAAAGCTGTACTAATTCTAATTCCAAACTTCCATGAATTCTATTAAAGCGATCATCAATTAGTATTGTTTTAATTTCAGACATTACTATATCCCAATTACCTAACAGTCGATGTATGCGAACAATCTGTAATTTTGCTTCTTCAATCCTTTTTTTAGAAGTTGTATATCGTATAAGGTTTTTATTAGCCTCTAATGCTAGATCATAATCTTCTTTGTTAAATGCTAGTAGCGAAATACGATAATATATTTGCCCTCTCTGCTCAGTGTCAGTTGTTAGTTCTGCACCTTTTAGAAAATTATCAAGGGCAGCAGAATCCGAGTTTAATTCAAGTTGAATTTCTGCAATTGATAAATATACTATGGACTTCTGATCCGAGATTAACTGAAGATCTATAATTTCATTTAGATCTTCTAATGCAGCTTGTGATTTCCCTTGTCTCCATTTTACCATAGCCTTCCAAAAACTGCTTTCGAAAGGAAATTTACTTCCAAATTCATCATCAAATTGTTGAAATGTTGCTTCTGCTAAACGGAACTCTTGCCTATAGAAATGGGATTTTCCGATTAATAGAATAGCATCCTTCCTATAATTTGATTCAGGAAATTCATCAATAACTCTCTTTGATTTTTCAATAACCTTTG
>Ga0208407_1001391_pt1 | contig 11063 bp, 6 predicted proteins | sample ETNtaG_9_FD_185775 | JGI IMG/M metagenome (GOLD analysis project Ga0208407, IMG submission 185775) | Marine microbial and viral communities from oxygen minimum zone, Eastern Pacific Ocean - ETNP201406SV69 (SPAdes) (version 2) | ecosystem: Environmental > Aquatic > Marine > Oceanic ...
GCAGGAATTTTGGGAATAACTACACATTTCTTGAACCCTATTCGAAATCTTGCATTTTCTCCTAGTGAAGATGAAAGGGATAAAATTCCATTCCACCCTACCATCCTAACTGCAGCCATTGGATCTGGTCTTACGCTTTCTGGCACCGTTAATGTCCTTCCGGCAACTTTAAAATTAAATGAAATTTTTCGGTGGGCAAACAGGGTCAGCATTCCGCTTGCTGCAGCGTTAATGGTTATTCTTATTGGAATCACTGGAACAACAAAAGCCGATTTCAATACTATTAATTCCGGTATAAAACCACTTAGGGAAGAAACAAGTGATCTGTCTAATGTGCAGGAAGAGCATACCCTACTCACAAAAAATAAAAAGAATGTACAAGAGCAACTGGAACTTTTGAGTTATGACACGGAATATTTTCAGCACATTCTCGCCATAACACGATTCCTGAGCTATAACACGCCCAAGGAAATCACTATGGATAATATTAGCTACCAACAAGGATGGGAAGTAAAGAAATTTAAAAAAATGGGCAGAGACCTTGTCCAACTGGTAGAGATAGAAGATGAAGATAAACGAACTCTCCGGATGGCGGGTGATGTAAAAGCAAACGCAGCACTAAAAGATCGATATTTCAATAATTTTATTTCAACTCTTGAAAATTCTGAATTATTCCAATCTGTGAAAGTTATCTTTCAAAATTCACAAGCCAATATGGGCTCTGACCGCTTACAATTTGAAATTAAGTGTATCATTTGATGAATGAATTATTAAAAAACCAACGAAATATTTTCGTGGCTATTTCATCAGGGATATTTCTTCTGATCTTAATATGGTATTTTGGGTTTCATCAAAGCCTTGCTGCGGCATATTCCGATATTCAACAATCACAAAAAAGCCTCTCATCCAAACGTAATAAATATAAGCGTATGGAGTCTGAAATCATTGATATCGAAGACGAATGGTATAACTTGAATGAAGAATTTGAGATAGTCATCCGCAGAATTCCTGATAGATCATCTATTGATAATGTGTCTAATGTACTTTATAGTATGATAAAAAATAATGGATTATCTGTCATTAATTATTCGCCATCAAATTTAGCGATTGATAAAAAAACAATTATCATGCCCGAGAGCGAAAATGAGATCATCATAGAAAAGATCCCCATTGATATTGAGATCAACGGGTCTTTTCTCAATTTTGGAAGATTATTAGAAAATATGAAAGAAAGCCAATATCGACTCACAGCATCAAATATAGATATTGAACAAAAGAGGAATTCACCACAACAGGTTATAAAATTCATTTCTTATGCCTATTTCCAAACAGCTGTAAAAAAGAAAAACATTGCGGAGACGGTTAAAACAAAAACAAAGAAAAAAACCCCTAAACCTAGAGAACCAGAACTGACATCAACCAATAAAATGGATAGGCCTGAAGACGCTCCTGAAAATATCCCTGACTGGATGTTTGAACCTGCGACAGAACCTATAGTAGAATCTGAAACAGCACAAAAAACTGATACCCAAACTCAAAAAAATGGTAAAAAAAAGGATTTAGTCCAAAAGCCAAATACAAGAGTGAATGAACCAAAAACTACCAAAAAAAGAGTATGGACGGGAAATGGAAAAAATCCATATGATATTATTGAAGTAAATACTAAAGAGCTATCTCCAGAGCTTGTAGGGAAGATAACAGAAAGAATCCTTATACAATTAAATAACAACTCATATATTTTAGATGATTTAAAGTTTATGATTGACGATTTTAATTCTAATTATACTGAAGTGATCCAACTTCTTTTGGACAGGAATACCATCGCTTACAACGATAATAAAGAGCTTTATATAGTAAATATAGAATGAATATAAACAGCAACATTCCCATCAATCCGGATCGAAACTCTCTTTTGCCATTGGAAAGTTATATGATTATATATGATGATAAAAAGATTTTAGATACACACATTTTTGAGTTAGTTTAGGGTGTAATCCTTTATGACCCCAAGACTAAAGATTTTAACTGCAGGGCTTGTATTATCCCTGATATATGCAATCAGCGATTATATCACTCGAAACAGTGATAAGCCTGTAGTAGAGGCAAAACGGGAAGTTAAAAAACGTGCAAAAACAGCACGTATCGACCAAAACCGTATAAATGCAATTAGATCAAAAGCTGCAAAAAATAAAAAATTAAAGGAACGAAAAAGTGGTATAATACCCCGGGCAGATTTCAAACCAATCTCAGATGAAATTTTAGCTTTAGAAGGTTGGGGAAGAAATCCATTTGTTAAAGTAAAAGAAAAACCTATGGATCTTCCACAGGAAACCCAAAAGGAATTTGTCCAGGACCAAGCAATTTCGGACTTGGATGATTTAAGAATAGAATCTGTTGCAAAACTAGGTGAAAAAGTTTTTGTGATAATTAATGGGCAAAGATTTCGAGAAGGTGATTTAATAAATAATTTGAGGATTGAATCAATTGAAAGTCAGAAAATTACCTTCCTCATGGGAAAAACAAGGATAATCAAAGACGTTGGAACGTAAAATTTACATCATAATACTATTGTCATATTTGGCAGCATCATCTCTGTTTGGACAGAATAATTCAAACTATAACCCGCTAGATAAAAATGACGAAGAGTATAATTTGAATGAAAAAATGTCCATCAACATGAAAGATTCAGACATTAAGAATATTCTTATGTTGATCGGCGAACTGACAGGGCTCAATATTGTGATTAGTCCTGCCGTTAAAGACACCATCACGGCTACCTTAGAAAATGTATCCGTAAAAGCTGCATTGGATGCCATCCTGAAGCCTAATGGATACAACTATTTTGTTCAGGAAAATATCATTATTGTAAAAGGGGTTGATACAGAGATGGTGGGTGAATTGGAGACTGTGGTTGTAAAATTAAAATATATCAATTCTGATGACCTGTCGGGTGCTCTTGGTGCTGTCATGTCATCAAGAGGTAAACTGCAATCCTTTACGCCCCTTGTCACATCACAGAGTACTAAAGGTGCATCAAACATTATTGTTATATCAGATGTTCAGGAAAATATCGCCCACATTCTTAATATGATAGACCAGTTGGATGTAGCTATATCCAATATCAATATTGCAGTACGCTTTATTGAAACAAATTTGGATACAACCCGCGGACATGGTATTGATTGGTCTAAAGCAGCTGTTCAACTGGGGGGTACAACGGATACATCTTTGGCAATGCTTGATTTTAATAATATCACAATTGCAACATTAAATCCTATACAATTGACATCCGCGTTAAGGATCATGCAAGCCCGGGGGCAATCCAAACTTCTTTCCAGTCCCCAAGTGACAACTCTAGATAATCATGAAGCTGAAACTGAAACAGTCACAACGGTTTATATTGAAGGCAATAGTAGTAATAGTTCTCAAAATCCATACAATCAAGGAAATCAATCATCTCAATCATTCAACCCTTATGGAAATATTTCAGTAAATCGGGTTTCGGAAAAAGATATTGGGATTAAGCTGAAGGTGACACCCCGGATAAATGAAGGTACAAAAATCACCTTGTTGGTGGATGCTACGGTGGAAGCACTCCTCTCCGCAGCAGAGATCAATACAGATAAACCACGATCGACAAAACGAACGGTTAGGACACAAGTGACTGTGCAAGATGGAGATACAGCAATCATCGGCGGGTTGATTGCTGAAAATATGCTTGAAAATAAAAAATTCGTTCCCATTATCAGTGGAATTCCTTTTTTCGGACAAATTTTTCAATCTACATCTATTGAAAAAGAACAACGAGAACTCCTCATATTCATCACTCCTAATGTAATCAACTAATCATTTTATGAAAAAAAATATTCCCTACATCCTAATTGCTTTTGGCGTTGCCGCGGTGGTCTGCCTGCTATCATTTTTTGATCTTTATGATAATTTCGAAAATAGTCTATTAGATATGAGGTTTAAGAATCGCGGTTTAGTAAAAGTCCGAGATGACATTGCCACTGTGGATATAGATACAGATGCATTGGCAACCATTGGCAAATGGAGCCCTTGGAGCAGGGACAAACACCTTCCCGTTATTAAGACCGCTACAGAGCATGGAATGGATGCATTCTTATTTGATTTTTATTTTATTGAAGAGAGTGAACGGGAATTAAATATTAAAGATATTGATTTTGAAAATGATACTACTGCAAATCAGATAAAAGAAAAATTTCCTGATCCAGATAATGATCTGGCTTTTGCTGCAGAGAATGCGGGAAATATTATTTTTGCTCAAAGCTTCAAGCCAAAGACCAAAGCACAGGCCGCTGATTCAGTTAAAATAAGAACAGAAGTAATGGATCGGCGTTTATTATTAATGAAAGAAAAAAACTATTTCAGAAAGGTGTCTAAAGGTGATAAAGAAAAATATTCAACTATTTTCAGTGCTTACAATATTGAAGCCCCTGTAGACATACTGATTGAGAAATCTGCCGGTGTTTATTTTTTCCAATCAGATCCCGATCCAGATGGTCTGCAACGCAGATTCCCACTCCTCATGCTCTATGGAGATAGACTATTCCCGGCGGCATCTCTCGCAATGGCACTCAGACACTACGGAGTATCTTTTGACAGCGTAGAAATTGAACCTGGGAAATACCTGCGTTTTGATATCAATCCAGAGCTCGATGACTTTGGACGGTCTGAAATTAATATTCCAATTAATGAAAAAGGCCAAATGGTAGTCAACTGGGCAGGGCCATGGAAAGATAAAGAGACTGGGAAGTTTGATATGATGCACTACCCATATCGGGTGCTTAAAGACTTCCAGGAAATTGAATACCTGAATTATGTCATGGCAGAATACAAGAAACTTGCCAATCTCTCATTCGGAGGAAATGTTAAGAAAGCGTTTAAGCCTGCTGTTGCATCTATCAAAGCAGGTAAAAAAGACATTATGGGGATTGCAAAAAAACTCTTACCCATGAGCATGGCTGAAAAATGGATTAAACAAAATCCAAATGGAACCGCTGCAGAATTCAAAAAGTTGCCACCCTTCATGTTTGATGAGATCAAAAATAATAATGTAATTGCTGATGCATTTTTAGATTCAACAAAAACGGACGACCCTTCACTTGATGATCTAATCGCCAATGGATCCGTTTCATACAAAACCAGCATGGCTGACTACGAGTTCACTTCCGTTAAACAATTACAGCTGGACCTGGAAGATGCTATTAAAGGTTCAAGCGATGATGGCACTAAAAAAGCATTAAAAAAATCGCGCGCCAACTTGGGTCTTCTTGAACGGAATTTCCTAATTATATCTAACCTTAATCGAAATAATATGATCGCTGAACAGCGTCCTATGTATTTTCATTACAACCCGAAGAAAAAACGTTTAGCTGTTGGTACGGATGATAATAAACGGTCAATAGTACCTTTTGAATTCACAGGCAAAAAACTTTACTATGGGCTTACTGCTGCCGGGACTTCAGACTTAAATCACATGCCGTTTGATTCACGGTACCCCATGGTTGGTCTTCATGCAAATGCGCTCAATACCATCCTGGATAACAGAATTATACATGAGATCTCAAAGGGCTGGATTGCTGTTGTCATTATAGGTCTGGGTATTCTTCTTGCTTTTGGTGTGCCCGCACTCAGTCCTGCCATGGGTGGATTGGCTACGATTGTGGTGGTCGCAGGCTATACCTGGCTGTCTTTTTGGCTTTTCTCAAATAAATTTATCTGGATCGATATGGTTGGCCCCTTATCCACCATGGCAATCGGCTACCTGGGCATCACGGTCTACAATTATATCCAGGAAGAAAAGAATAAGCAATTCCTCAAAGAGTCCTTCGGTACCTATGTATCACCAGAACTAATTGACCAAATGTATGATAGTGGCGAAGAACCATCGCTTGGCGGTGAAGAAGGATACCACACTGCTTTTTTTACAGATATTCAAAGTTTTTCAGCTTTCTCTGAAAAATTAACAGCTAGTGAACTGGTGGCACTTTTAAACCAGTATCTGACCGATATGACCGATGTATTGCTCGAAAATAACGGGACTCTGGATAAATATATTGGAGATGCCATTGTTGCATTTTATGGTGCACCAATAGAAATAGAAGATCATGAATACTGGTCATGTATTACCGCAATTAAAATGCAGGAAAGCCTTGATCTTCTTCGCCAGAGCTGGCAGGCAGAAGGGGATCGTTGGCCCGAGATTGTTCACCACATGCAAAACCGGATCGGCATCAGTTCAGGGCAGATGGTGACCGGGAATATGGGTTCTGAAGCCCGTATGAATTATACCATGATGGGTGATAATGTTAATACGGCCGCTCGATTGGAATCTTCTGCAAAACAATACGGAGTTTATATCCAAATCGCCAACAGCACCTATGAACCTGTGAAAGATCGCATGGTGGTCCGTGACTTGGATAATGTAGTGGTCATGGGGAAAAATGAACCTGTGAAAGTATGGGAATTGATCTCTGAAGTTGGAAAGGAACCGGAAAAATATAAAAAGATATTACCTGCTTATCATGAAGCGCTCGATCTCTATAAAAACCAGGAATGGACGCGGGCCATAGAAGCCTTTAAGGCTTCAGATGCACTGGAAGACATGTTCGCGGGCCGAAAAACTAATCCCAGCAGAATTTATATTCCCCGTTGTGAACATTTCATGGCAAACCCGCCCGGAGATGACTGGGACGGTGTCTGGACTCTTACCAGCAAATAGCCAATCCAGCCGGATGAAACAGCACTACCGATTCCTGCATAAAATTATTGCCGGAGCGGGACTTTCTCTATTATTTGCTCAGGACCCATTTGTTCTGGACACATCCCTGACCAATGTACTCCCAAAATCGCTGACAAATTCTATTCAAATCGCAGATATGAATAATGATGGGACGAATGATATTATTTTATCCGGTTATGATGAAACTCGGAATGGTGTTTTCTTTGACGTAATAAACGTACAGACGGATGGTACGTTATTGCTGGGATCTCAGAATAGTTTTGTTACCTATTCTGATACTATTGCTGGTATAGAGCCTGGAGTACCGGTTGGTGGGATTGGCGGTGTCGATCTCATTGATTATAACCGCGATGGGTGGATAGATGCATTTCTTCAGGGTTCCGCTCTTAAAGGCACTCTAATCAATTCGAACGGTAATTTTAATACATCAGGTATTGAATATTATTCCCTGACCTATAGTGATGGAAAATGGGGTGATGTAAATAACGATGGTGCTCCGGATTTGTTTGTTATGGGTGTGGATGAATCTCAGGATATTATTTTGAATGATCTTTACATCAACAATGGAACCAGTCTTACAAAAGACCAAACAACTATTTTCCCTGACCTTTTTAACGGAAGCAGTTCTTGGGGTGATTATGATAATGATGGAGATCTTGATCTGGTCATTTGTGGACAAACCGCAGACAAGACAGCAACCGTAAGCCGTTTTTACAAAAATGAACCCACAGGCCGATTAACAGAACTCACCACTGCTGAAGATGTTGGTGGACTCAAAGCAGGTGCATTCCGTTTTACAGATTTGGACTCAGATGGAGATTTGGATATGATCATGTCCGGATGGAATAAGATTCAAGGGAAACTGGTTACGTGGATCCTGGAGAACGAACCTCTCGGTACATTCTCCCTCATTCCAAATCAAATTGATTTTGGGGTTGCATACGGAACTATAGATGCCATTGATTATAACAATGATGGACTCAAAGATTTTGTAATCGCCGGTGCAGATTCTGTTACCAACCATGCCGGATCTATCCATTCACTGTCTGGCCGTGTTTATTTGAATAATGGTAATGGAACTTTCTCTCCAATTAAAGAAATCCCCGGCGCAAGAACCATTCGATTTGCCGATATTAATTTAGATGATATTCCTGATCTTATTGCAAATGGAACAACGGGGATCGGATATGATTCACTGACTTTTTCTCATGTTTATCTGAATACTATTGAAGGCCAAAACCAACCCCCGGAAGCGCCTTCAGCACTAACAGCCTTTGCAGTAAGCACCCGCGCTATATTTACCTGGGGGGCAGGAACAGATGATATAGATGATCCGGCGAGCCTTTCATATAATCTTCGGATCGGTACCACATCCGGTGGAAAGGAACTCATGTCTCCTTCCCTACCATTCAACCAAACGAGTGTAGGGCAGCGTTTAGTCCGAGAATTCAATGAGATACCGCATGGCACCTACTACTGGGCAGTACAAACCGTGGATGGTGCAGGAAATATATCAGATTGGTCTCCGGAAGATACCCTTTTTATTTCCAGGCTCGTCACATCAACCCAATCGCTTCCGGGGGTTTATTTCTCTACAGCCGGCTGGGCTGATTATGATGAAGATGATCTTCTTGATCTTGCACTGTCAGGAATTGTTTTTTCTGGGGGGAGCATTACAAATATTTTTAAAAATGAAGATGGATTATTAAATCAGGATCTCTCTCAAAATATTGAAGCAGTTTTTGGGGGTCATCTCACCTGGGTAGATTATACAAACGATGGCCATTTGGATCTTTCTCTGTCGGGGTTCCAAATCATCAATTTCCAGGGATTCCCCGCAACAGCTTTCTATAAATGGGAGAACGGAACCTATATTTTTGACCCCCAAGATAATGTAACCACATCTTATTACGGTTACACCATGGGGATCAATGGCGGATCCAATAATCATTCCTGGGGCGATTACGATAATGATGGTGACCTGGATTTTGTCATTGGCGGGATTGATTATGGCGGTGGCAAACACCTAAAAGTATTTCAAAATAATGCAGGGACCCTCATCCTTGATGAAACACAAACTGACCTCGTGCCCATTTTCCCCTGTATTACCCATTGGGCGGATTTGAACTTAGACGGATATTTAGATTTGATCACGATCGGTTCTGATTCAGTTCAATCTTTAGCATTGCGGGTTTATTTAAATAATTCGAATTATAAATTAACAAGCGGCCTTACTTGGAATTCTGAAATATATGGTGTGACTGCAGGTGCCATTGATTTTGCTGATTATAATGATGATGGTTATGAAGATTTTGCACTAACAGGGCTAAATAGCAGTGGCGATCTTATCAGTTATATTGCAACCAATTCAATCAACACATTTATTGTTTCTGGTGGACATATGCTGACCGGTGTTTATTATGGTAGACCCACATGGGGTGACTATGACTCTGATGGCGATTGGGACCTTCTTATATCCGGACTATCCAGCACCGCAGATGGCGGCAGCATCCCTTTTACCGGTCTTTATGCCCAAGATAATGGTGTGTTTACAATTGACGAGGACATCGATATTGATTCAGTCGGATTTAGTTTCTCCCAATTTGGCGATTATGATGCAGATGGTGACCTTGATCTGTTCATGGCTGGAATTACGTCAAATTCAGATGTGTCCGCACGGGTTTATGATAATCTTGAAGGTCTGGAAAATCCAAATAAAGCACCCAATGCCCCCTATGGATTAGATGATACTGCGATCAATGATGATAAGGTCACCTTAGTATGGGCTGCACCGGTTGACCCTGAAAATGCCGGTGGTGGTTCCACTCCCGAAGAAGGATTGCGTTATCAGATACAGATTGGTTCAGAAGAAGAAAATAATGAACACGCCATCAGCACAGGTCATTATGGTGTTGGAAATATAGGAACCATCAATAGAACCGAGAAAACAATTAGAAATATCCCTGAAGGAAACTATGGCTGGCGTGTCCGCGCTATTGATCATGGCTATGCTACTTCAGATTGGTCCAATACCGATTATTTTTATATTGATGTTACGGCACCAACCGTGGATACGATCCGCGCAAATTATGTCTCCGATGAACAAATTATTCTTATTGTCAAATTCAAGGAAGATTTCTATCTGGATCTGAATGTGGATCCCACTGTTTTGGTCACACACCCTGACGATCCGGATATTGATGGTGATAGCTTTGATGATACACTCACCGTTGAAAAACAAAGTTTTAATGGTGATGAATGGACGGGAGTTCTTATTCTGCCAGAACAGTATGCCGGAAAAGCAATACAGGTGCAGGTATCCGGTGCACAGGATGACCGCCAAAATAAAATGGCACAAACGTCCATCTATAAAACGCCGGAAACGATCATATCTTCACTAGGCGGGACATCTATAAGTAAAGATGGTCAAGTTTCTGTCCTGCTTCCCCAAGGTGCAGTTGAAAAAGATATTTCACTTTCCATCATAGCAAAATATATCAGTCCCGATTCAAGTGCAATTGCTTCAACTTTTTTAATGACGGATCTTTATGATATTTCACCGCTTGACCTGTCGCTAAATAAACCCGGTATCCTTCGCATTTCATTCCAGGATTCTGCCTGTTTTATGATGAAGGATGCTAATAAATATTATGACCGAACTGTTGATGATAGTTATGAATGTGAAATTCAAGGCGGTATTTGGATTGCTATTTCTGATACAGGCGTGACACCTTTTATCGGTAAAATTTCCTCGGGGGAAATTATAAGGATGGGTGGATCCCGTATCACCATAAATGAAAATCCATATATGCAGGTTCAGATCGATAGTATGGGGACATTTGGTGTTTTCACATCGCTGGATTCCTTAGGCAGTGATTCAATAGATGTGGATAAAGTAGTTTGCCAGCCACGGATCTTTTCTCCTGCAGGCTCCATATTTGAATTCACCCAAACTAATATTTTATATGACCTGAATGTGCCGGGAGATGTGACGGCACGAATCTTTAATTTATCTGGACGACTGAAAAGAACCATTAAGCCAGAGATTGCCGGTCAATCGGGACATCAGGTTATGAATTGGGACGGAAAAGATTCAAAGGGGAATGTGGTTCCAAGTGGTCTATATATTGTTACTCTAGAAAAAAGTGATATAATACTCCGAACAACTGTGGGTGTGCTGAATCGATGAAACGGATTCTTTTAACCTTAGTAATTATTTCAGCCTTGTTTGGACAATATGATCAATTATTTGTTGGAACCCGCCCATTGAGCATGGGTGGTGCTTTTATCGCTGTCG
>Ga0208407_1001392_pt1 | contig 11060 bp, 9 predicted proteins | sample ETNtaG_9_FD_185775 | JGI IMG/M metagenome (GOLD analysis project Ga0208407, IMG submission 185775) | Marine microbial and viral communities from oxygen minimum zone, Eastern Pacific Ocean - ETNP201406SV69 (SPAdes) (version 2) | ecosystem: Environmental > Aquatic > Marine > Oceanic ...
TAGTGATAGAAGGATCAACTGTATTTGTTAAGCTTTGTTACTCAGGATTGTTTTTAGTTGTTGTTATAATACTTTTAATCTTAACTCAAAAAGCACTTTATTCTCCATGGGGAAGAATGATGAGAGCAATTAGAGATAACGAAGAAGCTGCAAATGCAATGGGTAAAAATGTTGTTAAACAACATTTATTAATATTTATTTTAGGATCTGCAATTGTTGGAATAGCGGGAGCCATGTTAGTTACACAAGATGGTTTGTTTACACCAGGAAGTTACAGACCCATGAGATACACGTTTCTTATTTGGGTAATGGTAATTGTAGGAGGAAGTGGAAATAATTTTGGTGCTATACTCGGTGGATTTGCTGTATGGTTTTTATGGATAGAAGCAGCACCAATAGCATTATTTTTAATAAATTTATTTACATCAGGAATGGCGGATACACATGCTTTAAAAGTTCATTTAATAGAAAGTGTTCCTTACTTTAGATATTTAATGATGGGTCTTGGATTGTTATTAATAATGAGATACCGTCCAAAAGGTATACTTCCAGAGAAAATAGAAATAAAATAATTTAAATATGAAATATATTATTTTAGGTGCTGCAATTGCTTGGGCCATGTATATGGCAGATAAGTACATGTTTTAATGAATAAAAATCTTTGGCTGCTTATTTTAAGTCAGATTTTTGCATTTACAGCTGCACCTGTCACAGTTTTTTTAAGTGGTATTATTGGATCTCAATTTAGCCCTATAAAATCTTTAGCAACTTTACCCATGGCACTCTCAATAGTTGGGATTGCAATCTTTGCAATTTTTGCTGCAAAATTAATGAGCATAATAGGTCGTAGGTCAGGGTTTATTTTTGCATCAGTTGGAACCTCTATAGCATCTTTGTTGGCAGCCTATTCAATAATTATTGAAAGTTTTATATTATTTAATCTAGGTTGTTTTTTAATTGGAGGGGGAGTAGCATTCAGTCATCAATATAGATTTGCAGCAGTTGAAACGGTAGATAAAGAAATGGCACCAAAAGCCATATCTATAATATTATTAGCTGGAATAGGCTCGGCTTTTATTGGACCAAATTTAGCCAATATTTCAAAGGAAATTATTCCTCAGCATTTATATGCCGGTTCATATATTGCTCTTGCAGCTTTGACGCTTACATCAACTATCTTTTTATTTTTTTATAAAGATAGTCATAAAAAAAATAATATTATTAAAAAAAGTACAAGAAGTTATTTTGAATTAATTTCACAACCTAGATTTCTACAAGCTTTAATAGCTTCCGCATTTGCCTATGCGGTAATGTCATTTTTGATGACAGCTACTCCAATTAGCATGCATGTAATGGAAAAAATAAGTTTGGCTAAAACAGGTTTTGTAATCCAACTTCATATTGCAGCAATGTTTTTGCCATCTCTAATAACAGGAAATTTAATAAAAAAGTTTGGTCACAGTAAAATTATGTATGCAGGTGTTGCACTGTTTTCAATAACAATTTTAATAAGCTTGTTTGAACAAAATTTTTTAAATTATTTAATAGCTTTAATTTTTTTAGGACTAGGTTGGAATTTTTTATTTATATCAGGAACTAGTTTACTAGTTTTATCCTATAAAGAAGAAGAAAAATTCAAAGCTCAGGGATTTAATGATCTGATTGTTTATACTGTTCAAGCAATAGCCAGTCTGTCAGCCGGAGTATTTATTAGCTTAACTAGTTGGAAAACAATGAATTTAGTTTGTATCATTTTTCTAATTATTATTGCTGTCTCAACTTTAAGAGCTGATTTCAAAGAGAAAAGATAAGTGGATTTTTTATCTTATTTTAATCTAAGTTTATCTGAATTTTCATTAATAATATTTACAGTTTTTATAGCATCAATAATAAGAGGCTTTAACGGATTTGGATTTTCAGCAACATGTATTTCTGGATTTTCTTTTATTCTTCCTGCAATAGAAATAGTTCCAATAATATTAATACTCGAGGTTTTCATAAGTATTTTTATGTTTCCTTACATATGGAATAAAATTGATTGGAATTTTGTTTTTAAACTTTTGATAGGAATAGTAATTGGATCACCAATTGGTCTATATTTATTAAAATATCTATCTCCACAAACTACTCATCTATATGTATGTGTAATAATAATTTTTTTCTCAATTTTATTGATGAAAGGATACTCAAATCAAAGAATTAATAATAATCGCTCGAAAATTTTTACAGGAATAGTTTCTGGAACATTAAATGGATTGACAACATTAGGTGGTATGCCAGTTGCTCTATTTTTATTAGTTACAAGTATTCAGCCAGCTGTAATAAGAGGGTCTCTAGCAGCACTATTTTTTTTAACTGATGTTTATGCATTTATTCTGAGTTTTTTTGGAGGAATTGTAGATATGATTACAATTTATAGAACACTTCCTTTAATTATAATTTTGCCAATTGGAGTTTATATTGGTGATAAATTTTTTATTAAAAGTAGAGAAGCACTTTATAGAAAGGTAGTCTTCTATTTTTTGATTTTAATTTCAATCTTTGGTATTTTAAGAATAATAGGTAGTATCTAAATATAAAAAACCCCAGTAATTTTCATCACTGGGGTTTTAAATTAGATATTAATTATCTTTGTTTTTTAGTTTTAAATTTTCCGCCTTTGATTTCTTGCTCTAAGAAAGAACCTTCAGCTTCACCAACGCTAGTAAAAGTTACTCCAGTTGCACCTTCGTAATTTATCTTTTTACCTTTAGCTAGTAAATCCAATCCTTTTTTAAGCTCACCCGGATAAATTTTAGTTCCAGGAGCGTTAGCAACACCCATTACATTTTTTGCAATTGATGCTCTGTCAGCAGAGTTACCCGCTTGCATTGCTAAAACTATTAAAGCTGCTGCATCGTAAGACTCACCTGTGTATGGTCCAGAAGAGTCAATACCACCAGCTTTTGCTACGCCAGCAAATACTCCAGCACCTTTTCCAGTTGATCCAGGCATAGTTCCAAAAGATTTACTTAAACCTTTTCCAAATGCATCAACAAGTGATTGACCAATCATACCATCTGATAAAACAAAAGTATCAAAAGCACCTGAGTCTAATGCAGCTTGAATCATACCTTTTCCACCTTGGTCAAGATAACCGATTACAGCCATAGCATCACCACCAGCAGAAGCTAGTGTTGCAACTTCAGAAGAGTAGTCAGCTTTACCATCTTCATGAGCAGTAACAGCTGTAACTTTTATACCATGAGCTTTAGCTGCAGCTTCATAAACATCAGCTAAGCCTTTTCCGTAGTCATTATTAGTATAAGTAATAGCTACACTTTTAACTTTTCTATCTTTAGTTACGTCAGCTAAAATTTGTCCACCTCTAGCATCAGAAGGAGCTGTTCTAAAAAAGAACCCTTTGTCATCTAGAGTTGTTAATCCTGGTGAAGTTGCAGATGGTGAAATCATAACTACACCATTTGGTACAGCAACGTTTGATGCGATAGCACCAGTTACACCTGAACAGTCAGCTCCCATAATTGCAGCTACACCTTGTGAAATTATTCCTTCAGCTGCTGCTGTCGCTGCTGCTGAGTCAACACAAGTTGAGTCACCTTCAATTACGGTTATTGTTTCTCCACCCAATAAAGAACCTGAACTAGAAGCTTCCGCAAAAGCTAGTTTAGCCGAGTCTCTCATTGCTGGAGTTAGAGATTCAATAGGACCAGTAAATCCTAAAATAATTCCCATTTTGATTTCTGCAAATGAACTTGTCGTAAAAGTTGAAACAAGTATAAATGCAGCGATAAATAGTTTTTTCATTATCTTCCTCTTTTATTGTTAACAATTTATAAAAAGATAATTAAATGATGATTATTCAAACAATTCAATGAAAAATTACTTAGTTTTTTGAAGCAAATATATTGAAGTTATCACAATTATACCCCCAAATATCGTAATTAAAGAAGGAACTTCGGAAAAGATAAAAAAAGTTAATATTAAACCAAATACAGGAAACAAAGAATAGAAGGGCATAACCATTCCAACAGGATAAAATTTGTAAAGATAGAACATCATCATATGACCCAAAATTGAAATAATCATTCCAGCATACATAACGGCAATCCAACCAGCAGTTTCAACTTTTTTGATTTGTTCAAATATATTTCCTTCAAATATTTGAGAGAAAATAATTAAAACCAAAAAACCAACAAAACCCATGAAAGCATTTGTGAATTTTACATCTAGATCTTTGATGTATCTTGAGAAAACTTGAGACAATCCATAAAAAAAAGCCATTCCAAAAACCAAAAATGTACCAATAATTTCATCAAGTATATTTGGATCAAAAGCTATCAATAATATTCCAAAGAATGATGTAAAAATAAAAGTCCATTTTTTTAAACTAATGCTCTCTTTTAAAAATAGAGAACTTATTAATATTGCAAATGGTATTGATAGCTGCGCTCCAATTGTGATAGGTGCTAATAAAGTTACTGCATTAATTGATAAATACAAAAACATATTTACACCTGCACCCATACAAAGTGAAAATCCAATTAAAGGCAGTATGTATTTTTTTTTAGGAATAATTATTTTACAAAATGGTAATAAGCATAAAAAAACAAATCCCATTCTTAATGCTCCAAAGAAAATAGGGTTCATTGATGCATTTAAACCAAATTTACCAAGAGGATAAGCACTACCAAGAAAAAACATCACCAAAACAATTAAGGCTGTATGTTTTGGAGACAAAATATTACCTAATTGAAAAAGGATCTAGTGAGGGTTCGTCTGAAGTATAAAACCAAGTAGTTTTAATTCTGGTATAATCTTTTATTGACTCAATTCCCGCTTCTTTACCATAACCACTATCTTTAATACCTCCAAAAGGAGCAGAAGGAGAAATTAATCTGTAAGTATTTACAAAAGTTATCCCTGCTCGAATTGCTTTAGAAACTCTCATTCCTCGTGAAAGGTTGCTTGTATAAACCCCTGAAGATAATCCATATTGATTGTCATTCATTTTGTTAATTACTTCTTCTTCAGTATCAAATTTCATTACAGATAGTACAGGTCCAAACAATTCATTTTCAGCAGTTGGAAGATTATGATTATCGCATTCAATAATTGTTGGTGGAAAATAATAACCTTTATTAGAAAAAGAATCTCTTTTACCACCACATTTTATCTTTCCACCTTGTTCTATTGTAGCTTTAATATTTTTTTCAATTGTTTCTAATTGTTTAAAACTACTTAAAGGGCCCATTTCAGTTTCAGGATTCATTGGAGTTCCAATCTTAATTTTTGATGCTCTTTTAGAAAGTTTGTCTAAAAATTTATCATAAATACCTTTTTGAATATAAAGTCTTGATCCAGCTATACAGCTTTGACCACTTGCACCAAAAATTCCTGCTGTAATTCCATTTATTGCATTTTCTTGTTCAGCATCATCAAAAACAGCAACAGGACTTTTTCCTCCTAGCTCAAGACTTACCTCAGAAAGATTTTCTGCAGAATTTCTTATGATGCGTCGTGCAGTTTCAGGACCGCCAGTAAAAGCAATTTTTTCTACTGAATTATGAGTAGTTAGTGCCTTTCCACATGGGTCACCAAATCCAGTTATTACATTCACTACTCCTTTAGGTATTCCAGTTTTTTCAATAAGTTTTGCAAATTCAAACATAACAGCTGGAGCAAGTTCAGATGATTTAATTACTACTGTGTTACCCATAGCAAGAGCAGGAGCCAATTTAGTTGCTGTTAAAAACATTTGAGAATTCCAAGGAACAATTGCTGCGATAACTCCTATAGGAATTCTAGTAGTTATAGCTTGAACATTAGGTTTATCTATTGGAAGAACCGTACCCTCAACTTTATCTGCTAAACCAGCATAGTAATCATAATATTCAGCAATATAAATTGCCTGTTTTTTGGTTTCTCTGAATAATTTTCCAGTATCAATAGTTTCAATTTCACCAAGCATTTCTGCATTTTCTCTTAATTGATCTCCTATTGCTCTTAAAAATTTTGCTCTATCTCTTGGAAGTAATTTTGGCCATTCACCTTCGAATGCTTTTTGTGCTGCATTAACTGCTTTATTAACATCATTTGCGCTAGCTTCAGGAACAACAGCCCAAGGTTCATTATTTTCAGGGTTTAAAGTTTCAAAAGTTTTGTTGTTTTCAGAGTTAACCCATTCTCCATCAATGAACATTTTATAATGTTTTAGTTTAGTCATTTTTTTCTACAAAATTTTTGATAGCCAAATTTACATCATCTGCACATTCAATACCACAAAGATGTTTACCATCTTTGATGATCTTTAATTGACTATTTTTAATTATTTTATTCAATTCTTGTGACATCTCAACAGTTGAGCCAATATCATATTCACCTGTCATTACCAAAGTGTTTACTTCAATTTTTTTAAAATCTTCATTATTTTTATGATTAACAAAAAGTTCATAAACTTTTAGAAAATTTGACATATTATTTAAGGACAATATTGAGCTGATTTTTTCATAGGTATTAGGATTATTTTCTAAATATTTATCAGTAAACCATCTTTTCAAAGCTTGTTTTGAAAGCTTTAATTCTTTTTTTGCTTGATTAAATCTTTCATTAACAATTTGTTGTTGTTGTTCTGATCTTTTGTAAATTGAACCCAAAAGTATTAAAGATTTAAGTCGATCGTTAAATTTTGTTGCAAAGTTTCGAGCGATTAAAGAACCAATTGAAAAGCCAACTAAATGTATTTTGTCAATTTTAAGTTCATCAATTAAATTTATTAGTTGATCCGAAAAATCATCAAAATTTATATCTTTTTTATTTAGTGATGAATTTCCATGTCCAAGAATATCGTAAGAAAGAGTGCTATGGTCTTTAAAAAAGTTTAATTGAGGTTGCCAAATTTCATAAGTTAGCCCTACACCGTGAACAAAAACTATTGGTGCGAGCTGTTCTTTTTTGTTAAAGAAATAGTGTGTACCTGATTCAGTAGTTCCTATCGTCATCAAGTATTATTTAGGTTCAATACCCATTTCTTTCATATCTTGATATCTGTCACCAGTTCTTGCATGAGCTCTTCCACTAGAGGCGCCTCCGATAGCGATTACAATTTCGTCATCAAATGGAGCATCATGGATAGTGAACTCATGTGTTAAATAATATGGCCTTAATCCAGAGTCTGTTTTATGCATCATTGGTATAGAAATTTTTGACCCAGCAGGTCCCCGAGTATTTGTAAAGCTTAAGTATGAAGTTCCTCCAACAGCATCTCTGAATTTGTTTCCAAATCTTAATGTATGAATAAATGCAGAAGCATGTTCTATTTCTCCATTTAATCCCACAATACCAGCTTTACCATATGCTAAAATCTTTTCAGGAGATCCTATCTCTTTAATTAATTCTGGAACAAGTAAATCACCTAGTTGAGGTGCTAAATCTAAAATTGTTGGTCTCAAATCTTCCACAAATCCCTGTCCATGCCATGGGTTTTTAAAAATTGCGGCCACTGAAACTAGTAGAACAGGCTCTTTTGCTTTCTTACCACCTTCAATAAATGTTTTATCAACAAATTTAGTAAATTTTCTTAAATTAATATCCATAATTTTCTATTTAGTTACCTGAGCTAAAACTAACCAAGCATTTACACCTTTGCTTGCAATATAATTTGATTTAAAAAATTCAATTATTTTCCAAGAATTATTATCTTCTAATTCTTTGATCTTTTTGTCAAACCCATATTCCTCATAAATTCCAATATTTATAGTAAAACAAATTAAAGATGTAGTTTTGCAAATTCTTACCATCTCATCCAATGCAGGTGGATTAACATGACCAAAAGTAAAAGTACCAACGCAAGTTATTCCATCATAAACATTATCTTTTATAGCAACTTTTTCATTAAGATCGATTTTGAATAAATTTTGATAAATATTCTCTGGAACTAAATCTAGCATTTTCTGTGAAAAATCAGCTCCATCAAAGTTCGTAAAACCATTTTTTTTAAGCTCAATACCTACCAATCCAGTTCCACAGCCAGCATCTAAAATTTTTATATCTTTATTAGAAATATGTTTTTTAAAAAGATCTACAGTTTCTTGAGGTCCAGAATATTTCCAGTCAACCATATCTTTGTCATATTTATTTTCAACAGTCCATTCATCATAATAATCTTCAACTTCTTTACCTGCTTTTAATTTATAAATTGGAATTTTATTACCGATATCTTTTTGTGACATTTATTTTTGCCTGTGTTTAAAACTATCTCTTCTAAAACTATATAATGCGTTAGGGTCAACATCAACATCAACTACTGCAGGTTTATTACATTTAACAGCTTCTCTAACAGCCTCATTTATTTCAGAAATTTTTTTAACTTTAAAACCTTTTGCCCCATACAATTCGGCAACTTTATCAAATGAAGGACTTCTGATATCTGCACCTAAATATCTTTTTCCAAAAAAATCTTTTTGATAAGCTTTTTCAGCTCCCCAACTTTGATTATTCATTACGATAGTTGTTGTATTTATTCCATAATCAACTGCCGTACTTAATTCAGAAATAGTCATGCCAAAACCACCATCGCCCATCAAACTAACAACAGTTTTTTTAGGTTTTGCAATTTTAACTCCAAGACCACAAGCAAATGAAAAACCAACTAAACCAAAGTCTAAAGGTGTAAATAAAGATGGTGGATTGTAATATTCTAGAGCATCTGTTGCTTGTAAGCAAAGAGTTCCTGCATCTAGAGTAATAGCAGTATCTTTTGGTAAAGCTTTTCTTAATTGTTTAAATAATCCTTTTGGTTGAATAGGAAAATTTTTTCCAAGATTATCTTTGTCTCTATTATTTAAAAAATCTTTTCTTTCTTTTAGATATGAGTTTGTCCAATTTTTTATATCTAATTTAATTCTCTGTTTTTTAATTTCATTGTATATTTGGTTTGTAGCTGTAGCCGCATCAGCATTAATACCAACAACAATTGGAAAATATTTTCCAAGCATTTTTTTCTCAATTTCAATCTGAATAATTTTTGCTTTTTTATTTATGTTATCGTACGAGTAAAAAGTAGAGTTGAAACCTAATCTAGTTCCAATTGCTAAAATAACATCTGCTTCTTTAATAAGTCTTGATGCAACTGGATTTCCACGAGGACCCATTTGACCAGCATTTAATTTGTGATTAAATGGAATAGCATCTCCATGACCTGCTGCTGTAACTATTGGTATGTTTAATAATTCAGCAAGTTTAATAACTTCTTTATATTTAGCATTATATTTAATCCCTCCACCAGCAATGATTACAAATTGTTTAGCTTGATTTATAATTTTAGCTGCTTTTTTTATTTTCTCATTTTTGCTTCTAAGACTACTTTCACTAGAAAAAGAAGGCTTATTTGTATTTATATTGTAATTGTTTTTTGCTGCTAAAATATTTCTTGGTAAATTAACACAAACAGGTCCTCTTCTAGGTTGCATTGCTAGACTAAAAGCATCACTAATTACATTTGGAATGATTTTTGAATTTTTAACAGTCCAAGTTTTTTTTGTAATAGATGTAAATAAAGATTGCTGATCAAGACCTTGAAACGCATCCTCCATTTTATCTTTTGTAGAATAAGATCCAGCTATAGCAACTACTGGTGAAAAAGCAGCTTTTGCTTGAGCAACACCAGTTACTAAATTTGTTGCCCCAGGACCATTTTGTCCAGCTATGATCACTCCAGGTTTATTAGATGCTCTTGCATAACCGTCAGCCATGTGAGTGCCAGTTCTCTCATCTCTTACACCAATGAATTTAATTTTTTTTTCATGATAAAGAGCATCAAACATCTCCATTGTGGCAGAACCAATAAGACCAAAGACATGTTCAACTTTTTCTTTTTTTAAAGATTGAATGGCAGCTTGGCCACCAGATATTTTTTTACGTGATTTGATCACGAAACTTTTTTGACTTCAGTATCCAAATCATCTTGGAAGTGAGGCATAACTTTTTCAGTAAAAAGTTTAATACTTTTCATACAGTCTTCATGTTTTACGCCAGGAAAGTTTGACCAAACTTGCAAGTTTTGTAAATTAAGTTCAGATTTTAATTCATGAATTTTATCAATTACGTATTCAGGAGTTCCAAATAGCATATTTCTCTTATGTAAAAATTCATAATTTAATAAATCTAATTTACCTTTAGTCTCAGGAAGTTCTTCGCCTGGATTCATATGATTTCCCAGACCTCGCCAATGACATACCCATCTCATATAATTTACCATATGTTCACCAGCTTTTTCTTTAGCTTCTTCCATAGTGTCAGCAACAAACATATCTCTTACAAGTGAAATTCCTTCGCCCATAGGTACATTTCTTTTTTCGGCTTCAGATTTTGCATTTTTGAAAACCTCAAATTTTATTTTCAAAGCTTTTACTGTTGGTATCCACATAATGATATTTAAACCTTGTTGAGCAGCCCATTCGATAGACCTAATACCATCTACAACTTGATGAATTGGTGGATAAGGTTTTTGATATGGCTGAGGTAGAACACTAATTTTTTTCATTACATTAGTTTTCATATCCATAAATTCTTCACTTGGTTTACTCATATCATGCTGCCATACATAATCTGGTGAAGGATACGTATAAAATTCACCTTTATGGTCAAAAAATTTTTCTTTCCACGCTTTTTTTAAAATAGTTAAAGTTTCTTCAAATAGTCTAAAGTTTTTAGCCTGATCTTTCATATCAGCCTCGATATTTAGATTAACAGCTTCTCTTCCATAAATTCCTCTACCAATACCAACTTCAACTCTACCTTTTGATAATTGATCTAGGAGTGCAATATCTTCAGCCATTTGTATAGGATTATGAAAAGTAATTACATTACAAGCCTGACCAATTCTAATTTGTTTAGTTCTTGCAGCAGCATCAGTTCCCATCATTAAAGGGTTTGTACAAGATTCCATTCCTTCATGATTAAAATGATGTTCTGTGTACCAAATAGAATTCCATTTATTTTGATCACAATATTCTGTGATCTCTCTAGTTTCATCTAATAGTTCGTGATAAGGTTTATGA
>Ga0208407_1001395_pt1 | contig 11055 bp, 1 predicted proteins | sample ETNtaG_9_FD_185775 | JGI IMG/M metagenome (GOLD analysis project Ga0208407, IMG submission 185775) | Marine microbial and viral communities from oxygen minimum zone, Eastern Pacific Ocean - ETNP201406SV69 (SPAdes) (version 2) | ecosystem: Environmental > Aquatic > Marine > Oceanic ...
CAATGGCAGAATATACTGCAATTGGAACAAGCCACCGGACTGTTCCATCATTGGAGGCTCTCCCAATTCAATCTGGGGAGTATTGTTAAGGAATGATTCCTCAAAGAATGGGGAATCACGGAATTGGACAACAATTCTCCATTTTCCAGTAGGTGCGGTAACACCATCTTCTGCTCCTGGAACTTCTTTCCCGGTGTACTGCCATGTAAACGAAGCTTGTCCATTATCCAATGTAGTAACATACTCAACGTTTTCTAACACCCAAGCAGAACCATTCCAGAACTCTCGGACGAAGATAACTTGTTCTCCAGATACTGGAACATCCAATCTATCTCGAGTAATCTGGACTGTTCCGTTTACCCAATCATCGGGCTGGTAACCACCAGATCTTGACCAAGTGTCCTGCAGAATAATATCAACTCTACTCCTAACCAGTACGGTCAAATCCATGTAAGATCCATTGACAACTGCATTGGCTTCTTGACTACATCCACCATTAACTGCAAGTGTAGGTTCGTAAGCAACTCTCAGTGTTCGGAATCCTTCCAATCCTGATCCACCAATCGGTTCAACTCCTCGGCGACTAGGGTTCTGTTCTGGGTCCCCAGAATACCACTCTATTCTACCATCTGCATCATTGGTAACAGCCGATGCAATTGGTCGTGGATTGATTTCTGGACTAAGATATATGTTCAAACATCTTCCACCAAGAGTGTTTCCATTGCTCTGTTGTAATAATGCATTCACATGGAATGGTTCCTTCAGATACAAGACTGGGATACTTGTGCCATTTCCTTGGAAGACATATCTATCTACATCAGTGAGGAATGGCCCAACTTCTTCAATCATTAGTGAACTGTTTGAGAATACTGCGAAATTCTTGATTACTGTTGAATCCTTGTATCGATATCCATCATTGTTCAAATCTGCTTTGTAGCGAATCGTCACTTGAGCTTGGCCCGCCATGACCCCATTCAATGGGCAGTCGATGGAGAAGTATCCATCAGAGTCTGTGCTTCCCTGCTGACATTGAGGGGCTTCAACGGCTGACCCAGTCATTTGGTAACTTATCTGGACGTTACGATTCGAAAGATTTCCACCTAATTCGTCAGTTAATCGGCCTGTGATAGTCATTGGCTTCTCAATTACCTCACCAGTAATTGGGTTGACTTCACTAGTATAGACGATTTGATCATCTACATCCAAAGTCGTGCGACCTCTTAGGTAGAATCCATCAACATTGTACTGCATTTCTCTTCGATAATGCTCATTGTTTGGAACTGAAGAACATGGATCCCATGCGCCTTGCATTCCCAACATGTACTCCTCAAGTGCTACACATCCTTCGTGAGGTAAATTTTCTTCAAACCTCAGAATTACATTCACTGGTCCAAACCCATCGGGCAAGAATGATTGAGGGTCATCTTGAAGCAATTGAGGATCCAACAACATTTCGTGATACACTGAACCTGCATTTGGATAAAGAGTAGACATTATTTGCCGGTGTTGTACATTGTTGAAGTCTGTTCCTTCAAAAATCAGCAATACCTTACCACCATTTTCTCCTTGACCATCCAATGCTTGACCTAGGTCACGAATTGTAGGTGTCCGATTATCATCAGTTACTTGGGCAGATACTGACCAAACATCTCCGCTTGATCGTTCTCCACTAGTACTGGCTTCAATATTGATGAATGTTCGACTAACAACCCAGAGGCTCTGAGAAACTGAAGAACTCTTCAAACGGCTTGTCCCAGGGAATCCGAAAGACATTGTGAAATTTCCAAGATCATGAGCTTCGGTGATATTCAAATCAATCTTGAAAATACCATTTTGAGCGGTTTGAGAAATTCCCGAAGTGCCATTTGCTGACCATGTCCAATTTACTGGTTGGAAGGGAACTGCTTGTCCAGCGTTATCGACAAGTTTCGCTTCCAATGATGTATTCATTCCTCTGTATAGGGTAGGTACTGAATTCAACTTGAAATCGGTGGTCCCAACCACACTGACATTGACGTATGCACCTGTAGGTGAGAGAGTATATGTCTGATTTCCTGTAAAGAAGAAGTTGGAATCTACGAAGTTCATTCTGACGCTATAAGTCGAGGCTTCGTATTCTGTATACCACGTCCAAGAGAAATTTACCATAGCAAGGCCACCTGCCAATACTGGTGTTTTTGCGTTGGTATTCTCTCTTTGACCAGCAAAGACTCCATCTCGATCAAGATCAACTTGAGTGGATAGAGGGGCATCGGTCCATGGAACTAATGTGCGATTCTTGACATTTCCAATTGTTTGGAGCGTTTCTTCTGTATTCATTTCTGGGACAATTTCACAACGAATTGCACTTTCTGGATCTAATGGATTCACTGGCCCGCATGGTGGTGCGTTCTGATCTGCACCATTCAGCATAGCAACAAACCAATGTGTGTCATTCGTGCTAACATAATCTCGAAGCGGAGAATCAATGCCTTCATTTACATCACCTAAAGGTAAATCTGCAAGATCGTCATTCCAAAGTACTGCATACTGCCTACCAGTAGCCACAATGTCAAATTCATTCTGTTCAATGCTTCCAGATGAATCTAAATCATAGCCTGCATTAATCAGCCCTTGTTCACTAAACATTGGCCTCCATGCACCAAAGCTGGCTCCTGTAAACTGTTGAGAATCCCAGAAGAATACAGGATTGTGTGATGGAACAATAATCTGTGCACCAATGTACATTCTTTCCATAGATTTGATGATGAATGTATCAGTTTGATCACCTTCAAGCCAAGGGAATGGCCATTCATTAGCGCCTGCATAACTCATGTCCACTTTGCCCAAAAATTCGTAATTGCCCTTGGGAAGAGTGGTGTTGGAATATTCGTAGGAACCTACGACATCGTGATCGTTGAGGAAAGCGTTCCAGATAATCTCCTCATATCCGCCAGGTATGGTTCCTGGACCGTTGTCCATTGAAGTATTGTAACGAACTTGTTTCCATTCACCTTGCGCTCCGGCCGATTGTACGAATGTCAATGAAACATATCCGCCTGCATCGGCTCTGAATCCTTGGCCCGCTCCATCAAAGGTTGATGGATTCTGACGATTGCCGAATGGTCCACCACTAACATTGAATGTAACTGGTGCATACTTGATTCGATTGTCGAATATGCCCCGATCCCAATCCGCTGAATAATGCGTCTTGAAATCTAGATAGAGGGGGTTCTCCCCGCTTCGCAAATACTCTGGAGCAACATAATCGAATGAGGTGTTAGCACGAATTTCTAGAGGGTATAATTCAGATTGGCTACCATCGTGAATGAACATCTCGGTAACTTCTGCATATGCATTGTAAGTTGTGTTTGGACCAACTCTCAAATCCTCAGGCAACAAGAATTGTCCTACTGTAAAACCACCAAACTGGGTAGATAACACATCAATTGTCTCAAGTGCCATTGTACCATTACTTGCCCATTCAATTGTTACCTGAACAGGTAGATTTGGAGCAGGAACAAACTGGCTGATGGAGGGATCTAACCACGATACTGAACCTGAAAAGATTGCAGCCTTCTTGCCGTCCATCCACATTACTTCAGGTATACTCATGTTCACTCGAGTAGGTATCTTGTCATCCGCATCTAGAATTCCATCGTTATCACTATCCCAATCTGAAGAAAGTTCTGAATCCTCAACATGATCCCAGTCTGAATCTACACGAGAATCATTGTCGTCATCATTGTCTATTACGTCTGGCCCAGTAGAGGCGTTAGAAGGATTTGCGATTCCTAGACCGCCGCCAAAATCATCGTGGTCCCAAGGATTGGTTGATTCGTTGTTGTATCTCTGAGGCCAAAGAAGAATCTCATCTTTGTCGTGCATTCCATCTGAATCATCATCAAGATCAATGTCATCACGGATTCCATCATTATCGTGGTCCCAAGGGGCAACCCATGGAGTAACATTTCCACGCTCAATGGTATTGGTTATTCCATCCATGTCCCAATCAGTATCTTTCCAATCAGGTACACCATCATTGTCGTGATCCCATGGGAACTGTTCTTCACCTACGAAGCAAGTCAATTCCTGTACGACATCCAAAACACCATTGTTATCGTCGTCAGGATCTTCGGTATCTACGATTCCATCGTTATCGTTGTCGACATCATAGTATTCCGGGAAGAGGAGCCCTTGGCCAAGTACTCCTTTATCCCATACCGCTTGATAGAATCCATCCTCATCAGGATCTGTGTCCGTCCCATCATCATCGTTATCGAAACAGTTTGTTCCAATGAAGAAATTACCTGGAGGCTGAGTGTTTGCATCATCATCAAGATCATCGTCTACGTCAATCTCAAAGAAATCCCAAATCCCATCGTTATCGTCATCTATGTCCCAATGGTCATAAATTCCATCAAAATCATCATCTAAATCAGCTGTATCGTTGAACATACATTGAGGATTGGGAGTACCAGCATTTGGGGCTCCACAATCGTCGTCAGGGTCAACGCTATCGTTCAGCATATCTGCATATTCATCGGGGAAGAAGTTTCCATTGACATCTGCGTTCCAATTGAATAGCCCCTCTCCAAGGCCTCTCCATGTAATGAAAAGATCACGATTGTGATTTATTTCATCAAATGTAACTGCAGCAGATGTTTGGCCATTGAATTCAAAATGCCAACAACTGGCTTCGAAACAATCGAAATTACCATTACTATTTGCTCCATCATATTGGCCGTCAGTGTAAGAAGCATCTGGCCTTATACTGTATGCTTTGGTGTACTGGAAATTGGTGCCTGAATCTAATGGAAGCATGTAAGTAAATGCATATTCATATCCACAAAGATATCCGCCTACTGCATTCCAACCACATCGATCATAATCGAATGTTCCGCCCATTCTAACGTCATCAATATCTAGGAATCCGTCGTTTCCTTCATCTTGATCCCATCCATTAGGTAATCCATCCGCATCTTGATCAACATCTAGACCATTGAGTAAAGAATCACCATCAGAATCTATGTCCCAAGCATTGTCTCCATTCCAAGGACTCCATCGCGAAATGTAGTACCAATAAAACTCAGGAATACGGCCATTTGTGATTGAACCATCGGCTGTACCTGTTGGGTCATATCCATTGTAAGGTAACACGAAACCATTTGCCGCTGTGAATGGGTTCGTGGTATGACTCATATTCCAGAAATCGGACATGTTTGTACCGTAGGTTTGACTGTCGCCGGAACCAGTGATTGGTTGTCCATCTTGAATTGGATAGTAGGGCTGTGCAAAATCGTCAGTAGAATCGATATCTAATTCACCACAATTTCCATCATCTGGATCGTATAGATCGTTGATTCCATCATTGTCGTCGTCCCAATCCTCATCATTCATTAGCCCGTCACCGTCAATATCTGCATCGATGTCGTTTGGACCATCATCTCGATAACGAGAACCATTGATTAGATGGAGATCATTATCATCATCTAAATCACAATTCCAATCAATATCTAAGAAATCAGGTACACCATCATTGTCATCATCGACATCGTACCAATTGTTGATTCCATCGCCATCCCAATCATTGTTTCCAACGAATGACTTACGCTCAGTGATACATTCAGGGGCAGGATTTTGTGGATTCTTATTGGTTGGAGTTGGGCAATTCCATCCTGTTGAGCTGTAAACCTGAGTTTGTGTTGCGTTCATGAACGAATCGTTCTCATTTTGAATCCCATCATTGTCCCAATCCCATGGATCATCGTTGATATCAATTGCAGGTGGACCCAGGTCATTGTCTGGATTTGGTGTTCCTCCAACATCTATGTCGAACCAATCCATGGTAAGGTCGTAATCCTGATCCATTGCTCTCCAACGATCGTCATCTAAATCCGTATCATAATCCATTTCACAATCGATTCCAGGAGTCTCAAGTGCTCCTGTTATTCCAGGATAGTCGATTACCCCATCTCCATTGGTATCTACACGAAGACAAACGTCCTTGATGCCGTCATTGTCGTCATCAGGGTCCCACATATCCAGTAATCCATCATTGTCATCATCCGTATCTGCGGAGTCAGGAGTTCCATCATTATCATTATCTGGATCAATGAAATTAGGAATTCCATCTCCATCAAGATCGCCATCTGTGATTGAAGTAAATGATGGTGAATTTGGATGATAGAGTGCTTCTAAGGCAACATAGTCAACACTGAATGAGTAGGCTGCATAACTGTTGAATGACCAAGTTGTTGCAGCAGCATATACCAATTCATCGCTTGAACTGGCTGCAGCAGCTGCAACCATAGTTTGAGTCACTGATGCATTGTATGGGTCAGCATCCTCATAATCAAGGGTTGAATCACCATCATCATCATCATCTAAATAATCCTGAATCCCATCACCATCGAAATCACAAGGCCAAAGGAATTGATCCAATCGACCATCGTTATCATCATCCTCATCGAATGACTCGCGGCCACTTCCATCTGGATCTTCGTCGTCTACACCGTCGTTATCGCGATCCATTGGGTTCTGATCTACCAGATATCCGGAACCAACCTGAGTTAAAGTCCATGGGTGAATGGTGGTTGGAATGACGTATCGGTCGGTACTAACATTCAACGGATCTGCACCTTGGGTGTAATCAATTGGTCCTTCGAGAATACCATCGTTGTCATCATCGTTATCATATTCATCAACGACTCCATCATTATCGTGATCTAGAGGATCAGTTCCAAAGCAACCGTCAAAACGTTCAATCAAATCATAAATTCCATCGTTATCATCATCGAGATCATCGAGATCACCGATACCATCGTTATCGTGGTCTCCTAAATTCGTCTCTTCGAGGAGGAAAGCATAGGCTTCGGAACGTAGTGATGTCGCGGAGATATCACCTATCTTGCCTGAGCCCGTCAAAAGGTCAGTCCATGAAGGATCGCGGAGAGCGGGATGAACGAAATGGGACCTATCAACAGCTCCTGGAACAGGTGCTCCTCCCTGCTGAGTACCACCTTGATCAGTGGATTGGTAAGGTTCACGGTCACCATCAGTTGCATAAATTCCTGAACCTGTAGAAGATGAATCAGCACCAACTGGTACCATTGCTATTGTCGTACTCATTACCATCAACAGAACAAGAATCGTTGCCGACATCCTGCTTCGTAAATTCTTCATTCGTTTGTTTATCTGTAGTTGTTCCTGCATGCTCCGCTCACCTAGGAAATAACTCTGCACCCTCATGGTGTATATCAACGACACGGGCTAATCGGGCACTTCCGTATCACCCAAGGAAGTCTGTATCATGGACCAAATTTCGGCGAAGTTCATTTGGTTGGAGTGTTCAAGACCCCTCCATGAAACTCAAATGGATTGTGAATGGAGCTATACTAATTCTCATTTTTATCCCAACTGGAATAGTTGGATATAGTGGTAATTTGCCCCCAATCAATACAGAGATTCCAGCATGTGATTCAGGAATTTCATTTCTTGATGCCTGCGATAGTGCGATTATGGTGGATGAAGGGGTGACTATTCCGGCAGCAGCCGCTAGCCTCATGTCTGCAGATATCAATATCGAGTGGGGTTCAAATGATGTATGGGTCGGGATTGTTTCTGCAGAATATGCTGATCAATGTATCGATAGTGGAAATGGCTATCTTGTCTGTGATACTGAAAATCTCGAATTTAAGGCGGGTGGGCCAGATGCAGATGGTACCCTAACTTGGTCAATGGAAGGAGGAGATCTTCGAGCAGTTGTTGGTAATTCATTGGGTGGAGAAAAAGAAACAGTAAATGTAGAAATTACATACAATGTGAAACTTACACCACTACTTGCATACGGAATTGGAATCTTTGGAATTGTGTCGATACTTCTAGGGATTAGAGCAGATTAAATTATAATTTCAATTTCTTCATCTTCTGATTCCGATTCTTCCTCTTTGTGTAGGACGTGTTTCTCCCTCTCGTTGGCCATCAAATTGAAAATGAATATAACAAGAATGATTGCCAATGGCAGAATACACCAATAGTATACATTTGCAGTTGTTCCTGGCGTAGGTGGATTCTCTTCCCCAGTAGACTCTTTCAAACAATTTCCGTCATTATCCAACTTAGGCGTTTTAGAAGGATCTAGCGGATCTGATTCGCACTCTTCCTCTATTAGATCTGAATATCCATCATCATCATCATCGAGGTCCTCGACCCAATTTGAAGTGCCCAAATTGGGTTTTCCATCTCCATCTGAATCCAGCAAAATTCGTATTGTGATGTTGATTCTCACTGTTTGATTGGTATCCTCATCGATTGCGGTAATTGTATAATTTGTCGAAGGATGAGAAAGCAATGGTATACCAGAAATTGTTCCTCGATTCAAAATCAAAATGCCGTCTGAAACCAGATAATTGAATTCAAGTGGTTCAGGTAAAGCGGGTTGGATTTTCCATGTTTCAACAGTTTGACCTATCGCTGTAGGGATTATAGTGATGTTTTTCTGACCTACGATGAATTCCATTTCATAATCAGGATAAGTAACAAGAAGTCGTGGGATACAAGATCCATTGTCATCTGTAGCATTGGATTGGTAATTGAGAGCAGTGAGGTTTGTACAGCCAAGAATTTCATTGATATCGTAAACACCATCGCCATCGGAATCTGTGTAGATACAAGACCCGTTGTCCTCCAATGCAATTGGATCATGATTCTCAGCCAATGGGTCTGTACATCCCGAATTAGGTAATACTGTAATGTTCAATTTCGAAGTAAACGAACCACCTGAATTGGTCACGGTAATGGAGAATTGTGTCTTAGGAATAATTTCGGTTGGCATTCCATGAATCGTACCATTGGATGGGTTGAAGGATAATCCGTCAGGCAATTCTGGACTGATTGATATGTTGACTGGTGCACCGCCACTGAGGTTAGCTTCAATTTCAACGGCTGTGGTGTTGTTGTAGAAAACATGCTCTTCTTCATACGAAATTACAGGTGGAATGTCGATAACAGTGATTGTGATGGTTGATAGTTGAGGGCCACCTGAATTGTTCGCCCAAATGGTGTAGGTTGTTTCTGGGCTCAACACTGTAGATGCGCCGTGAATGGTCTTGTTGATTGTATCAAATATGATTCCATTAGGTAATTCTGGATGGATGCCCCACTCAATAACTTCTCCACCAGTCACATTAACATGGACTAAATCAATCGTTTCTCCAATTGTGACTACAATTGTATTTTCAGATAGATCAACCACTGCTGGATTATCAATAATCGTCAATGTGAGATTGTATGTGGTGGTTCCACCTGTGTTGTTTGCCCAAATTGTGTAAATCAATGCGGTTTGAGGAGTTGTTGGAGTTCCAGATACCTCTCCTGTTGTAGGATTGATGGATATTCCATCTGGTAATTCTGGTTCTACTTCCCATGATACTACGTCGCCACCAGAATTGGATGGAACATGAGGTGTCATCAAATCTCCAACAGTCAGAGTCAAGGCATCAGAAGCATATCCTACTGATGGGACAATAGCAATCACAGAGAGATTGAATTCCACAAAGACAGAGCCACCTGAATTGTTCGCCCAAACAATGTAATGGGTTACAGGCCACAATTCAGTAGGAGTTCCTGAGATTTCTCCAGTGGCTTGGTTGAAGGAAATTCCATCAGGTAACGATCCACTAATTGTCCATGAAGTAATCGAGCCGGATCCGGATACTGAAGGCGTTTGAGGGGACATTGCAGTATTGTTCGTGAGAGTTAGGTTCAGATCAGGATAAGCAATGTTGTTGGGCACTTGATCGACAACTGTTAGATCGAAGGAGAAATCAACCGAACCACCGGAATTATTCGCCCATACAGTATAGTTGATGGTCGACCAAAGTTCAGTTGGGATTCCAGAAATTATTCCCGTGGCGGAATTGAAATTCATTCCTGATGGTAATTCCCCACTAATCCCCCAGGATAAAATATCACCAGAGCCAGTAAGGGTTGGTTCAAACGGAATTTCTGCATTGACTGTGTTGATGGTCAAAGAAAGAGATATCGATGGATAACTTAGTGTTGGCACTTGATCAATTACAGTAATATTGAGTTGAGTTGAGATTGAACCACCTGTATTGTTCGCCCAAATGGTATACTGAGTCGCGGTCATCAGTTCAATTGGGGTTCCACTAATCTCACCAGTACTCGAATCAAAGGACAATCCGTCTGGCAATTCTCCACTAATCTCCCATGAAGTGATTTCGCCGGAACCAGATATCGCTGGTGTCTGTGGAGACATTGCTGTATTATTGGTCAAAATTAGGTTTAGAGACAAGTAGGAAAGAGATGTTGGAACTTGATCGTTCACTGTAATGTTCAGATTTGCCCATACAGATCCGCCTGTATTGTTCGCCCAAATGGTGTACTGAGTCGTGGTCATCAGTTCAATTGGGGTTCCACTAATCTCACCAGTACTCGAATCAAAGGACAATCCGTCTGGTAATTCTCCACTAATCTCCCATGAAGTGATTTCGCCGGAACCAGATATCGCTGGTGTCTGTGGAGACATTGCTGTATTATTGGTCAAAGTTAGGTTTAGAGACAAGTAGGAAAGAGATGTTGGAACTTGATCGTTTACTGTAATGTTCAGATTTGCCCATACAGATCCACCTGTATTGTTCGCCCAAATGGTGTACTGAGTCGTGGTCATCAGTTCAATTGGGGTTCCACTAATCTCACCAGTACTCGAATCAAATGACAGTCCGTCTGGTAATTCTCCTTCAAGCTCCCATGTGAGAATCTCACCAGGACCTGTAAGGATTGGAACAATGGTGGGAATTGCAGTATTGTTGGTTGCTGTTGTATTCTCAGGAGTTATTGATAATCCTGGAACTTGATCATTCACTGTAATGTTGAGAGTTGCAGATACAGTTCCACCAGTATTGTTCGCCCAAATGGTGTATTGGGTTGTGGTCATCAGCTCAGTTGGAGTTCCCCAAATGGTCTGGTTTGCTGATGTCCATGTAAGGCCAGATGGCAACGTGCCCTCCAGTTCCCACGTATCTATCACACCAGGACTGGTGGTTGTAATGG
>Ga0208407_1001403_pt1 | contig 11012 bp, 10 predicted proteins | sample ETNtaG_9_FD_185775 | JGI IMG/M metagenome (GOLD analysis project Ga0208407, IMG submission 185775) | Marine microbial and viral communities from oxygen minimum zone, Eastern Pacific Ocean - ETNP201406SV69 (SPAdes) (version 2) | ecosystem: Environmental > Aquatic > Marine > Oceanic ...
AGCTTATGTTAATTCTGATATAATACTTTTCAATAGCTTCAAAGAATGCATTAAAAGTATTACTTATGAAAAATATCTATTAATTGGGCAAAGATGGGATGTTGATGTAGATGACCTTATTGACTTTAATAATCAAAATTATAAAAGTGAATTACAAATAAAAATAAAAGAGCAAGGTAAATTGCATCCTAAAACAGGCATCGACTATTTTGTTTTCCCAAAAAATTTCTTTAAAAATATACCTAACTTTGCAATTGGTAGGACATCTTGGGACAACTGGCTTGTATTTAATGCGCGATTAAATAAGCACCCTGTTATCAATGGCACTCAATCTATAGATATTATTCATCAAAATCACGATTATGGTAATTTTATAGTTGATAAAAAGCTCGATACAAAAAAATATAAAAAAGGAATAGAATCTGAAATCAATAGTACGCTAGCTGGTGGAGATCGATTTTCATTTAATTTGAATGATTGCACTCATAGTTTAATAGATAATGAAGTTGTTAAAGAGAGCTCTATTAAACATTATCTTTTTCAAATTTACCGTTTTCCTAGGCTATCAAATAGAATCATACCATTAAACTATTTTATTGATTTTAGTTTTGATTTTTTAAAGGGCATCTTTACTATTTTCAATAAAATAAATGACAAGCTCCGTTATAAATCTTCCTAAATTTATATTATACTCTTATCTGATTATAATTGTCTTCTGCGGAACCTTAAACCCATTTCAATTTCCTTATTTGTCATCAATCATTGATGTTGTAAACATTTTTTTAATAGCAGCTTTTTTCATTTTCGGTTTGTTCATGAAAAGAGAATATGCTTTTAATGTATACAAAGTTGACTTAATAATTTTATCTGTAATTACTTTACTTACAATTCCTTCTATTGTTCTGAATGAACTAATAAACAGTGCGCATTTATTTAAGCATTTTTATCCTATTAGAATTTTCTTTACATATAAAATATTTTCATTTATTTATCACGAATTTACCTTGAAAAATAAAAGACCAATTTCGTTATATGACTTCCTTAACCCTTTGATTGCAATTTCAATAGTAAGTGCCCTATTGAGTATTATAAGATATTTGCCACTCCCAATTGGTTTTTTAATAAATGATATTTGGCCTATTGTTTCAAATGGTGAAATTCAAGGTCAGCTATTGTGGGGAAGGCTCTGGGGAACAATGGGCGGCACAAATACTGCGGGAAATTTTTTTACTTTGGTTTCTTTTTTATCTCTTTGCGCTTTTTATATTGATGAAAAAAGAAGATATATTTATCCCTATTTATTGTTCAGTCTTTGCGTACTTCTATCTCTTTCCTTCACTTCAATTTTTAGTTATTTAGCTGGTTTAGCTTTTATTTTTCAAAAGAAAATTTCATTAAAAGTGATTTTTTCATCAGTTTTTGTGCTCTTTACGATTTTGTTTTTAGTAAATCAAAATGAAACATTAAATCAAATTGCCACTAAGCGAATTAGCGCAAATTTTTCTGAAGAGAATAGAAGAGGAAGTATTCTGCCTGAAAACCTTCAAGCTAGAATTGGCTATTGGAAAAATTTTTTAGAACTTTCAAATGATAAAGAGCTTCATTTTTTGTATGGTTTTGGACCGGGTGGTGTAAGAATGTATAAAAACAATATTAGAGGTATTAATATTCGTGGAAACCCGGAAAGTTTTTATTTTAGAATATATAACGAATCGGGGCTTATAGGTTTAGTTGCAATATTTGGTTTACTGTTCTATTTTTATCAAAGATTGTACAGATTGAAAAAAATACAAATTTTGCAAATTGATTATATTTTTATAAGCCTGGTTTTTTTCTTAATCCTAATTCAGTCAATTGCCAATGAGCCAATTTATAGTAATGGAGTAACCCAAATTTTTACCTTTTTCTTATTTTATATAACTGTACTTCCTTCAAAATTAACACTAGATAATAAATTTTGATAATGAGATATAGTGTAATAACCCCAATAAAAAATGAAGAAAGTTACATCGATTTAACTATTGAGTCAGTATTGTCTCAAAAAATTTTACCACATAAGTGGGTTATTATTGATGACAGCTCAACCGATAATACTAGATCGATTATTTCTCAATATTTACCTGATAATGAATTTATTGAATTAATTTCTGCACCAGAAATTAACATAGTAGAAATAAGTGCAAGAATTGCAAAGCTTTTAAATATTGGATATGAATCATTAAGAGATAAACCAGCTTTATTATTAAAATTAGATGCTGACGTATTTTTACCTCAGGAGTATTCAGAATTCTTTGTTTCAGAGTTTAGCAATAATCCAACACTAGGGATAGCTTCTGGCTGCGTTGATTATAAAGGAACAAAAGAAAAAAATCATGACAATAGCTTAACCCGCGGTGCAGCAAAATTTTATCGCAAAAATTGTTTTGAGGAAATAGGGCAAGCTTATCTATCTAGAGGTTGGGATACTATTGATAACTATGCAGCGCAGTCTTTAGGCTGGGAGACAAAAAAATATGATATTTATTTTAAGCATAACAAGGAAGAAGGGAAAAAAAGTGGATTGATTATGCTTAGATATTGGACGGGGCTATACAACGGAAGAGTCCCGTATTATCTTCCTTATTTTATTTTTAAAATCATCTATTACACATTTAGTCCACCAATAATTGTGGGCAGCTTTCTCGAGTTTATTGGATATATAAATTCGAGATTTATTAATAAAAATAGACCTTTTCCTAAAAAAGTTTCCCAATATGTTATTAAAAAACAGAAAGAAAAAATGCTTAATATCTTGAAGCAAAATAATTGAGTTATGTGTGGTATATCAGGAATAATTAATTTTGATGGACAGCCAGTTGATCAATCATCAATTAATAAAATGATGGTGGCAATGAAACATCGAGGACCTGATGATCAGGGAATATTTTTAGATAAAAATATTGGATTGGGCTTTGTAAGGCTAAGCATAATTGATTTATCAGAAAATGGCCACCAACCAATGCAAGACCTATCTGGGCAATATTTAATTATCTATAATGGGGAAGTATATAATTTTATTGAAATTCGAAAAAAATTAATTAAAAAAGGATATCATTTTAATTCCAATACTGATACTGAAGTTGTTCTAAATAGCTATATTGAATGGGGAGAAAATTGCCTCAACTATTTTAATGGAATGTGGTCATTTTGCATTTATGATTTAAAAGAGAAAAGCCTTTTTCTTTCTAGAGATAGATATGGAATTAAACCTCTATACTATTACTATGATGAAAATAAATTTATTTTTGCATCAGAAATAAAATCGATTTTGAAAATTGCTAATGATAAGCTTTCCCCGAATCAAGAAGCTATCTATAATTATTTGGTTTACAATAGAACTGACTATGATAAAACAACATTTTATAATGAAATAAATAAAGTCGGTGCAGGTTATTGTACTAAAATTTTTATAAATAATAATTCAAATAAAAATAAACTAATTCACGACAACTATAAAAAAATATCAAATAATATTTATAATCGTAAATGGTACGATTTAAAAAGAAGAGTTAATAAAGTTGAAACTTTTCAAAATTCAAGTGAATATAAAGATCTTCTTTTTTCATCAATTGATTTAAGATTACGCAGTGATGTTCCTGTGGGTGTATCATTAAGTGGTGGTCTAGACTCAAGTTCAATTTTATCTAGACTCATAGATAAAAAACTAGATTTAAATACTTTTTCTGCTGTTTATGGAGAAAACTTAAGAGGCGATGAAAAAAATTATATACTTGAGTTTAATAATTTAGTTAAGAGAATGAATTTTGTTAATATAGGTGAATATGATTTACTTGATGATATGAATAAACTTTTAGATTGCCATTCTTCAGAACCAGTTGTAGATACCAGTATATATGCTAGTTATAAAGTTTTTGAGGAAGCTCAAAAAAAGATTAAGGTGACCCTAAATGGACAAGGAGCAGATGAACAATTAGGAGGATATATGTATTTTTGGGGTCATTATTTAAAATTTTTGTTAAGAAAAGGTAATTTAATTAAACTTACTTCAGAATTAGTAAATAATTACAAAAACCAAAAAAATTTTAGTACGTTAAATTTTCTTTTATATTATTTATCCCCTGAATCAATCAAATTAAAATACAGAATTAGATCAACTAGTTATTTAAAAAAGGATTATGCTGAATCACATTCTAGAAATACAGAAATAATCAACTTGATAGATAATTCATCAAGTCTTCAAGATTCATTCATTAGACATTTTGATCATAAATTACAACATCTATTAAAATGGGAAGATATTAACTCTATGCATTTTTCTATTGAATCAAGATTGCCATTTTTGGATTATAGATTAGTTGAAAAAACTTTAGCACTAAATGAGGATAAAATTTTATTCAGAGGACAAACAAAATTTATACTAAGAAAAGCGCTTAAGGGTTATTTGCCTGAAAAAATTAGACTTCGAAAAGATAAGGTCGGGTTTGAAACTCCTGCTGATAATTGGTTTAGAAGTGAAAGCTATCAAAAGTTGATTTCAAAAATTTTAAATTCTGATCATTTCAAAAAAATGGAAATCATTGACCATCATAAAGCTCTCAACCTTTATGATGGTCACCTGATGAAAAAGGTAAATATTTCAAGAGAAATTTGGAAGTGGATTAATTTAGATTACTGGCATAAAAAACACTTTAGCTAGTCAGATAGAAGCTCAATAACTATGTTTACCAAAGATTTTACATTTTCAGTTTATGAAAAATTATTGCATTCATTAATAAGTGCTAATTATGAAATTCTTTCTTATGAAGATTATCTTAGTTCAAAGCACTCCCCAGATAAATATGTAATATTACGACATGATGTTGATAAACTTCCCTTGAATGCTCTTAAGATGGCAATGCTCGAAAATAGTTTAAATATTAAATCAACGTATTATTTTAGAATAGTTAAAAAAAGCAATAATCCAAAAATAATAAAAAAAATTGCATCCTTAGGGCATGAAATAGGCTATCATTATGAAGATTTAACTTTAGCAAAAGGAAACTTTGAAAAAGCAATAAACCTTTTTGAAAAAAACCTTAATTATTTTAGAAAATTCTACGATGTTAAAACTATTGTTTATCATGGAAGTCCTCTAACGAAATGGAATAACAAAGATATTTGGAAAAAATATAACTATAAAGATTTCAATATACTTGCTGAGCCTTTTTTTGATATAGATTTTAGTAAAACGCTATATCTAACTGATACAGGAAGAAGTTGGAATGGTAGGAAATATAGTGTTAGAGATAGGGTAAATTTGAATAGTGAAAATAAATCTTATAATTCTACATTTCAAATTATTAATGCAATTAATAATAATTCATTACCAGGAAGAATCCATATAAATGTCCATTCTCAAAGATGGCATACTAACCCTATATTTTGGATATGGGAGCTGTTTTTCCAAAACATTAAAAATATTATAAAAAGATATTTTTTTGTAAAATAAATATAAAGAGAGAAAGATTTAAAGCAACCAGTTAATATGGCCGTATTATGAAGAAAATAATGGAATTAAGAATCGGAGATAAATTCAATCAATCTACATTAGTAACTGAAGAAATGATAAATGGATTTGCTAAATATACAGGTGATAATAATCCACTACATTTGGATGAAAAATTTGCCTCGAAAACAATATTTAAAAAAAGAATAGCACATGGTTTTTTGGTTGGGAGTTTTATTTCTGCGGTTTTAGGAAATGATTTTCCAGGAAAAGGAACAATATATTTATCGCAAAGCATAAAATTTAGAGCCCCTGTTTTTATCAATGACGAAATCACGGTTAATGCTGAGGTGCTTGATTTTCCAAAAAAGCAAAGAATATTGCTAAAAACTACTTGTCAGAATCAAAATGGGGAAATTGTAATTGAAGGAGAAGCTTTTATAATTCCACCTCACTATGTAAAAATAATTAATAAGTAGGAAAATTTATGAAGAATAAAATTCTAAAAACTGCTCAAGAACAGCTAGGTAGCGCACATCTTGAAGCAGAAAGTGTAGGTAAACTATTCATATCTTTTTTTAAAAAAATAATTCAATGTATGGCAATGACCCGTTTACCCATTGGGGGAAAAATGAGATGTAGGCTTGAAAAGCTTAGAGGTGTAAAGATGGGGAAACATATTTTTATGGGTGGAGGTAATATTCTTGATAGAGTCCGCCCAGACCTAATCACCATTGAAGATTATGTTTCCATTGCAGGTGGTGTATATATTCTTACTCACTCTAATCCAACAACTCCTCTTAGGAAAATATTAGGTCCAGAATCAAATGTTGTTGCTCCAGTTCATATTAAAAGAGGTGCCTGGATAGCAATCAATGTTGTTATTTTACCTGGAGTAACTATAGGAGAATGTTCAATTGTTTCAACAGGTTCAGTAGTGACTAAAGATGTTCCTCCTTATTGCTTAGTAGGTGGCACACCTGCAAAAGTAATAAAAAACTATGATCCTAGTCTAAAAGAGTAAAGTGCAGTTTATTAGTTATGATAATTGTGAATTTATTTTTTTCTACAAAAATAATCTGTGGATTATCAATTCGCAACATTATTAAGAAAGATTAAAACTTTATTTTATTAATGAGATAATTAAAATGAAAAAAAATATACTATTCTTTCTTGTTCACCCAGCAAAATTTCATTTTCATAAAGTCCAAATTAACAAACTTATTTCTAATGGACATAAAGTAGATATTTTAATAACAAAGAAAGATATTCTTGAGGAGCTTGTTATAGAGGAGGGCTGGAATTATACTAATTTGATACCAGAAGGTAGAAAGCTTAGTTTTTCAAACGTTTTTATAAGTATTCCATATTTTCTCTTTGTAACAATCTATAGGTTATTGAAATTCACAAAAAATAAAAAATATGATTTATTTATTGGCGACCTTTTAACTATTGTTGGACTCATTAGAAAGGTACCAACAATATTTGCTACAGATGATACATTAAAAGCCGTACCACAGGGTGCATTATTTTATAAAACTGCCACCCATATTGTTGCACCCTTTATTACTGATTTAGGTCCTTATAACAAAAAAAAGATAGGATATTATGGGTACAAGGCTATAGCGCACTTACACCCAAATCATTTTAAACCTAAAAGAGAAAATCTGCCTAAAGAATTAAAAGATGAAAAATATTTTTTTATTAGAGCTACTGGTTTTCAGGCATCACATGACATTGGGAAAAAAGGAATCGATAATAATTTATTGAAAAAAATTATCAATCAACTATCTCCTCACGGAAAAATACTTATCTCTTCTGAAAGGCTTCTTCCAGACGAATTTCAAAAATATTCATACACATACAAAAAAACACAAATAGGAGAAGTATTAGCCTTTGCTGAATTATTTATTTCAGATAGCACAACAATGACTTCAGAAGCTGCTTTTTTAGGTACACCTTCAATAGAGTATGACGATTATTTTCATGAGATCGAACAGATGATTGAGCTGAAAGATAAATATAAACTAATACATTGTTTTAGAACAAATGATGATGTTCGCTTTTTAAATAAAATTAATAAACTATTAGCAGATAAAGACTTGAAGAAAAAATACAAAAAAAGGCAACAAAGGTTATTATCTGACTCTATCGATGTCTCATCTTTTTTAGTTTGGTTTTACGAAAACTATCCAAATAGCAGAAAAAAATATCTTTCCTCGCACTTAGTACAAAAGAAATTTGTATAATGAAAAGTTTCTTACAACCAAAGTTGTCTAGTTTAAATAAAATTACCCCTCCTGTTTTGACTAGCGACAATCAAATAAATAAAAGCTATACTATTTATATTCCAGATGATAATTTTTCAGAACAAAATAAGAAAAACACACTTTTAACACTTTATTATAATCCTAAATCTAATAAGAATTTAAAAATAGAATTAGAAGATATAGCTGATTATATAATTGATGGAGGTTTTCTGATTATGAATATGAGTATTATTTCTTTACCATATATCGAACTAAGTGGAATGATGATGTATTTCGGATTTGAAAAAAGTTTTCAAAAAAAAATTGAAAAAATAGACTATTTTGTATTTCAGAAATTATATGAAAAATCAAAAATTAAATCGCCATCTACAAAATTAATTATTTCATTAGATAGAGTTGGGTATCAAGGAAAAAATATAAAAATTCACAAAATAAGATCTATGTACAAATATAGCGAATTTCTACACCAAGGTATGTTAGAAAAAGAAGGTCTATCTTCAATAGGTAAAATTAACAGAGATCCAAGAATTACTCCTTTCGGTAGATTTATCAGAAAATACTGGATAGATGAAATTCCACAAATTATTGACCTATTATCAGGAAAAATAAAATTAGTTGGCATAAGAGCCATGAGTCATACATTTTTTAGTCAATATCCTGAGCGATACCAGAAAAAATACTTTCAAGTAAGACCTGGTTTAATTTGTCCAATTTTTGATAATAAAAATCCTGGGTTTGATGAAATAGTTAGAATTGAAGAAAAATATTTAGATGATTATTTAAAGAGCCCCTTTAAAACAGATTTTAAGCTATTTTTTAAAACAATATTTATGATATTTAAAGGCGCAAGGAGCAATTAAATATGTGCGGAATTTTTGGAGTCATTGCAAGCGATAAATGCGGGTTAAGTAATTCCGATTTAGTTAAAAGTATCAATGAATTAGCAAAAATGAGTGAGTCCAGAGGGAAAGACTCATCAGGGTTAGCCGTGTTAAATAAAAAAAGTAATAATCTTGATGTTTTTAAGGGTCCTATTCCAATTACAAATTTGTTGAAAAATAATACTGTTAAAGACAGCATTAATAATGGATTCTCGAAGAACTCGAAAAGCAATTTAGCCTTTGGCCATTCGCGCTTGGTAACAAATGGGTCACAACTTAATTCTCATAATAACCAACCTGTTATCAAAGGAGATTCTATTGCTATTCATAATGGAATTATTGTTAATGGAAATGAATTATGGAAAAAATATAATGATATAGAAAAAGAGTATGAGATTGACACTGAAATATTGTTAGCAATTATTAATCGCAAAATCAAATTAAATAAAGACTCACTAAGTAAAATTATTTCAGATTCAGTAATGGAAGCATATGGGACTATTGCTACTGCGATATATTTGAAAGAATTCAACAAGTTTGTGCTTACATCGAACAATGGATCACTTTATACAATAACCAAAGAAAACGAATTAATTTACTTTGCCTCAGAGTTTTCAATCTTAGAAAAACTAGCAAAACGCATAGGGATACAAAAATATATTGATAACTATAAAATAGAACCTATATCTCCAAATACTGGGAAGATAATTGACTTAAATGATTTGTCAATATTAGGTTTTAATTTTTCTGATAATCATGCTCATGATAAACTAATAGCAACCAAAAATTCACCAACATCAGTTAATATCAAAGATATTAACACCGATGTAAATCAACACCCAGTAGTTATTGACTTAAATTACATACATTTAACAAAGGAAGCAGAATCTGAAAAAAAGATTTTGGAATACCCTATAGATAAAGTCAAAAATTTAAAAAGATGTACAAAATGTATTTTACCTGAAACTTTTCCTTATATTTACTTTGATGAATTAGGTATTTGCAATTACTGCAAAAATTACAAAGCCCAGAAAAAAAATAAATCACTAGATGAGCTTTTTAATTTAGTAGAACCATTTAGAAAAAAAAGAGGAGAATTTGATGTGCTTTTACCCTATAGTGGGGGTAGGGATAGTACGTATGTACTTCATTATGTGAAAAATGAACTTGGACTTAACCCAATAACTTACACCTATGACTGGGGAATGGTTACGGACCTTGCTAGAAGAAATATTGCCAGAATCTGCGGAAAGCTGGGTGTGGAAAACATAATTGTTGCGGCTAACATTCATTGGAAAAGAAAAAATATTAATAAAAATATTAAAGCATGGTTAAAAAGTCCTCATCTAGGCATGATTCCCCTTTTTATGGCAGGTGATAAATATTTTTTCTATTGGGCATATAAAGTAAAAAAACAACTTGGAATAGATCTAGAAATTTGGGGCATAAACAAATTAGAGAATACGGATTTTAAAATTGGTTTTGCTAATATTAAACCTAACTTCCTAAAAAAAACAATATACTCGATGTCAGTAATTAATCAATTAAAGCTTTTTGCCTTTGTTGGTAAAAATACATTGAGGAGCCCTGGCTATTTAAATCAATCTGCAATCAATTCTATTGGATCAATAGCATCTAGATTTCTTACCCCTAAGAAAGACCTCTATCATTTGTTTGACTATATTGATTGGGATGAAAAAACTGTTAACGATACAATTATTAAAAATTACGACTGGGAAAAAGCGGTTGATACTGATTCAACCTGGAGAATTGGTGATGGAACAGCTAGTTTTTATAACTATGTATATACCCTTGTTGCAGGCTTCAGCGAAAATGATACCTTTAGAAGCAATCAAATTAGAGAAGGGATGATAAATAGAGAAGAAGCGTTAGATTTAGTATATAAAGAGAATGAGCCTCGATATAATTCACTAAAATGGTATCTAGAAATAATCGGATTGGATTTTGTTGATACAATTAATAAAATTAATAATATGAAGAAATTATACAAAAAAACATAAAAAATTTGTGAATTTACTTATTGCAATACCTTGTTTCAACGAAGATAAAACCATTAAAGATGTAATATCATCTATTCCTGAAAAGTTGAATGGTATAAGTAGATTTGATGTTATTTTAATTGATGATGGCTCAACTGATAAATCTGTGGAAATTGCAAAAAAAATGGTCTATTAAGCACAATATCTCCTCTTTGATGTTTTATGGGATTTATCTTCCTTTTTATTTTATCGGGATTTATTTCTTAACAAAAAAAAGAAATTTATTTGGTATTTATTTAGCAATAATACCATTATTCCATTGTGTAATGCATGTTTATGCAATTTTGCCTCTAGAAAGATATAGATCTCACATCAA
>Ga0208407_1001408_pt1 | contig 10991 bp, 9 predicted proteins | sample ETNtaG_9_FD_185775 | JGI IMG/M metagenome (GOLD analysis project Ga0208407, IMG submission 185775) | Marine microbial and viral communities from oxygen minimum zone, Eastern Pacific Ocean - ETNP201406SV69 (SPAdes) (version 2) | ecosystem: Environmental > Aquatic > Marine > Oceanic ...
CAGCAAAGGGTAGCTGTTGGCAGGGCAATGGTTAGGGAACCTGTTGCTTTTTTGATGGATGAACCATTATCCAATCTAGATGCAGCATTGAGAGTTCATATGCGTGCAGAAATTTCTGAGCTCCACAGAAAGTTAAAGACAACATTTATCTACGTCACTCATGATCAAGCCGAAGCTCTGACCATGTCAGATCGAATGGCTGTAATGATGGATGGTGAGGTCCTCCAACACGACACACCTTCTGAGATCTACAATAATCCTGTTAACCTCAAGGTTGCAGAATTTATTGGTAGTCCAAAAATAAATGTCCTCCCGGCAGAAAGTGATAGCAAGGGAGAAATAACTTGTATGGGGCTTCCAATTTCTATGTCTCTTCAAACTCAGAAACAAGGAAACATTATGGTCGGTTTCAGGCCTGAACATACTGAGTTGATTTCATCAAACAATAAAACTTGTTTTGAGGGGAAAATTACCTACAAAGAAAATCTTGGTTCCGATATCTATCTTCATGTAAATCTGAAAGACGGTCAGCACAACATGATAGTTAGGAGTGAACCAGAAAAAGCTCTTGATGCAAAAATTGATGATATAGTTAAGATTGGATGGATGGCAGATAAGGTTATGGCATTCGAGGAAACTGGACAAAGTCTTCCTACTAAAAGTAAATCATAGAAATTAAGATTTAAATTATGGGCCACGCACGTTCTCATTTCTGGTTTGTTAGTCCTGCCGTTATACTCATGTTTGTAATCTTAATTTTACCTGTTTTTGTGGCGGCGACATTTTCATTTACTGACTATAATCTCGGCAGCAGTGATTTTAGATGGATTGGCTTCAAAAATTATGAGTCACTGGGCAAGTTTTCAAGTTATAAAAAAATGTTTACTGCCTCATTAACATATGTCGTTATAGTGGTACCTGTTTCAGTCCTTCTTGGGTTGGGCTCTGCAATGCTTATCTCATCATTGCGTTTTGGAGGAGAATTATATAAAGCAATTTTCTTTTTACCTGTCATGGCGACACTTTTAGCAATGGCATATGCCTGGGAATTCGCTCTTGATCCTGTCATGGGATTGATAAACAAATTTCTTGATGATGGATGTAGTGTTGGATGGTTTTATAAACTTATTACTGGGTCATGGTTGGGATTCAATCCCACAGAAAGTTGGTATGGAGGGCTTTGTAGCGATAGAATGCCTAATTGGCTGGGGAACAGAAAATATGCCTTGGGTTCTATTTCATTCATAGGGATATGGCAGGCATTCGGTTTCAATATGGTACTTTATTTGGCGGGATTAACCTCAGTGCCTCGGGATTTATATGCTGCAGCGGAGATGGATGGTGCTAATTCCACATGGGAAAAATTTAAACTTGTAACCTGGCCGATGTTAGGTCCAACGCATGTGTTCGTCGTAACTATAACTTCAATTCGTTCATTTCAAGTTTTTGATACAGTCGAAGCACTGACACGTGGTGGACCGAGCAAGTCGACCTATGTAATGGTTTATGCTATGTTTGAAAAAGGAGTAAAACAAAATTTAGTTGGGATGGGTTCAACTCTAACCCTAGTGTTTCTTGGTTTTGTTCTCTTACTTACTTTAACACAAGTTTATTTCATTAACAGGAAGGTACATTACTCATGAAAAAACAAATTGACTGGGGTACAGAAGTTGGGAAACATGCTGTTTTAATATTAGGTGCCTTAGTTGTAATCTTACCTTTCTATTTGATGATTTCCTTTTCATTCAAATCACCTTCTGAAATACAAAGCATTTCAGGCGGTTTTTTTGGTGCACAGGAAATGATGACTGATAATAGATGTCTAAAGGCAGGGCGGTCTGAAGAAGAATGTACCATGCTTCCTATTGTTTATAATTATAAGGCAGCTTTTGTAGAAGCGCCTTTGCTGCGCTATCTATTGAACGGTGTTTTAGTCACGTTATCTATTTTTGTAATACAGGTACTAATTGCTCTTCCCTGCGCATATGCTTTGGCAAAATTGAATTTTTGGGGCAAAGATGTTGTTTTTGGATTGGTGATTTTCTGTCTCCTAATTCCTGTTCATGCTATAGCACTACCTTTATATCTTATGCTGGCTAAGTTTGGTTTAACAAATACTTTTGCTGCCCTAGTGATTCCTTGGACAATATCAGTTTTCGGGATTTTTTTAATGCGCCAGTTTTTCAAGACTGTACCAGATGACTTAATCAATGCTGCCAGAATGGATGGTATGAGTGAGTTCTCCATAGTTTGGAAAGTTATGCTTCCAACTGCAATACCAGCCTTGCTTGCTTTTGCTATTTTCTCGGTAGTTGCACATTGGAACGATTATTATTGGCCTAGGGTTGTAATCACTGGTGACCAGGATCTAATGACACCTCCACTAGGACTTAGAATGTTTAAATCTGATATGGATGGTAATGAATATGGTCCCCTAATGGCGGCGGCAACTGTAATTGTTGCACCTTTAGTAGTCGCTTTTTTATTAGCTCAACGCAGATTTATAGAAGGAATAACACTAACGGGCATGAAATGACGGTGAGTTCAATCTAGGAGATCGGTTTCTCTTAGATCTTTTCACCGTTTTGGGAAGTCAGAACCAGGGGAGCCCCATTCTGTCTTCCACAGTTAACGGGGCTTCATTAGAAGGAGTTGCTTTATGCAAATAAAATATTTATTTACTGCAGTTTCGGCGGCCTTGGTTCTTTTTGTATCATCTGCTGCTTCCGCGGTAACTATTGAGGTTGGTTATCCATATTCATCATTGTTCGATGTGACAATTAAGGATTCAATCGTACCAATGTTCGAAAAAGCCCACCCTGGTATCAAAGTTAAGTTACGCGCCACCTATGATAACTATGAAGATGCGGCGAATACGATTCTGCGTGAATCAGTTGCAGGTAAACTGCCTGATGTAACTTTTCAGGGTCTTAATCGGCAGTCTATGTTTGTAGAAAAAGGGATTGCAAAGTCGCTAGAATCATTTATAGCAAAAGAAGCGAATTTTGCTAAGGATGGCTATCACAAGGCTATGTTAGATCTTGGCACATTTAATGGGGAAGTATATGGATTGCCATTTTCAGTATCACTCCCAGTAGGTAACTATAACATGGATGCACTGAACAAGGCCGGTATAAAAGATTTTCCTGCCACATGGGATGAAGTCGTTGATGCCTGTGATAAGCTAAGGGCAGTTGGATACGACAACCCACTTTTCTGGGGTTGGAATATAACGGGTAACTGGTTTTTTCAAGCTTTGATGTGGAGCCAAGGGGAACCCATTCTTAAAAATGGTAAGGTAAACTTTGATGGAGCAGCAGGCTTAAATGCACTGAATACAATGAAGAAATTATTCAGAGGTTGTAGAATGCAGAACCTTGCTGCAGGTGATGCCGCTAAGCCATTTAATGCTGCCAAAGTAGCAATGTTCTTCTGGTCAACTTCTGCCGTTGGAAACATTGAAAGGGCAAAGGGTGATTTTGTTTACAAAACATCCGAATTCCCCGGAATGGGAAGACCTCCAGTGGGATTACCCGCAGGCGGCAACTCAGTTATGATGGTTTCCACCGGAAGTAAAACAGAAATTGATGCTGCATGGAAGTTCGTGAAGTTCTGTACATCGGGTGAAGGTGCCGCTGTTGTTGCGAAAACCACGGGTTATATGCCTCCAAATAAAGCTGCCAATGAGATGTTGGGAGACTTTTACAGGAATAATCCCAACAAGCACACTGCTGTTCGTCAGGCGGGTCTACTCCAGGAGTGGATAGCTTATCCTGGTGACAACAGCCTTGCAATCACTCAACTCATCTATGATGCTCTAGAGTCGATTGTGACAGGTGAAGCAGATGATATGGTAGCACTTCAACAGGAGTTGTCTGAAGAAGTAGCCTCAATGCTTCCATAATTTCTCAATTTCAATAATTTTAATCATCATTAATCTCCAGCCGGATTCATTTCTCCGGCTGGAATTCATAAAGTCATATAATTTTCAAAATCTGGCTTAGGGATCTATTTCTATGCACTTGCTATTTTGAGATTAGAAGGATTTCTGTTTTATAGAATTATTTAGTTCTAGGATCGAAACCACGTGACAGACTTCTCAGTTGAAATTGTTTGCAGGTTATCTTAAATAATTTTGTATTATTTGCAATTTTTATAAACAGCTAACTTAACAACAAGATAATAATTAATGTTTTGGAAAAGGATTCAAGATGACAACTAACGCTGAAATTGACCAGCGCAGAAATGATAGTGTGGCAAGGGCACTCGCTTACTCATCTACATTTGTTGCAGACAGAGCTCAGGGAGCAGAAGTTTGGGATGTAGAAGGAAATCGTTATATTGATTTTGGGGGTGGAATCGGGTGTCAGAACGTAGGTCATGGGCATCCCAAGGTGATATCAGCAATTGAAAAACAATCACGAGCTTTCACACATACGTGTTTCCAGATAAGTCCTTATGAAAATTATATAGAGCTTGCTGAAAGACTGAATGTTCTTGCTCCTGGAGAATTCAGGAAGAAATCGTTGTTTTTTTCTGCAGGTGGTGAAGCTGTCGAAAATGCAGTAAAAATTGCACGGTTTTACACTCAACGACCCGGCTTAATTACTTTTACAAATGGTTATCATGGCCGTTCTTACATGGGAATGGGGTTAAGTGCACGTATGAACCCTTTTAAGATTGGATTTAGGCCATTCCCAACGGAAATATACCGAATTCCATTTCCTGATAAATATCATAAAATCACCCTTGATGATACTAAACGTGCATTTGGAACCCTGTTTGGAAGTGAAATAGAGCCTACTCAGATCGCGGCTGCCTTCTTTGAACCAGTTCAGGGGGAAGGTGGATACAACGTAGCGGAACCATTGTTCTTGGAATATTTACGTGAACTTTGTGACGAACATGGAATTGTTATGGTAGCCGATGAGATACAATCAGGTTTTGGTCGTACTGGGAAGATGTTCGCGATGGATCACTTCGGGATTGCTCCAGACCTATCATGTATAGGAAAAAGCATGGGGGGAGGACTTCCATTATCTGGCATAGTTGGACGTGAAACGATAATCGATAGTGTGCCTCCAGGAGGACTTGGAGGTACTTTCGGTGGGAATCCATTGGCATGCGCTGCCGCTCTATCTGTTCTTGACGTTATAGAAGAAGAAAATTTACTCGAAAAGGGACTTAAGCTAGGTACTCTTATAGACACGCACTTCAAAGAAATGGTGGACAGGAACCCATGGAATTGTATAGGTGATATTAGAAGTTTAGGATGTATGAATGCTATTGAATTAGTAAGTGATCTTAAATCTCACGAACCTGCAGCAGAACTTACAGCAGAAATTGTTAAGGTTGCACTTTCTAAAGGTCTTGTCCTGGTTACGGCTGGTCCCGCAAGAAATGTAATTCGCATACTTGTAGCACTGTCTGTTTCAACAGAAATTATTGAAGAAGGAATGAGCATCCTCGAGGCAGCCATTAACGAAACGCTTAATCAGGTATCGTGAAAAATCATTTAAATTATAATGTCATAGAAATCAACAATGAAAGTTAAAGCCGCTGTGTTAAGGGAGTCCGGAAAACCCCGACCATATATGAGAAGCCTTCCACTAAGCATAGAGGAGCTTGAACTCGATCCACCTCAGATAGGGGAAGTTTTAGTACAGATAAAGGCTGCTGGACTTTGTCATTCAGATCTTGTTGCTATTACAGGGGAGCGAGGCAGGCCGATGCCGATGGTTATTGGTCACGAAGCATCAGGGATTGTTTGTGAAGTTGGTCCTGAAGTTGAGGGCTTTTCAGTGGGTGATCATGTGGTACCGGTTTATGTGGCTAGCTGTGGGAGGTGTGATATGTGTCAGGAGGGGCGGCCAGCACTCTGTCTACCTGCTACAATTGCCAATAAAGCTGGTACTCTCATTGATGGTACGACTAGACTTCATAATAAGGGTGAGCGCATCTTTCACCATTCTGGAGTTGCAGCCTTCAGCGAATATGCAGTGATTTCACAAAATGCTCTGGTAAAAATAGATCCAAGTATACCTTTCGAAGTAGCCGCTCTTTTTGGCTGTGCAGTAGTTACTGGAGTGGGATCGGTCGTAAATACTGCTAAGATAGGCACTGGGCAGTCTGTTGCGATTGTAGGGTTGGGAGGTGTCGGTCTGAATGCATTGCTTGCCTCGATTGCATCAGGTGCTGGTAAAGTTGTCGTAGTTGATGTCAATGAAAAAAAACTGAAGATAGCCAGACAATTGGGTGCACATGAAACTTTTAACTCAACCCAAAAAAATTGTACTGAGAAAATACTTGATCTTACAGACGGCGGAGTACATTATGCTTTCGAAACGGCAGGTGTACCTCCAGCCTTGGATCTGGCGTATCAGATTACTAAGCGCGGGGGAATGACTGTTGTTGCGGGTATGCCTGGTCCTGACGCTAAAATTACACTATCTCATCTCTCTATTCCAGCTGAGGAGAGAGTCATTAAAGGTAGTTACATGGGGAGCTGTGTACCAACTCGTGACATTCCTCGTTATATTGAACTCTATAAGAATGATAGCCTTCCTGTTGATAAACTTATTGGTGAACGGTTTAGCTTTGATGGTCTGAATGAGGCTTTAGATCGTTTGGATGATGGTGAGGCACTCAGACAGATTCTAATTTTTTGAGGTAATCCGATATGAATGCTAATGTTGATGTGAATTTACGTATGGTAAGGATAGGCTGACCCATGACCGAAATTGAAAACTATGTATTTCCAACCGGGCTTCACCTTTTGACACGCTGGCAAGCTGGGGATAAGGATGCAAAAAAAGAAATGACTCAGATCTTTGATGCAGCCATTGCAGGAGCGTTCGATGAAAACTTTGCCATTCTCGCCCCGCCTGATCGGGTCAATTCCACTGCATCGGTACATATGCTGGCTCTGGCATTGGTGCACGATCTCTATGGAATCGAGTCCCGGGATTTCTACAACACTGATCCGTATAGGTATGTTCGCACCAATCTGGCTGTGAGCCGCCTTATGGGTGTGCACAAGTTTTACATGACATGGGCACTTTATGCCTTTACCTGTGAGACGCTGGGACAAAATATGATGTACCCAGACAGGTTTCCCCCAGGAGCGGATCCGGATTCTATTTTGATAAATAAGGACAACTGGCATCAGCTTGAGACACCTGATTTCACTAGAGGTGTTCCCAAGTCGATCGATGATATCCTGAGCTTCACTGAAGAGTTGACAGGGATGCCGCCGCTTCTACAGATATCTGCACCTTATAGTCTTGCAGCTGACATCTATGGGCAGGAGCCACTACTAGCAGATTTAGTGAATGATCCGGACACTGTGAATTCGATGCTGGACTATCTTGGAGATAAGGTTCTAGCACCGTGGATGGATCATCATTTCGAGAAATTTGCGAATGGGTGGGTGGAATTGTCAGATGCCTCGGGATCACCTTTCTTCATAGGCCCAGAGAACTGTAAGACTATGTCAATACGTTCGATCAGGCACATGTTAAGAGAAAAACCCTATGCCGACCGAGTTTTCGATAATAACTTTCGCGGAGATTTTGTGGCTGAGGTGAAGAAGAAGGTTCGTTCTTCGCGTCGTAAGACTTCGGAGAGCGTGTCGCCAGACAAAGATAAACTGATTGAGTTGACTGATGCCAAGGTCAGTGTGAACCCACTTTTCATTATGCGGCTAGAGGCGGACAAGGTGGATATCTCATTCTACGAAGAACAGGCCATCAAGCGCAATATGCCCCTGACATCTGGTATCGGTTCGCCCCAGATAGACCGCAACAGTATTGATGACTTGGAGTCTACAAAGGTGGAGATTCGAGAAGAGGCGCAATCGTTTGTAGAAGCAATCAAACGTGTTTGTGAGACCGTTGATCTGCCTGAGGACAATTATGTCAGTGCTGCGTGGCCAAGTCATATTTATTTTGAAGATGTCAATGGACAGTCGGAATTCAAGCTAGTCGAGATAATCCTTGAGGAGGTATATAACTCTGCGCCGATTGATCGTTCCTAATGGTTCTCACACCGGACCGCAGGGCAAACACCGTCACGTAGAAAGTGGCATAGCCTTTCTAAAAAAAATACGGAGCCTTTTTCTCTGACTACTTGTTCAAAGTTTCTTTCGCGCAACGGTGAATGTGACTTGACCGGTAGTTTTTCGAGGCAGATCGTGTTGCAGCATAACGTTTTGTAGTTTTCCGCTTTTCAGTAGGTCCTCTGCTTTTTTCAGTACGTTTGTCAGGATTTCATCTTCAACCAGACTCCAGATAGAATCACCCCGTCGCCAGTCCGGATCAAGGATACTGTCAAACTGAAAGTATGCTTCGTTTTGCAAAATCAAATCCAGAGGTACTTCATGGCGGTGGCTGAAAAAACCCACTTCATGAAGCTGTTCAGCTATTTCCTCAAGACGAATTGTCTTTTCCTGAACTGCCTTGATCGCATCCGGAATTAAGTGGTAAAACCAGAACCCCAGTTCCAATTGTTCCGGACTGCAACTGTTGATAATCAGTCTGCCGCCGGGTTTAAGTATTCTAAAAAATTCATTAAAAACATTCTTATGTTCCGGCCAACCGGAATCAGCATCGTCAGGTAGATGATGTAATACCTGATTTATCATGACTGCATCTACGCTTTTATCAGGCAGCGGTAATGAGTTGATTGCAGCCTGGTGAAAACGAATCCTGCCTTGCTCCTCCTCTGCCTGCAGTTTGCCTTGTGCCATTCCCAGCATACCTTCATTAAGATCTACCGCTTCAATACGCTTCACTTCGTTTACCAGTGCTGCTGAATATAAACCAGTACCACAACCGGCGTCTACCAATACCTGTTCACTCAATGGAAGAGTTCCTTCCTCCATTGCTTTGAGTATTATGTCAATACCGCCGGCGGTGCGTGTTTTGTCATAAACTTGGCTGGTTTTGTGGTAATTTTCGTAAGTACTCATGTCTAATTTTAAAAGTAGGTTATCCGCCGAAGTGAGTTCAGCGGCAGCTTGATAGAGTTAGCTTTGGGCAAGCAACAGGATTGATCCTATCGCACAGCTTATGGCGCCAAGTTTCATCATGTTTAGTTTTTCCATTTTCAAGGCGACTGAGAGCAACAAAGCAATCACAAAGCTCATGTTTGCAATCGGAATAACGGTACTTGCTTCTCCATGCTGTATTGCCAACATCAGAAAGTTGGCTATGCCGACAGACAACATTGAAGAGATCATAATGAAACGCGTTTTTTCCCAAGTTATTCGGAATCGTTTTTCACGTAAAATCGCGTAAATTGCTCCGCCAACTACCCAACTTGCTGAGATAATGATGAGCATGGAATTACGGTCAGCTCCATCAAGAAAACCTACTTTGGAACTGACACCATAGGAAGCTCGGAACAAAGAAGCAACTCCCGCAACTCCCATGAACAGGAGTAATTGTTTTTGATGAGTTTGATGGATTTGGCTTTTGTAGAGAAAAAACACAGCAATCAAGCCTAGAAAAATACCGAATCCTTTGAGCCAGCCAAAAGATTCATGTAGCATGAAATATGATAAAAGAACGACACCGATTGTGTTTAAACGGTAAATTGTTGTAGCAAGACTGACTTCAATTTGTGCAAGACTTTCTAAAAGCATCAAGTTGGAAAGTGTCAGGAATAATCCGGCCATCAGTCCAAAACCGATCGTCGCTTGATTGAATTCAAGCGGAGTCCCCTGAATTTTGGCAAGTCCCCATTGAGATAAAGTCCAAATGAGCCCAACACCAAAAAGGAATATCCCCCGTGAACGTCCTCCAGTAGAGTAGATTTTAAAAACTATATCGTTCACACCGTTCAATAACAAACTAAGCAAAGCGAATAAAACGGCATAACTCATTTTTTTATTCCGTTATCATTCGAAGGAAAACTAATTTTGCGCTTTGTTTGCTGCAGTTCAAATTTATTCATGGCGTGTTTAAAGGTATTTTCAACTACAGAGAATCGTCAAGATAATCGTGAAAATGCACGGTGGTTTGTTGATGCTCCAGGAAGATCACGCAGTAAGCAGGAGGTTCATGGCTATACGGCAAATAATCCACCGCGTTTAGATCCAGTTGGAATTGATGATTTGTGCCACGCAGTGTGGTAAACGGAATTCCATGCCAACTGCCGCTAACAGGACGGTGAACGTGTCCAAAAAAGAGGTGTTTAATGTTGGAAAAATTGCTCACAATTTGTTGAATGCGCTGTGCGTCTTCCCGAAGACTGATCCTGTCCAGAGATGGAATACCAATGTTAAATGGAGGATGATGCATAAAAAGATAAACAGCATCACTTCCGGCATCCTTCAGTTGTTTCCGGAGCCACTCACCTCTCTTTTCACAATAAGAACCCCAATGCTTTCCATGCTCAACAGTGTCCAGCAACAAAAAACGTCCTTGCTCTGTTGCTAACATTTGCTGCACAAATCCGTTTTCGTCAAGCGGGACTTCCGGAAAGACTTCAGTAAAAATTTCACGATGATCATGATTGCCGATCAATGGATGATATGGCATTTTGAGCTGTCGGAAAATTTCACGCAAATCGTGATAGGCTTCACGGTGTCCTTGATCGGTTAGATCACCGGTGATGAAACACAATTCAGCGTCCGCATGAAACTCGTTTATACTTGAGATACATGCTTCAAGACGTTCGCAGGGATTGAGGCCATGCAGATTCGTGCCGTGTGGCATCAAATGTGTGTCTGTGATCTGGATGATTTTCATCAGTTGTTTATTAGACAGGAATTAAGCAAGTATTTTGGATGCAGTGCTGCATTCTAGCACTACGGTTTGTCTCTGTAAAATTTATTTGTTCTATTCTTTGGATTGATTTAATCGATACTTTTGCTAAAAAGCAACCATTTCACCAATTATAGAATAAATTTTGATTAAATAGTCACTGATACGGGAGCGCAAGGTTCTCTTAAGTTAAGTAATTTTAACAGGTATTGACATTTTTTCCCT
>Ga0208407_1001423_pt1 | contig 10944 bp, 8 predicted proteins | sample ETNtaG_9_FD_185775 | JGI IMG/M metagenome (GOLD analysis project Ga0208407, IMG submission 185775) | Marine microbial and viral communities from oxygen minimum zone, Eastern Pacific Ocean - ETNP201406SV69 (SPAdes) (version 2) | ecosystem: Environmental > Aquatic > Marine > Oceanic ...
TGGCGGTGAAGTACGTTGCTTGGGGTTTAATCAAAAAAAGAAATCTTGGTTAATTGCTATAGAAAACCCTGAAATCAATAATTCAAATAATAATGTTCGTTGGGCGGTTCCATTAAATAATATGTCTATGGCCACATCTGGGGATTATAGAAATTTTTATGAAATTGATAATGAAAGGTATTCACATGAAATAGACCCTCGATCTGGTTATCCCGCACAAACCAAGATTGCATCAGCAACAGTAATAGCCTCAAGTTGTATAGATGCAGATGCTCTAGCAACGGCGTTGATTATTATGGGAATAGATAAAGCAATGAATCTGATAGAAAAAACCAATAATATTGAAGCTTTCTTAATTATTAGAAAAGATAAAGAAGGTTATGAAACAATTAAAAGTAGCGGTATGAAAATAGAAGAGATGTGAATAGCTTGTTATAATTTTCTAATTCGAACATTACGATACCAAACTTCTTCACCGTGATGCTGTAGTCCTATATGCCCAGTATTCTCTTTGGCAAATAATGTCATGCTGGCAAATTTACTTTTAGCTATTAAATCCTTTAAATCATTGCTCCCATAATCATACTCTAAAATCTTTTTTCCATTTAACCAATGTTCCACATGGTTGTTTATTACTTGAACCCTAGCTTCATTAAATTTTCCCACTTCTTTTGTTACATCAACTGATGGAGGTATAAGATCATATAAGGCTCCGGCAGAAGTTGTATTTTTCTTTCCATCATGATGGGCAGTATTATCTAAAACCTGCATTTCAGGAGCTGTTTGCCAAATATAATCTCCTTTTTCTGTGGCGAAATAGAATATACCACTATTACCAGCAGGAGAAACTTTCCATTCCAGTGCTAATTCAAAATCCTTATAAACTTGTTTAGTAATAATATCTACTTTATTTCCCCCAACAATTGTTTTAAGTGTCCCATTTTCAATTGCCCATCCATCAAACGGAAATTTTTCTTGGTTGAACCCGCGCCAATGTGATACAGAATCACCATCAAATAAGATAGTCCATTCATCTTGATTAGTAGTACAGCTAATAAATAAAAACATAGAAAGTGCAAAAAAGATTTTCATAATTTTTTTCCCTTATTAATTGATAATTATATTTCTTTAATAAAAATATTTTTAAATGAAACCTTTGTATCCCAACCATGTTTCGAATACTCCCCAGAAGATTTACTTAATATTCTAGTGTATCCATCATTATCATTCTGGGAGTATGATACCCCAACCAAAATGATTAATAAATAAATTGATTTCATTTATTTTTTGGGTTCCATTCACCCTTTGCAACAGAAGGAACAAATGTATCAAGATTGGGAGGGGGGAAAGAAATTGTTTTCCCTTGTTCGGCGCTCATATATGCTGTCATTAATAGCTCTGTAACATTAAGTCCGTCATCAAAATTTTCTTCTGGTCGCTTACCAGCCAAAAAGGATTCTACCATATGCCTATTCTCTGCTGTATACCCATAGACTTCGGCTTCATTGCTGACAACAGGCATTCCTCCAGACTCAGCATTTTGTTTTTCAACCAAGTCCTCCCCGGCAGCACCAGCAACTTCACGACTAAAAAACACTTTAAGATCAGGGTCAAGCGTGTTAACAAACATAGAATACTCTGGTCCAAATAATTCCATACTTAATCGAAGACCCTCTCCAACAAAACACCAAGATGTTGTAGTTTCCACGATAAGCTTTTCACCATTCTCATCTAAATATTCTATTAATGATCTTGCAAAATCTTCAGATGGTTTTTTAGAATAATCTGTTTTCCCACCACTGTTTTTAGATAAAATATCAGCATATTTTGGACGCTGCCATTTCAAACAATCCGTATGTGCGCTGACGCTTATCGGTTTTATTGAATCTCTCGATTTTCCAGGATCCGTCAACATAAACCGTGCTTCTTCTACAGAATGGCACATCATATCATTTAGAACGCCACCGCCCTGTAATTCTCCTTCCCAAAACCATGGCATGTGAGGCCCACTGTGCTCTTCAGCTGCTCGAGCTAAAAACGGTCTTCCCGTTGTAGCTGCACCGCGAGCCCAAACAATTTCTTTTCCTCTTGTAATTGAAGGTGAAAAAACCTGGTTTTCTAAATAACCATCTAATAACCCAACGCTTTTGGTTAGCTCTAAAACCTTTTTTGCTTCTCTAACATTTCTACCGAGCGGTTTTTCGCAGGCAACACCAATTAATTCACCTTTTCCACTTTGAATTGCATTGACAATTTCTTCGAACGTATCTATTCTTGCAAAATTTGGTGAGCAAACCCATAATGCATCTATCTTAGGATCTGCAACCATATCTGTTATAGTATCGTATGCTTTCGCAGGTCCCAAGTTAAGATCATTTGCAATTGCAGCTGTTTCCTCGGCAGATTGTTTGGTTTTAGACATAACGCCAACAACATCCACGTCTCGAACGCTTATTAGCGATTGAATATGAAACCGTGATATAAATCCGCCTCCTATAAAACCTATTCCTAACCGTTTGCGATCCATTTATTTTAAACTCCTTTTAAATCTTCTTCAGTTACTTTTGGGTCATCTCTAAAAAACACCAAAAATATAAATCCCATAACAATACACAATGTTGCTGGAACTAGAAAGAATTTCCACCAGATAGTTTCACCAGAGGGCGTCTTAAACGTATCCCAGACATATCCCGTAAATAATGTTCCAAGATAATTCCCCATTCCCCATGTCGCAAAGATAAACAATGCTTGAGCAGAGGCGCGCATATCATCGGAAGCTTTTTTATTGGTATAAATATTTCCTGTTACCATGAAAAACGCATAACCAATTCCATGCAAAGAAAGCGCTGCAACAATTACAGGCAAGCTTGGCACCATAAATAACAGATATCGTAACGGCCATGCCATTATTCCAATAAACATTGTCCAGCGAACTCCAATTTTCCTTATAGCTACATGTAATAGAAAGGTCAATACTAGAACCTCAGAAATTTGAGCAACTGTTTTGGTTGCTGTCAGCCAAGCTTCAGTTGCCCCCATATCTAATAAGAACGGTCCCGTAGGAATATAATAGAATTGCATTTCCGTTGTCACCACAAACGCAACCAACATAAAAATTAAAAAATTTCTATCTTTTAGCATTCCAAAGGCTTTAATAAAGGCAAAAGGGTCTTGTGAATCTTTAATGGGCTCCGTCTTCGGAAGTGAAAAGCTATAGATTCCCATTATAGCAGAAACTGCAGCAGCAATTACAAGCAGATCGCTCATATCTGTTAGATTTTCAGTTTGCCAATTACTTCGGATAAAAGTAACAATCCAACCAATTGCAATCCAACCAATTGCTCCCCAAACTCTAATCTTACCAAACTCTTCATCTGCATTTCCAAGATGCCGAAAGCAAATAGAGTTTGTTAAAACTAGCGTTGGTGCATAAAGAAGACAATGCGCCATCATATACCACCACATAGGAGCAAACTCTGTTTGAATAGCTGTTTGATAAAGAAGAAAGGCTCCTAAAATGTGAGCGATACCAAGAAATTGCTGGGATTGCATTAAACGGTCAGCTACTTGTCCGCCAATAAATGGCGCAAGGATACATGAAAGCCACATACAACCATAAATCCCCGCAATCTCCGATCCGGAAAATCCAATTTTTTCTAGATGCGCACCTAAGGCAGTTGTCCAAGCACCCCATATTGCGTATTGCAAAAACATCATGATACCAAAACGTGTTTTTAAGTTACCCATTTTTAATTACCCCCCTTAAATACGGTTTTTAAACGATGCGTTTTTTTATAGGATCCCACTCAACTCTACGTCCCTGCAAATAAGATTCTGTCGCCATGTGACAAGCTACTGCTTCTTCAAAACCTTCTTCAATATTACAGCGTGGTTGACCACCATTTCTAACACAATCTAACCAATCCGCTACATGTAGATGCGTAGGATCAACTCGCTTACCTTCTTTATAAGTATACACCAAACCCTTTTGAGCAAAATATTTTGCCGTGGCAGAAGTTACTCCATCCACATCTTTCGATCCTGGAGAGTATGCAAACATTGGAAGCGCCGTATTAATAATTCCATCAGCAATCTTTTGCTTATATCTTGTAGAATATGGATCAGGGGTAACTGTTAACCCGCTACCAACCTCCATGGTTGCATCATGTCCCATAAACTTTTTACCACGGTAATTACTATTGGTTAATGTAGCGCTATATATAACTGTCAGATTCTTATCAGGATATTCCAAAATCGTTTGAAAATTATCAGGAACATCTCTTTCATGCTTAATAAGATCAGGGAAATTTTCTTTTGTGTAACGATAAATTCCGCCAGACGATGATACGGTTTTAGGGATTCCAAGATCCATAATTTGATTTACTGCATCAAAGTCGTGTGAAAATAAATCTCCTGATAAACCTGTTCCATAATCATACCAACAACGCCACCTAAAATATCTTTCTAGGTTAAAAGGAACTTTATTTGGTGCTGGTCCCTGCCAGCGGTCCCAATCTAATGACTTAGGATTGGCAAAAAGATTCTTTGAGCTATACTTTTGTCCATAATCTTCAATAGAGTTCCACTGAATAGGATATACCCATGCTCCACCAGGAGAATTACGATTCGTTGTGATTTCTACAAGGGTAACTGGCCCAAGAATATCATTATCAATTATTTCTTTGGCTTTTTCATGGCTGGCAGCAGCTCGACTATGATGGCCCAACTGTAATTTTATTTTACTGCCATTAAACGAATCATACATAGCCTGGGCTTCCTCCATAGTCCGGGTCATACATTTTTCAACATAAACATGTTTCCCCGCCCGTTCTGCATCTATAGCTATTTTTGAATGCCAATGGTCAGGTGTGGTGATTATAACAGCATCAATATCATCGCTTGCTAGCATATCTTGATAATCAAGATATGCTTTAGCAGGTTCTGTTTGCGGCTGGACCCCATTTGGTCGTATAGTAGACATTGAAGCCGCTACTCCTTGATCTCTCCGGGTAGAAAAAACATCACAAACACCCGTAAGCGCCACATTTAAATCATCTTGTTGTAAATAGGTTTCAAATCGTTTATCAAGTTTGTTTTTTTCAGAACCAGCTTTTGCTTTTGCTGCCCATTCGGGATTACCAAATCCTGCTGCTTTCAAATCTTGTGCGCCTCTCCAGCCATAACCAATGACACCTAAGCGAATGAGATCACCCGGTTTTTTATTTTTCAAAACTGCTGGGGCTTTTTTTCTTAAGGAAAGTTCTTCCATAATTTCGCCACTGCGCATTTTGTCCAGAGCTTTTTTCTTATAATAATTCCATAAATAAAGAAGGACTGCGGGAACAGCTGTTAATCCTTTTATTATATCACGTCGTTCAAATTGTAATCCAGAATCTTTACTTGATGATGCTTGGGTTGATTGTTCAGAGTTTGTTTCTGACATAAAACGCTCCTTTATATTATATACTTAATCTTTTTGTAAAAACTTATCTAATCCTGTTATATGGCTAGTGGGAAACATGGCTAAAACAAATAATGCACACGCCTCAATTAAATTCTTATCAATAACCAAATAACTTCCTTCTGGTGGTTTGGAATACTCTAGCCCAACTAATGGTGGATGAAATAAGTAATAAAGAGAAATAAGACCTGCTCCAGCAATACAGCTCCAGCGAGAAAAAAGCCCCAGCATAAGACTCAAGCCAATTAATGTCAGGCCCCACATATTAAGAGTATCTACAAACCCTAAAATACTAGGGTTAGTAACCATCCATTTTGCTACTCCTGAAAATATCCATTTGGAATCCAATAAGTATGCTGCAGAGGTCCAATTAGAATTTGATAGTTTTGCCATCCCTTCATATAGTAAGTGCCAACCAATAAAGAGCCTAAGTAAGGATAAGCTAACTAATTGACACTGATTGTAATCGGGCGCAAGCGAACTTATTTTATTGTTCATTGTATTTTTCCCTCACAATTGTAATTAATGCTACCAAATATAGCGCTCTAGATTATAATCATGATTCTCGACAAAAGCAAATATGCAGCTTTAAATAAGTTTAAATTATTTATTGCTATTTCTTAAATAGAGCTACAACTTTAAAACGTTTTTTTGCAACTTATTTAAAATTTCTATGATTACAAAAGGAAGGAACTAAACCGTGCTTTTATTAAAGAGGAAAAACTTTTTTATACTTATGACAGTATTTATTTTGTTTTCTTGTCAGTCAAATGATGGCTCAAAGACTAGCTCAGATACAAAACATTCGACATTAGTTAGCGGAAAATTGATAGATAGATCATCAGAGACGCCAACGGATAGCGCGTTATATAAAAACTCTGAATTGCCAATAATGGATCGTGTCCGTGATCTTATGAGCTATATGACGATTGAAGAAAAAGTAGGTCAAATGACACAAGTTGAAAGACAGTTTCTAGATGGAGATGATAATATATCAAAATATTTCTTAGGATCTCTATTAAGCGGTGGAGGATCTGCCCCAGCACAAAATTTTCCAAGATCTTGGGCGGATATGTATGACAGATTTCAAAAAGTTGCATTATCTACAAGATTGGGGATCCCAATAATCTATGGGATTGATGCTGTACACGGCCATGGCAATGTAGTTGGTGCAACCATATTTCCACATCACATAGGGCTTGGATGTACAAATAATCCAAAAATAGTTGAAGAAGTTTATAGAGCTACTGCTGTAGAGGTTGCTGCTACTGGAGTAGATTGGAATTTTGCACCCTGCCTTGCGGTCCCAAGAGATGAAAGATGGGGTCGAACTTATGAAGGGTTTGGTGAAACCCCAGAAATTGTTAAATCAATGGCTGCCGCTGCAGTAGTGGGATTGCAAACTGATAAGCTAAATAATCCAACTAGCATTCTAGCAACTGCGAAGCATTTTCTAGGAGATGGTGGCACCTTGTGGGGAACAGGGCTTGATAAAAAACTTGATCAAGGGGACACCCAAGTTAGTGAACAAGAAATGAGAGAAATACATCTTCCTGGATATTTCCCAGCCCTTGAAGCTGGCGTGGGGACCGTGATGCCATCATACAGTAAAATTAATGGTACATATATGCATATGAACAATGATTTATTAAATGGTCTTTTAAAAAAGGAATTGGGCTTTGGTGGATTTGTAATATCTGATTGGGCAGCTCTTGAGAGGATGGTAGGACATCCAGCGGACTCTTTAGATGGTTATAAAAAGAATATTATAGCCAGCATTAATGCCGGCATTGATATGGTTATGGTTCCTGGGGCAGTTCCACATGGAAATCAAAGTTATAATAATTTTATTAAATTGTTAATAGAAGCAATTAAAGAAGGGGCGATTAGTGAATCTAGAATCAATGATGCAGTAGCAAGAATTCTAAAAATAAAGTTTGAAATGGGCTTATTTGAAAACCCATTTACTGATCGATCGCTTTTAAATAAAGTTGGATCAAAAGAACATCGATCAATTGCTAGAAATGCAGTTAAGCAATCATTGGTTATGTTAAAAAATAATGGGGTGCTACCAATATCAAAAGATTTAGGTCAAATTCACGTTGCTGGAAAAAATGCAGATGATTTAGGTAATCAATGTGGGGGATGGACGATCTCTTGGCAGGGTGAAAGTGGCCCCCTAACTAAGGGAACGACTATATATGAAGCCATTCAAGTTGCCGCTAGTTCTTTCACAAATGTTACCTATTCTAAAGATGGTTCTGGGGCAAAGGGAGCAAATGTAGGAATAGTGGTTGTTGGAGAAACACCATATTCAGAAATGCAGGGAGATAAAGAATCGCTGTACCTTGACAAAAAAGATTTAAAGGCTATTGAAAATATACAGAAAGCTGGTGTTCCTGTTGTGGTGGTTATTGTTTCAGGCCGCCCATTAATAATTGAAGATCAAGTTGATAAATGGGATGGGTTAATTGCTGCGTGGTTACCGGGATCTGAAGGTAAGGGCGTTACAGATGTCTTGTTTGGTGACTACAATCCAACAGGAAGACTTTCAGTAAGCTGGCCTAGGAGTATGGATCAGATTCCAATTAACTTTGGTGATAAAGAATATGATCCTCTTTTTGAGTACGGTTTTGGTTTAAGCTATTAAATCAATATAAAAAAAATCCCCAACCATTTGATTGGGGATTTTTATATCTAAATGTAAAAGATTAATTTACAAAGTATATTGAACTCCAAATCTCATCACACTATCAAACACACCAAAGTCTGTATATGAAACATCTACACCTAGTCCAGCCATTTTAAAACCTACCCCTAGATTAATTCCTGCTTCATCTGATGGTGTAACATATCCTGCTCTGACATCTAACATACCCATTAAACTATACTCTAAACCTACACGATAAGTTGTAAAATAATCCCGTGGACGTTCATTAACTACAGATACGGATAGGTTTTCTGCCACATCAGCGGAGACACCCATTCTGAATGTTAAAGGTAGCTCAAATTGTTCTTCAGCATACTTTAAACTTTCAGAAAAATTTCTTGCACTCATAGCTACCATAAGATTTTTCCAATCCATTTGATACATAAGTCCAAAATCAAATGCGGTAGTATTCATTTTTAAATCTTCACTCGACTTCCCCGCATCTGAGGATTCAGATGTAAGATGTGCTGTGCCAAGATCTTCATTAGCAAATTTTACATGCAAACCAACGCTAAATCTATCTGTTGGAGCAAAAGCATATCCTAATCCCAAAACCGAAGCAGAAGGTTTAAACATTTCTGTATCTTCATATCCAGCATCACCTGTACTGCGGATAGTTCCTTGAACATCACCATAGTCTACATTCATCATAGAGACCCCAAGAACACCGGCATTGGACGCATAAGCAAAACCTACGGCATTATATGAAATATCTGCTATCCACTGTGTTTGACCAACAACCACATTCATCCCTTCTAACCTGGCCATTCCAGCAGGATTATAAAACAACGATGATGCACCACTAGTTTTAGCAGTAATAGCATCCCCAAGAGCCGCTGCTCTAGCATCTGGCGAGAAGCTCAGAAACTTCATACCGGTCTGTGCCAATTTATCTGTACCAAGATCATCATCATCTTGAGCTACAACAAATGAACACAATGCCGTTAGCATAAGGATGGGTATTAAATTAAATATATTTAGTTTTTTCATAATTTATCCCTTTGGTTGTAATCTATTTGATTAACGAATTATAACAAATTTACGTTCTGCAGTTTCGCCAGTAGCATTATCCGTAATGTGAGCAATATACAGACCACTTGCAACCACCTGTCTTGATGAAGTTGTTTGATCCCAATATTCATCACCACTACCATCATCATGTACAATGGTTTCAACTAATTCACCTAACTGAGTAAAAATCTTAATCGTGCAACTACCAGGAACATCCAAAAATCCAAGTTTATCTCTTTCAGAGAATCGTATATCCGTTGATGCTCCTATATGATAAGGATTTGGAACAACGCGTACAGCCTCAAGGTTTGCACCAGGCGCCCTCTTAAGACTTGCTGGCAAGAAAGTTTGTGTCCAGTGCTGATTACTTTTTAGTGCACCAGCAGGCGTCATTGCTGCTCCACTATTATCTGAAGCATTACCCACAGCCTGGATAAAATAATAATAATTTTCTCCACGCTCTGCATTGGTATCATCCCAAGACATTTCACTTGCCCCAAGATCCGCAACCCATTCATGTCCTAAACCGCCATGATCCTCAAGCGCTGCACCAATATAGGGAAACGAATATGATCCTTTTGCTCTATATATATGCCATCCAGACCTTGCTGGGCCAGAGCTGCTTGCCGTCCAAGATAACGAAATCTTATCTGTACCAGAGGTGACTGTAAATGTTTCTGGAGGATGAGGCGGCTGCGGTATATCATATCCAGCAGCATGGTTCGCCAATGCTCTTTCAAACGTTTTAAATAATGAGTCTCTGGCTGTAAGAGTCCATTGGTTTTTCGTCAAGCTTGTTCCATCATACTCTAATAAAGCTGATTCATCTGGTGTTGCACCTGTTGCTTTATATAGTTTACCTATATCATATTTTGCTTTCATGCTAAGACCACCAACTGCGTCTGCAACAACAATATTTACCGATTCACCAAATGGGATATCATAAGGACCATGTCCTTCTATTACAGACCATCCGCCCTCATCGTACGTTCCATCATAAATATTTGGGGCATTTGTTGGTGTATCAAAATTGCCATCTGGTTCAATATCATCTGCATGGTGCGGATACTGTCTTCCTGAGGACATATAAGTATTATATTGGATTTCCATCGAAGAACCGTTGTATTCATCCGTAGTTAAATTTGGATCGTCACTTCCCATAACCCCCATTGTAGAAGGCTGATTTGGGGAATCTGCTCCACCAGGAGTATCTGGAGAATGGATTGTTACACGTCCAACCATTTGACCAGCAGCAAGCCTCCCTGTTGTATCCCATCCTGCTGCAGCCCAGTGCTGAAACATCATCGGACCACCAATAGAGCTAAAACTGGTATTATCAGGATTTAAACCCGCCCAAGCATATTGAGCACGAAAATCAACATCATAATCTTCGTGGCCATCACCAACGGCATCGTTCATAGTAAACTTACCCCAAGGTGCACCACCACCCCTAATCCAGGATGAAGCATCATGAACCATATAGCGATGAATAAAAAAGAAATACACACCAGTTAAACCAGCGCTTAGCTCAATATCCTCATCACCATCTACATTACCAGTATTGGTGAATTTGTATTCAATAATATGATAATCGTCATGGTATTCTTGACTAAATGCATTCATGGTTGCTTCTGTCGTTATACCAATACGACTATTATTTGAAACTTCCATAATTCTATCTGGTGCCATCGTTGTATTCATTTCATTAACATAAACATATTTTTCAAATGATTTTGCACCATCAACTGTAACAACTGGATCA
>Ga0208407_1001425_pt1 | contig 10938 bp, 12 predicted proteins | sample ETNtaG_9_FD_185775 | JGI IMG/M metagenome (GOLD analysis project Ga0208407, IMG submission 185775) | Marine microbial and viral communities from oxygen minimum zone, Eastern Pacific Ocean - ETNP201406SV69 (SPAdes) (version 2) | ecosystem: Environmental > Aquatic > Marine > Oceanic ...
AAGAAAAGCTAAGACTTGAGCAAGAAAAATTATTACAAGCACAAAAAGAAAAAGAAGAAGCAGAACTATTAGCTAAAAAACAAAAAGAAGAAGAAAAGCTAAGACTTGAGCAAGAAGAAATTATAGAAAAAGAAGAAAAAATTAAACTGCTTGCTAAAAGAAAAAAACTAACAATAGAAAGCAATGCTAAATTATTAGCTGAAAAAAGAGTTGAAAGATTTAAATTATTAGCAAATTTAGAAGGTGGAAATTATAATGCCTTAGCTGACATTAATAAACAAGCAGAAGATTTAACATTATTAAGAAAAAATATAGATGAGATGTTTGTAAAATTAGATTTAGAATCTCGATCCAAATTAGTTAAAAGTATTATTAAAGATCTTACTGAAAAATCAAATAATATAAATTATTCAAACCAAAAGAATAAAACAAATTCGGTTAGTTTTTTATCTCCAGAATATGATATTTCAAATCAAAGAATTATACTTAAAAAATTATCTAGTATAACCAATAAGGAAAAAAATTAAGTATGAATAATGGTAACAAAATAATTAAAGGAAATATTTTTGATAAAAAGAAAAAAAATCAAAAAATAAATAATAAACCTAAAATATTTTATTCAAAAGACGGTACAGAAAAAGTTATAATTTTTAATGGTAAAACTTACTTAAAAAAAGATAAATCTAATGCTGTTTCTGTAAAAGCCGGTAAAACTATTAGTGGAAATATTTTTCCTAAAAAAAAATAAAATTTATTCCCCAATAAAATGATGGATAATTGATCTTTTATTTGAATTTAATCTATGTTCAAAAAGATATATTCCCTGCCACGTTCCTAACAATAGTTTATTATCTTTAACACTTAAAGAAATCTGATTATTGGTTAAGGCAGATTTAATATGTGCTGGCATATCATCTTTACCTTCTACAGTATGAATATAAAGTTTATTGTCCATTGGAACTAACTTATCGAAATAATTAATTAAATCTTTTTGCACATCTGGATCAGCATTTTCTTGAACTATTAAAGAAGCGCTTGTGTGTTGAATGCTTAAATTTAAAATACCATTTTTAAAATTATTTTTTTCAATCCAATTGATAGTTTGATCTGTAATTTCATACAATTTTTGACCATTCGTTTTAATTTCTAAATTAAAAAATTTTTGCTTCATTTTATTTGATATCTTTGTTCAATTTTTTTTTGTTTTAAAATCTATCCCATACTCTGACCTGGGTCCTTTTCGAAAACCAAATGGTCCTGGAATAAATATGGTCATAGGGTTTGAATTTGGTTCTAAATCAACTCTATGAAAATGATTTGCTGACCTAAAACCTATATATCCTGGCCTTCTCCAAAACTTTCCTTTCTTAGTTGTTTCCCAATATCCTCCTTTAATTATAATTGTCATATAAGGACAAAGATGATTATGAACACCATCACCATGATCGTTATCTAACATTTCATGAATGATAATGTTGAAAGGAAACCATTTAGGCCTATGTCTAAATAAAATATAATATCTATTTAACCATGGCTTTGCTTCATTATATTTAGGATGAGAAGGTCCTCTGTCTAATACGGTTTTTTTTCTTCCTAATTTATCAAGTAATTTTAGAAACATTATTGAGTTTTGATAATTGCATTATTCTTCAATAAATACATATTTTCTCTAAATATTTTTGGTCTCAATAATTTAGAGCCACTCAACTTATAAATATTTTCTTCTATGCCTGTTGTTACGTCAGTTTTTATTAATCTACCATTATTTAAAGATAAATAAATTTTGTTCCTGGCTATAATAAAACCTGAAGGCTTTATTTCATTTTTTTTATTTTTGATATTTTTTAACATATTTGTAACTCTAATTATGTTACCTCTTTTATTATCTATAACGAATAGATAGCCTTCTGTAGATATTGAGAATACTAAGTTTTCAATTATAACTGGTTCTAAAGTAGAATTTACTGTTTGTTTCCAATTAACAATTCCAGTTCTTGCATCTATTGAGAATAGCTCATTTTTATTATTAGAAAAATAAATTGAATCATTCGCAAAAACTAAATCTGAATTTTCTAATGTAAATGCTTCTTGGTAAATTAAATTACTTTGTGTAGGCGTTTGCCAAAAAACGCTGCCGGTATTTATGTTTAAAGCCGTTATATCTCCTATACTATTTATAAAAAAAACAAGTTCACCTTTAATTATTAATGAAAGTTTTTTTTTAGATTTGATAAAAGGGTTTTCGGTATCGAAGTTCCAAATTTCATTACCTTTATTAGAAGAAAAACATCTGATAGTATTATTTAAATCTACAATTAAAAATTTATCATTAGAAACTTTTATATTAGAATTAAATCCAGCATTATTTTCTATTGTACTTATTAAATTTCCATTTTCTAAATTAATTAAATAAACTTTTGACAAGTTATCAGCTGCGATTAATTTATTATCATCTTGCGCAAAGTATATGATTGGTTTTAATTTTTTTTCTTTTTTTGTGTAATAATTAACTTTCCAAACTTCTTTCAAATCTTGATTAATTTTAAATATTGATCCTTTGCCATTAAAAAAAACAATACTATTGTCATTTGTAAAAATTAACTCTGGCTGATTAAAATTAAATTCTTTTATAGATGAAAATTTATATGATGAAGTTTTTTTAAAATCTGTTTCAAAATTTATATTTCCTGTGTTATTGGTGTTGTTCGATAAAAAAACTTCACCTTTAGTTAATTTATTTAATTTGATTTTTAAATCAGAATTAAGTTCTTTTATTATAGGTTTAGATTTTTCAAAAATTATTTTTGAGTTTTGGTTTTGGCTTTCAATTTCTTTATCACCAAGTCCACAACTTGATAATGTTAATAATAATAAATATAAAAAAAATTTATTCACCGAAATCTGAACGTAATCTTTTTTGAGCTTCTACTTTTATTTTTAAGCTAATATCTTCTAAGTTAATCAATTGCTCAAAAAATTCTTTTGACTTTTGTTTCTCTTTTTTTGCAAGATAATATTCTGCCATTAAATATAAGGCGTGTGGCTTCCAAATACTTTCGGATTTAATTACTGGGTTAAGTATATTAAGTAATTCGCTTTCTTCTGCAAAGTCTGAATTATATAAACCTTTTTTAAATATTGTTAAATTTTTATTCTCTCTATCAAGTCCTATTTCATTAATTAATATATCAAAGTATTTATTAATTTCTTCTCTTGATTTAATTAAATCGTTGTCTACTAAATAATAGAACGCTAATGGTGAATAAGTTTTATCTTTTTCTTCAATTATTTCCTTCATCGATTTTAAGACTTTTGATTTGTCTCCTGATTCATTTTCGATAATAGCCTCATTATATTTATTAGCCAAAAATACCCTGTTCTCCTTTTTATATTCTTGATAAAAAAGTAAGCTGAATAATATTAAAAGTAAAAATATTACTGCACTAACTATTGTTTTTTTTTTATTTATAATAAAGTTTTTAATTTTTTCTTTTCTTGTTTCAGAACTTATAATTTCTACTTCTTGGTCCATTATATCATTTTCCTTAATACATATTGTAGGATGCCGCCATTTTTATAGTATTCTAATTCATTTTTAGTGTCTATTCGACATAACATTTTGATTTTTTTTGATTCTCCTGATTGATATTTAATTTCAACTTCTACATTATCACTCGGGTTTAATCCTTTTTTTATATCGAGAATACTAATCAATTCAGGACCTTTTAAATCCAAATTTTTTCTATTCATTCCATCAATAAATTGTAAAGGCATTACTCCCATTCCAATTAAATTAGATCGATGTATTCTTTCAAAACTTTCAGCTAACACCGCTTTTATTCCCAATAACTTTGTGCCTTTTGCTGCCCAATCCCTTGATGATCCGGTTCCATATTCCTTTCCACCAATAACAACCAAATTTGTTCCTCTTTTTTTATATTCAACAACCGCATCATATACCGGCATAATTTTTTCTTCTGGATATAATTTTGTAAAACCACCTTCTGTTTCTGGTGCAATTTCATTTCTTATTCTAATGTTTGCAAATGTTCCTCTCATCATTACTTCGTGATTTCCTCTTCTTGCACCATATGAATTATAATCCTTTGTCAATATTTGATGTTTCATAAAATATTCTCCAGTTGGGCTTTCTTTTTGAATCGTTCCAGCTGGTGAAATATGATCAGTGGTAACCATATCTCCTAAAATTAATAAAGGCCTAGCTTCTTTAATATCGGTAATATCTTCTGGTTCATCTGGCAAATTTTCAAAGAATGGAGGTTTTTTTACATATGTTGAAGTATCTTCCCAATTATAAATACTACTCGATTCTGTTTTAATTTTTTGCCATTGCTCAGGTCCTTCTGAAACATTTGAATATCTTTTTACAAACATTTCTGCATTTAATGATTTTTTTAAAATATCATCAATTTCTTTATTGCTAGGCCAAATATCTTTTAAATAAACATCATTGCCTTCCTTATCTTTTCCAAGAGATTCTTTATATAAATCAATTCTCATTGATCCGGCTAAAGCATATGCAACTACTAACGGAGGAGATGCTAGATAATTTGCTTTTACCAATGGCGAAATTCTACCTTCAAAATTTCTATTTCCCGACAGAACAGATACTGCATAAATATTTTCTTTTTTTATCGCTTCTGAAATATTTTCTTGCAAAGGTCCAGAATTACCAATGCAAGTTGTGCAACCATAACCCACTAAGTTAAATCCCAATTGGTCTAGATAATTATTTAAACCAGCTTTTTCTAAATAATCAGTAACAACTTTTGATCCTGGTGCTAAAGAAGTTTTTACCCAAGGTTTTGTTGTTAATCCTTTTTCAACAGCATTTTTTGCAAGCAACCCAGCGCCTATCAAAACATTGGGATTTGAAGTATTTGTGCAGGAAGTTATTGCTGCAATTACAATATCTCCATCTTTAATTTCAAATTGTTCATTTTTTACTTTTGCAAATGTAGGTTGTGATTTTTTAGTAATTTGTTTAAAAACTTTTTTAAAATCATTGGATGCATCAGTTAATAATACTTTATCTTGTGGTCTTTTAGGACCTGATATTGTTGGAACAACTGTTGACATATCTAAAGATAATTTATCAGTAAAAACAATATCATTACTTGCCCACAATCCTTGTTCTTTTGCATAACTTTCAACTATATCCACTGTATGTTTTTCTCTTCCAGAAAAATTTAAATATTTTAAAGTTTCATCATCTATTGGAAAGAAACCACAAGTAGCTCCATATTCTGGCGCCATATTTGCGATAGTTGCTCTATCAGCTAATGTTAAATTTTTTAATCCTTCTCCATAAAATTCTACAAACTTTCCAACGACACCTTTGTCTCTTAGCATTTTAACTACTGTTAAAACCAAATCTGTTGCAGTTGTTCCTTCTGGTAATTTATTCTTCATTTCAAAACCAACAACTTCTGGAATTAACATTGAAATTGGTTGTCCAAGCATACCTGCTTCGGCCTCTATACCTCCAACCCCCCATCCTAGCACTGATAATCCATTAACCATTGTGGTATGGCTATCAGTACCCACCAAAGTGTCGGGGAAAATATAATAATCTTTTTCAAACTTTTCTGTCCAAACAACTTTTGATAAATATTCTAAATTTACTTGATGACAAATTCCTGTTCCAGGTGGAACTATTCTAAAGTTATTAAATGCTTGTTGTCCCCATTTTAAAAAAGAATATCTTTCACCATTTCTTTCAAATTCAATATCAACATTTTTTTCAAATGAATCTGATTTTGCAGATTTATCAACTTGAACTGAATGATCTATGACTAGATCAACTTTAGAAATAGGATTGATAGTATTTGGATCTTTATTTTTTTCTTTGACCGCTTCTCTCATTGCCGCAAGATCAGCTACCGCTGGTATTCCAGTGTAATCTTGTAATAAAACTCTTGCTGGTCTATATGCTATTTCAGTTTTAGATTTTTTTTCTTTAAGCCAATTTTTAATAGAATCAATTTGATTTTTTGTTACTGTTAAATCGTCCTCATACCTAAGTAAATTTTCTAATAAAACTTTTAAGGATTTTGGTAATTTTGAAATATCTTTTAAGCCATTTTTTTCCGCTTCTGAAAGAGAGTAATATTTATATTCTTTACCTTTAATATTTAATGATTTTAATGAATTATAAGAATTTTTATTTCCAGGTTTCATATTTTTATAAATAAAAGCTTACTACACACACAACAAGCAGGATGGACATAGCATAATTAAACCTTTTAATGAATTCATTATTTGTCGCGAATTTTCTTAAAAATTTACCAACTAAGGCCCAGCTTGTTATGCTTAAAAAGGCAGTAACAGAACAAACAATAATAACTGCAATTGAAGAATTAACAAAGTTTTCTTGTGAAACAAATTTAGAAATAAGAGTAATCGCTGCCATTACTCCTTTGGGATTTATAAATTGAAAAAAATACGTTTCAAAAAATTTTACAGGATTTTCTGTTGAAGACTTAGATTTGCCTTTTGAAAAAGAAATTTTATAAGCTAAATAAATTAAGAATATTGAACCTAAAATTCTAATAATTTCTTGTAAGTAAGAATATTTTTGAAAAACTGAAATTAAAAAAAATATTAATAAAATAACTAATGTTGTATAACCAAAACCAACGCCTAAAATAATTGGAAGTGTTTTTCTTATACCAAAATTAAATGCAGAATAAGACGCAACAGCATTATTAGGTCCGGGCGTAAAACCCATTGAAAATGAAATACCAATTAGTAATAACAGTTCTGGATGCATTTAATTAAGCTATTGGAAGACCGTTATCAGCTTTTTGCGAAGGATGAACTAAAGTAACTTTACCTTCTCCATCTAATGATCCCAAAATTAGAACTTGTGAAACAACGCCAGCTATATTTTTTTCCGGAAAATTGCAAACAGCTATAACTTGTTTTCCTTTTAAATTTTCTTCATTGTAATAATGTGTAATTTGGGCAGAAGATTGTTTAATTCCAATTTCTTTTCCAAAATCTACTTCAACTACTAATGAAGGTTTTCTTGCTTTTTCATTTTGTTTCACAGAAATAACTGTTCCTAAACGAATATCTACTTTATCAAAGATGTCGTAGGTTATTTGTTCTTTCATGATTTTAATATATAATTCATAATAATTATGAGTACAGAAAATAATTTAGAATCCTTGTATAAAAATTCTATTAAAATACTATCTGATTTAATAGCCTTCAAAACAGTTTCTGGTGAGGATAATAATTCTTTAATTAATTATTGCGATGATATTTTAAAAAAACTAGGGGCAACTTCTTTTAGAACTTTTGACAGTGAAAAAAAAAGAGTAAATCTTTTTGCTACTTTAAAGGCAAAAAAAAATAATGGAAAAGTGCCAATAATTTTATCAGGTCACACTGATGTTGTGCCTGTTTCAAAAGGCTGGTCTTCTGATCCATTCAAAGCCACAATTAAAGATGACAAGTTATACGGCAGAGGATCGTGTGATATGAAAGGTTTTATTGCGTGTGTTTTGGCATTTGCACCAATTTTCTCTAAATCAGACTTGGATAGAGATATTAATTTTTCTTTTACTTTTGATGAAGAAACAGCATGTATAGGTGCTCCTTTATTAATTAAAGAACTAAAAAAAAGAGGATTTAAAAAAGGTATATGTATAGTTGGCGAACCTACAAATATGAAAATTATTGATGCACATAAAGGTTGCTTTGAATACACAACTTATTTTGAAGGTTTGGCCGGACATAGTTCCAAACCTCACCAAGGTGTTAGTGCGGTCGAGTACGCAGCAAGATATGTTAACAAACTCATTGAGCTTAGAGAAAAACTTAAAGATAGAGTTCCATCAAATTCTATATTTGATCCTCCTCACTCAACTCTTTCTGTTGGAGGAATATTTGGAGGAATTGCACATAACGTGATTTCAGATAAATGTCATGTTAAATGGGAAACAAGACCTGTGGTAAAAGATGATGCGGTATTTTTAAACTTAGAACTAGATAAATATGCTAATGAAACTCTCTTACCTGATATGAAAAAAGTTTTTCCAGATTCAAAAATTACAAAGGAAGTAATCGGAGAAATAATTGGATTTGATAGAGATGAAAAATCTGAAGCTTGTGAATTTGTTTCAAATATTACAGGAGACAATTCTAGAGAAGTAGTTTCTTTTGGGACAGAAGCAGGTCTTTTTCAAGAAATTGGCATAAGCACAGCTGTTTGTGGCCCAGGATCAATTGAGCAAGCTCATAAAATAGATGAATACATTAAATTAGAAGAAATTAAAAAATGTTTAAATTTCTTAAATGGTGTTAAAGATAAATCAATACAAAATTAAACAAATGTCAAAAAAATATCCAAGAAACATGATAGGTTATGGATCAAAAGAACCAAAAGTGGTTTGGCCAAATAATGCAAAGCTTGCTTTACAAATAGTTCTTAACTATGAGGAAGGTGGTGAGAATAATATTCTTCATGGTGATAAACATTCTGAAACTTTTTTATCAGAAATTATAGGAGCCCAAGCATTTAAAGAAAGACATATTAATATGGAGTCCATGTATGAATATGGCTCAAGAAGAGGTTTTTGGAGACTTCATAAATTATTTCAAGAAAAAAAAATACCTATAACTATTTTTGGAGTTGCAATGGCCTTGGAAAGAAATCCAGAAGTATGCGAGGCAATAAAGAATGGAAATTATGAAATTGCCTGCCATGGCTGGAGATGGATTGATTATCAAAAAGTAAAAAAAAGTACTGAAAAAAAAGATATGAAATTAGCTATTAAAAGTATTAAAAAAATTTTTGGCAAAAGACCTTTGGGCTGGTACACAGGAAGATGTAGTCCAAATACTAGGGACTTAGTATTTGAGGATGGTAAATTTTTATATGATAGCGACTCCTACAGTGATGATTTGCCTTATTGGGAATATAAAAAGAATAAAAAACAATTAATTATTCCTTATACTCTAGATAACAACGATATGAGATTTGCTACAAATCAAGGCTTTAACAGTGGAGATCAATTTTATACATATTTAAAAGATAGCTTTGATACTCTATATGAAGAGGGCAAAACTAATCCAAAAATGATGTCTATTGGACTGCATTGTAGGCTAATTGGAAGACCAGGAAGAATAAAGTCTCTTAAAAAATTCTTAGAATATGTTCTAAAGTTTAATGATATATGGATTTGTAAAAGAATAGATATTGCAAAACACTGGATTAAAAATTATCCAAGCTAACAGAAAAATGAAAAAAAATAAAATTATTTACTTAAATGGATTAATTGATTTAGCTCAGTCAAGACTGGGTTCTAAAATTGTTTATAAAACTGATGAATTTTTTGCAGCTGCTAAAAGAATAATTAACCCTTGGCCACCTGTATTTAAAGAAGGAGTGTTTGATAAACATGGCAAATGGATGGATGGATGGGAAACTAGAAGAAAGAGAACAAAAGGATACGATTATCTTATTTTAAAGTTTGGAAAGCCAGGCGTTATAAAAAAAATAGATGTTGATACATCTTACTTTTCTGGAAATCATCCTGATGAAATTTCATTACAAGCCTGTATTAGTAAAAAAAAAATACCTGATAAAAAAACTAAATGGATAACAATTATTAAAAAAAGTAAAACTAAAGCAAATAGCCATCATTTTTTTAGAGTAAAAAATAAAAATTATTTTACTCATATAAAGTTAAATATTTTTCCTGATGGAGGAGTGGCAAGATTAAGAGTTTATGGTTCTATGAAAACTAAAAATAAAGTTAATAATAAAATTCAAAATCTGACATCTATTGTAAATGGAGCTGTACCAATTGCTTGTAATAATGAACATTTTGGAAGAGCAGAAAACATACTTGCTCCAGGCGTTGGAAAAAATATGGGTGATGGGTGGGAAACTAGAAGAAGTAGAGGAAAAAATTTTGACTGGATAATAATAAAATGTTCATCACCAGGAAAAATAAATAAAATTCAATTAGATACTCATCATTTTAAAGGAAATTATCCAGACAAATGTTCTGTGCAAGCTGCTTACATTCCTAATAAAATTTCAGAAAAAAATATTGTTAATAAATCAAAAAAATGGGCTTATCTTCTTAACAAACTTAAACTCTACGCACATAGAAAACATAACTTTAACAACAAAATAATGAAAAATAAAAAAATAAATTATATTAGAATTAATATTTTTCCAGATGGTGGAATTTCAAGAATTAGAGCTTTTGGTAAACCTGAATAATGGAAAAAATTATTAAACCAATACCCATAACAATAGAAAATTTTTCTAAATTTGGAGAATTGATAACAACTGAAAATATTAAACCTCTTGAAATTAATAATGGTTACGCAAAAAGATTTGATGAAATAGCAAAACTAGATACTTCTAGTGAAAATGGTGAAACTACAATAAGTATCTTTTCCGCATTAAAAAGATCCTTTCCAATGAAAATTGATATGATGGAAAAACATCCATTAGGTAGCCAAGCTTTCATACCTATGAAAGAAACAACTTTTTTAACTTTTGTAGCTCCAGAGGGTGAAAAACTTAACTTAGAAAAAATTGAATCTTTTATAGTTCCCAAAGGGAAAGGAGTGAATTACAAAGCCGGTGTTTGGCATTTCCCTTTGATATCCACTGAAGATATGAATTTTCTTGTTGTTGATAGAAAAGGATCTGGAGATAATCTTGTAATTGAGAATTTGGAAAAAGAAGAAATAATATTAAAATATTAATTAAATCCACCAACAGATTTTATTTCAAGAAATTCGATTAAACCTTCTAATCCAGCTTCTCTTCCAATGCCCGAATGTTTAAATCCGCCAAATGGTGAAGCTCCATCAATTCCAACTCCGTTTACATCTACCATTCCTGATCTTAATTTTCTTGCAACCCTTTTAACTTTGTCTTTATCT
>Ga0208407_1001435_pt1 | contig 10887 bp, 15 predicted proteins | sample ETNtaG_9_FD_185775 | JGI IMG/M metagenome (GOLD analysis project Ga0208407, IMG submission 185775) | Marine microbial and viral communities from oxygen minimum zone, Eastern Pacific Ocean - ETNP201406SV69 (SPAdes) (version 2) | ecosystem: Environmental > Aquatic > Marine > Oceanic ...
GTAGAAGCACAAAAACTTGTAGGCATTAGTCTAGAAGGGAGTGTGGGTTAATGCTTAAAATTAACAATTTAAATGCAACAATAGATAATAAGTCTATTTTAAATGGATTTTCATTAGATATAAATCCTGGTGAAGTTCATGCAATCATGGGCCCTAATGGATCTGGTAAAAGTACTTTATCAAATATTTTATCTGGCAAGAAAGGATACGAAATATCAGGAGAAATAACATATGAGGGAAAAAATTTATTTGATTTGGAAACAGAAGAAAGAGCTCATAAGGGTATATTTTTAGCTTTCCAATATCCATTAGAAATTCCAGGCGTTAATACAAATATTTTTTTAAAAACTTCTTTAAATGCAATAAAAAAAGCAAGAGGTGAAAAAGAACTAGATGCAATTGAATTTCTAAAATTAGTAAAAAAAAAATCTAAAGAATTAAAATTTGATGAAGAAAAATTAAATAGACAATTAAATGTTGGTTTTTCTGGTGGTGAAAAAAAGAAAAATGAAATTTTACAGATGTCTTTATTGTCTCCAAAATTATCAATACTTGATGAGACAGACTCTGGACTTGATATAGATGCTTTAAGAATTGTTTCAGATGGAGTTAATACCTTAAGAAATGAAAATAACTCCTTTTTAATTATTACTCACTACCAAAGACTACTTGATTATATAAAACCTGATTTTGTTCATGTTTTAATGGAAGGAAAAATTATAAAGTCAGGTGGTCCTGAATTAGCTTTAGAGTTAGAAAAAAAAGGATATGAAAATTTTAAATAGATTATGGAAAAAGCACAAAAAGATTTTGAAAAAATAATTAAAACATCAAGTTTTTCTAAAGAAGATATAGAGGTAAAACAAAAGTTTCTTAATAGTTTTTTAAAAAAAGGCTTACCATCTAGAAAACTTGAAAATTGGAAGTTTTCAGACCTAAGTCAAATAATTCATAAAAATATTGGAGAAATTAGTTTTTACAATGATTACTCAATTTCAAATAAAATTGATCCATCTATATTTATAGATGGATTAGAACACAATAAAATAGTTTTTATAAATGGAAGGATTGAAAAAATTGATTTTACTTATGAGAAAGAAAATAAAGTAGAAATTATTGATTTTTCAAATTTAAAGAAAAACAAAAAAAATATAAATTCGTTAATTGAACTTAACAATGCATTTAGTAATGGGTGCTATAAGATATTGGTTAGAGCTGATTATGAAGTGAAAAAACCCTTAATTATCTACCATATTACAAATGATCAATCCTTTTCTAAGAATGTTAATTTAAGATTAGACTTTGAACTAGAAAAGAATAGTTCGCTAAAATTATTAGATTTTTTTAAAGATTTTTCAAAAAAAAATTTTTTAAATATTTGCTATAACTTTGATTTGAAGCAAAACTCTATATTAAAGAATTACAAAGTAGACAATTTAACAAATGAAAATATTAAATATTCATTTAATAATATCGAACAAGATGAAAACAGTGTTTCTGAAACTTTTTTCTTATCAAGCGGTTCAAATTTTATAAAAAATGAAATTAATTGTAATTTGAATGGTAAATATTCATCAGCTTTTGTTAATGGAATATTTAAATTAAATGAAAAAAAACATCATGAGATTAGAACTGTAATTAATCATTTAACTGAAAATACAAAAAGTTATCAATTAATCAAAAGTGTCTTAGAAAATAGCTCTAAAGCTGTGTACCAGGGAAAAATATTTGTTAACTCCGAAGCTCAAAAAACAGACGGATATCAATTAAGCAAGGCAATACTGTTAAATGAAAGTTCAGAATTTAATGCCAAACCCGAATTAGAAATTTATGCTGATGATGTTAAATGTTCTCATGGATCCGCCTCAGGTAGTTTGAATGAAAACTCAATTTTTTATCTAATGTCAAGAGGATTAAATTATCAACAAGCAAAAGCACTGTTGATAAATGGTTTTTTGTTAGATGTGATTGAAAAAATAACTGATCCTGAAATTAAAAATTTAATTAAGAATATGGTTGGTGTTCAAGAATGAATATAGAAAATATAAAAAAAGAATTCCCAATTTTTGATGAAAAAATTCAAAACAATGATCTTGTTTACTTGGATAGCGCCAATTCATCTCAAAAACCAAAAATTGTAGTTGATAAAATTAATGAATTTTATACCAAACAATTTTCTAATGTTGGTAGAAGTGTTCATTACCTAGCTGTAGCTGCAACTAATTTATATGAAAATACTAGGTCTTCTGTTCAAAAATATATCAATGCTAAAGATAAAAATGAAATCGTTTTTACCAAAGGTGCTACAGAAGCATTAAATTTAGTCGCAAATACTTTAGGTCAAAATTATTTACAAGAGAGTGATGAAATATTAATTACAGAACTAGAACATCATTCTAATTATGTTCCTTGGCATTTTTTAAGAAAATCAAAAAATATAAAAATAAATTTTGCTGAGATAAATGAATTAGGGGAAGTAACATTAGACGAAATAGAAAAAAAAATATCACCAAGAACAAAAATAATTTCAATTACACATCTATCGAATGTAACAGGGGCTATTTTGCCTGTAAAAGAAATAACTGAGCTCGCACATTCAAAAGGAATAATTGTAGTCGTTGATGGATGTCAAGGAGCACCACATTTAAAATTAGATATGCAAGATTTAGATTGTGATTTTTATGCAATTTCTTGTCATAAAATGTATGGGCCAACAGGTTTAGGAGTTTTGTATGGTAAGAAAAAGTGGCTTGAAGAGCTACCTCCATACCAAGGTGGAGGCGGAATGATAAGTGAAGTTAAAAAAGATAGAATTTCCTACGGTGATTTACCTAATAAATACGAGGCTGGTACAATGGCTACAGCACAGGTTATTGCCTTTGATCAATCAATTAAATTTTTGGAAAAAATTGGAATAGAAAATATTATGAAGTATGAAGCTGATCTAGTTGAATATGGTCAAGAATTATTAAAAAAAAATAATTCAGTAAAACTTATCGGCAATCCAAAAAACAAAGGAAGTGTTTTGTCATTTACCATTGAAGGTATTCATCCTCATGATATTGCGACTATATTAGATGAAGATGGAGTAGCAATAAGAGCAGGACATCATTGTTGTCAAATTTTACATGATAAATTAAATATTACTGCAAGTGCTAGGGCGTCAGTAGGAATATATAATACTAAAGAAGATTTAGATCAACTTAACAACTCAATAAACAACTGTAAAAAAATATTTAACTTATAATGAACTTAAAAGAACTTTATCAAGAAATAATATTAGAGCACGGTAAAAATCCAAGAAATCTTCGTAAGACGGATAATTTTAATAAAGACGCAAAAGGTAATAACCCTTTGTGTGGTGATAATGTGCATGTTTATTTAAAACTTAATGGACAGAGAATCGTAGAAGATATTTCTTTTGAAGGTAGCGGTTGTGCTATTTCAATGGCATCCGCCTCTATAATGACAGATTTAATCAAAGGAAAAAATGAATATGAAGTCAAAGAAATTATTGAAGATTTTTTAGGAATGATAAAAGAAAATCCTGATTTAAAATCTGAAAATTTAGCAGAAGATGAGAAAATAAAACTTATGTGTTTATCAGGTGTAAAACAGTATCCGATGAGAGTTAAGTGTGCAACATTATCTTGGCATACTTTAGTTTCTGCTTTTGATGATAAAAAAGAAGAGGTTAAAACAGAAAATTAAAAAATATGTCTAAAAAAAATCAAATCATTGAGGAAATTAGAAAAATTTATGATCCTGAGCTACCTGTAAATATCTACGAATTAGGTTTGATTTATGATATAAAAGTTAAAGACGAAAAGTTTGTAATAATTAAAATGACCTTAACTACACCAAATTGTCCTGTTGCAGAAAGTTTACCCAAAGAAGTAAAAGAAGGCGCAATGCAAGTTGAAGGAATTGAAGATGTTGATCTTGAATTGGTTTGGGATCCTCCTTGGAATAAAGATATGATGTCAGAAGCAGCAAAATTAGAATTGAATTTATAATGAATCATATAATTAAATTAAGTGATAATGCAGCCTTAAGAATTAAAGAAATTATGTCTAATGCTGAAAAAGACTCACTTGGAGTAAGAGTATCAGTTAAGACAGGCGGCTGTGCAGGAATGTCATATGTTATGGAATACACAAAAGAAGCAAATCCAAATGATGAAATAATTGAAGATAAAGGAGTTAAAGTATTCGTTGATTCTGCTGCAATAATGTATTTGCTTGGCACAGAAATGGATTACAAAAAGGAAGAACTTTCTTCATCTTTTGTATTTAATAATCCCAATGAAACAGAACGTTGTGGATGTGGAGAGTCCTTTAAAATCGAGTAAGTTATATTATCTCAATTATTGCATATCAGTATTGCAAAATATGCATAACTAATGTATACATTCTATATGAACAAATTTGAGTTTAAAAATCTTGTTAAAAACTTGAAAGATACTTTAAAGGAAAAAACGTTCTTTAAAGAACTACGTAAAGAGGTTGAAACTGGTGCAAACGGGACACAAGATTACGTAGTAAAAAAAGGTGTTAACAAAAATAAAATCGCAACAACAAGACAGTAAATAAAGTTATTAGCTACTGTAATACATCTCAAACTCTACAGGATGTGGTGCATGTTCAAATTTGTGAATTTCTTCAAACTTAAGTGCAATGTAAGCATCAATCTGATCATCTGTAAATACACCACCTTTAGTTAAGAAACTTCTATCTTTATCTAAACTTTCCATTGCTTCTCTTAATGAACCACAAACTGTAGGAATTTTCTCAACTTCTTTTGCTGGTAATTCATATAAGTCTTTATCAAAAGATTTACCTGGGTCAATTTTATTTTTTATTCCATCAATACCAGCCATTAACATTGCTGCAAAAGTTAAATAAGGGTTTCCTGAAGCATCAGGAAATCTTATTTCACATCTAGCACCTTTTTTGCTTAAAGTTATAGGTATACGACATGAAGCAGATCTATTTCTAGCTGAATAAGCTAGAAGAACTGGAGCTTCGAAACCAGGAATTAATCTTTTGTAACTGTTTGTTGTAGAGTTAGCAAAAGCATTAATTGCTTTAGCATGTTTCAAAATACCACCTATATAATGGAGTGCAGTTTTAGATAAACCAGCATAGGCATTACCTGAAAACACTGGAGTATTACCTTTCCAAATTGATTGGTGAATATGCATTCCTGAACCATTATCACCTGCAACTGGTTTTGGCATAAAAGTTGCTGTTTTACCAAAAGAATGTGTTACCATTTGCACAACGTATTTATACAATTGAACGTTATCAGCTTGATCTACTAAAGTTCCAAAATACATACCAAGTTCATGTTGACTAGGAGCAACTTCATGGTGATGTTTTTCAACTTTAACTCCAACTTCTTTTAAATTTTTTAAATACTCACCACGCATATCTTGTTCACTATCAACTGGTGGCACAGGGAAATAACCACCTTTAACAGGAGGTCTGTGCCCCATATTTCCATTCTCATATTCTTTACCTGAATTGTACGGACCTTCTTTACTATCAATTTTAAATCCACATTCATTCATATCATTTTTAATTCGCACATCATCAAATACAAAAAACTCTGGTTCAGGACCAAAAAATGCTTTATCTCCAATACCTGAAGATTTTAAATATTTTTCTGCTTTTTTAGCAACTCCTCTAGGATCTCTTTCATAAGGAGATTTTTTAACAGCATCAAGGATATCACAAAACAAAACTACAGTATTATGAGAAGTAAATGGATCCATAAACATTCTAGCAGTATCAGGTTTTAAAATCATGTCAGATTCATTAATTGCTTTCCATCCGGCAATAGAAGATCCATCAAAAAACACACCTTCGTCTAACATTTCTTTATCAACAATAGATGAATCCATTGTTAAATGTTGAAGTTTTCCTCTTGGATCGGTAAACCTAAGATCTACAAATTCTGCTTCTTTGCTTTTTATAAATTTTAAAACATTCGCTGCGCTCATTTTAACTCCTATGTAATTCTATTCGGCCTAAATAACAAAAAAATATCTAAAAATATTGCTTATTTAATAAATAACACCTATGCAATTTTCACATAAGTAGTGTATTTAGTCACTAAAAATATTAAATTTATTAGATCAGTGGAATCAATACTAAATAAAGAACCAGTTAAAAGAGCTGAAAAATCGCTAAAAGAGTTTAATCCCAAATTAAAAGTCATAGTTTTGGAGCAAACAGCCAGAACAGCCAATGATGCAGCTACATCTTTAGGTTGCAAAGTAGGAGCAATTGTCAAGAGTTTACTTTTTAAAGCAGGTGAAAACTTTGTGCTTTGTTTAGTGTCAGGAGACAAAAGATGTTCGCTTAATAAATTAAAAAAAACCTTGAATGAAAAAGATGTTTCTATGGCAAATCCAGATGAAGTAAAAAAAATCACAGGTTATACAATTGGTGGAGTTTCTCCTACAGGGCACCTGATTAAAACAAAAATCTTTATTGATGAAAATTTAAAAAATTTTTCATCTATATTTGCGGCTGCAGGACATCCTAACGCAGTTTTTAAAATAGACTTTGAAAATTTAAAAGCATTAACTTCTGGGGAAGTAAAAGATATAACAGAATGAGAAAACCACAAATAATTGATTACTTATTATTAACATTATTGTCATTAATATGGGCATCAGCTTTTTTTAATATAAAGATAGCAACATATTCATTTGGACCTGTTACCATTGCTTTTTTAAGAGTTTTTTTTGGAGCACTTCCAGTTTTACTGTTGTGTTATTTTAAAAAAATAAAGATTGAGGCTTTTTCAAAAGATTGGAAATGGTTTGCAATTATAGGGTTGGTAAATTTAGTTATTCCTTTCATTCTAATATCTTATGGGGTGAAATTTGTTCAAAGTAATTTAGCAGCTATTTTAATGTCCACAACACCATTAAGCTCAACTGTTCTAGCTCACTTTTTTTTGAAGGGAGAGAAATTTAATTTATTAAAGACAATAGGTTTATTAATAGGTTTTTCAGGAATAGTATTTTTATTTTCAGATAACTTTTTAATTAATGAAAATAACTTTGTAGCTGCACTTTTAATTCTACTTGGATCAACTTGTTATGTGATTGGAGGAGTAATAACTTTAAAAATAAGTAATAAAAAAAATGAAAATGTTACAGGTTCGATTTTAATTTGGGCATCGATTATGCTTTTTCCTTTAACTTTAATTTTTGAAAAACCCTGGTTGCTTAATCCTTCAATGGATTCCATCATATCTGTAATTTATTTAGGAATTTTTCCTACTGGTATAGCTTGGTTGTTGAGATTTAAGATTTTAAAAACTAATGGACTTATTTTTCATTCACAAGTGTCATATATTATTCCAATATTTGGAATTATTTTAGGATATATATTTCTAAAAGAAATAATTACTTCAAAAATTATAGTTGCATTAATAGCAGTATTTATTGGAATATATTTAGCTAGAAAAGCAGATTATAAAAATGTTACTTAATTTTTGCAATTTCTTTAATATGTGATGGTCTTGTTTCACAACAACCACCTAATATTGTAGCACCACTATCTTTAAATTTTTTCGCAATTTTACCAATTTTTTCTGGTGTAAAGTCATGTCTTTGACCGAGAAATTCATTAGGGTTTCCACCTGTATTTTTAAAATAAGATGAAGTATATCCATTTTTTGGTTTAGTTGTCATAAAGCCATTCAGTTTAAAACCAAATGGAACATTTAAACTTTTTATTTCTTCTAAATTTTTTTCAAAATTTTCAGGAGAAACACAAGAAAGCATTACACCTAGCAACTGGTTATCAAATATTTTCTTAATATCTGAAATCTTTTCTCCACTTGGTAAAGCTGTTCCTTCTGATATATGTATTCCAATTAAATATGGTTTTTTAAATTCCTTAATTGCTTTAATTCCACATTTAAACTCTTTAATACTACTCCACACATCAAAATAAAAAAAATCAACATAAGGGTTTAATAATTTAGCTTGTTCATTAAAAGTTTTTGTAATTTCTTCTTCATTTCTTTCATCTGCTTCATAAGTTAATTCTTGGGGAGGTAAACCACCTGCTATAAGTAAATTTGGAAATTCTTGCTTCAATTGATTTGCAATTTCACCAGCTTTTTTATTTAAATATTCAAATTTATCTTCAATGTTATTTTCTTTTAGTCTTTTTCTTCGTGTAGTAAAAGTAGTAGTTACTATTACTTCAGCTCCCGCTTTTACAAAGTCTCTATGTGTATCTAATAATAATTGATGATAATTTTCATTTAAAATTGCATTAGCACTCCAAATAGTGCCATAAGGTTCCATGCCTCTTGCCAGAAGTTCCTGGCCCATCCCACCATCTAATATTCTTGTTTGTTTGAAAAAATTTAAGTCCATTTTATTCCTCACTTTTTTAGTGCTTTAGCAATATGCTAGGCGCACAATACAGTTCAACTACCTTGCTTATTTGATTTTATGTGGGAATTTCCTTTTTAGCAGTTAAAGCCCGCAATAGGATCAAATCGGCAAGATATTTATAAAACTTTAATGATTAATTGTAAACTATTTTTTTAAGATAATTTTTGCATTGAAAGAAAAAGATCTACGTTCTCCCTCAATATTAAAAGGGTAAACAGTATGCATTAAATAATTTGGAAAAATTAATAAATCTCTAAGATTTGGTGCCACGTTATAAATACTTTTACTTAAAAATCCCTTTTGTCCATTTATGAAATCAATTGTTCCATTTGTTTTCAACTTCTTATTTTTTACCATTTTATTATTAGTCATACCTTTTGGTAATTTTAAATAGCCAACACCTGATAAATTTCCTTCATGGTAATGAATAGGGTTGTATTCACCTTTAAATTGACGAACTACCCAAAGATTTAGAATTTTAATTTCTTTAATGTTATTAATTTTTTCGTTAGATAAAAATTTATTAATACTTTTTTTTAGTTCTTTTTCTAAATTTTTTTTAATAAAATTGTCTGAAATTTTTAACTCATTTTTAATTTGACTCGCTAATTTTGAACTATAATCAACTTTTTTTACATTAGATTTATTATCAAATTCATTGTTTAATTTATCAGAAAATTTTTTTGAAATTTTAGTTTTTCCAATAGAAGGACCAAATGGTTTAATATTTTTCATTTCAAAATTAAATATATTAATAGATACTTAAATCAAGTTTACGTTATCAGTCTTACACCCATTCTTATAGCTACAAAAATAACTAGCAGTGAAGTAATTAAGGCAAGGGTTTTATTAGACAAAAACTTTATATTTAAATAGTTTCCAATTTGTCCTCCAATTAAAACACACAAGAAAAGAGGCCAAAAGTTTAAAAATTCATCAAATACAATGTTTTTAGTAAGTTGACCAGTTATACCAAAAATTGAATTTATTAAGATAAATAAAGATGCAGTAGCAGCAATGTGTTTTGGATATCCTGCTCTCATTAAAAATAATATTGGACTCAAGAATATTCCGCCACCAATCCCAATTATTCCTGAGACAAGCCCTATTATGGATCCAATAAAAATAGACAATATATTGGAAACCTTTTTGATTTCAAATTGTTCATTATTTAATGTTTTGCTTTCAATAAACAGGAAGATGCCAGCTATCGCTAAGACAAAAAATAATAATATTTCAAATAAATCTTTTTCTATTGAGATTGATGCTCCAAAAAAAGCAAAGGGAATAGATCCAACGAGATATGGAATTAGTAATCTAAGATTTATATCACCTGATCTTAAGTAGTTAATTGAGTTTCCAGAAACAACAATGATATTACAAAATAAAGCTATAATAGGAAAAATATAGTAGGGCAATTCCCAAATTAACATCAGCGCAAGATAAGTAGATCCTCCACCAAATCCAACGCTAGAATATAAAATTGCTGTTATAAAAAAAAATATTGATAATATAATCATACTTATAAAATTTATTATGAATGTAAATATAGCTTTATTAACTGTAACAGATACCAGAACTTTTGATAATGATAAATCAGGGGATATTCTTGTAGATAAGATTAAAGAAGCTAATCATAAATTGATTGATAGAAAAATTTGCAAAGATAGAAAAGAAGATATTATAATGATTTTAAAAGATTGGACTAATCATAAAGATATTGATGTTATTATTACCACAGGTGGAACAGGCTTAACAGGAAGAGATATAACTCCAGAAGCAATCGATGAAATAGCGGATAAACATATACCTGGTTTTGGTGAAGTCTTTAGAACAATTAGTTTAAAAACTGTAGGTACTTCATCAATTCAATCAAGAGCTTGTGCAGTTTTAGCAAATGGTAAATATATTTTTGCCCTGCCAGGTTCTTCGGGTGGAGTAACTGATGCTTGGGATGGAATTTTGAAACATCAACTAGATATTAATCATAAACCTTGTAATTTTGTTGAGTTATTTCCAAGATTAAAAGAAAAATAATTATTTCTGATATTTTTCTTTCCATTCAGAGTAAGGCATTCCATAAATGTGTTCTCTTGCATCTGGATCTGAAATTGTAACTCCTTTTTTTTCCGCTTCTTCTCGGAACCATCTTGATAAACAATTTCTACAAAAGCCAGCAAGATTCATTATATCAATATTTTGAACATCTTTTCTTTCATCTAGATGTTTTATTAACCTATCAAGAGTTGCTGATTGAATTTCTTTTTTTATATTATCATCCATAATTGATATCTTTTTTTTTTATTCTAATTCTTAAAGCAAGCAAAACAAGTATAATTACAAAGTAAATTAATGGTTTAAAAAAAATAGTTTTTGATAACCAAATATAATGAAGAGATCCAAAAACTGCAATTACATATATAAGTCTGTGTAATTTTTTCCAGTTATGTTTTAATAAT
>Ga0208407_1001437_pt1 | contig 10887 bp, 15 predicted proteins | sample ETNtaG_9_FD_185775 | JGI IMG/M metagenome (GOLD analysis project Ga0208407, IMG submission 185775) | Marine microbial and viral communities from oxygen minimum zone, Eastern Pacific Ocean - ETNP201406SV69 (SPAdes) (version 2) | ecosystem: Environmental > Aquatic > Marine > Oceanic ...
ATTAATATACTTTAAGAATTAAAACTTTATATTTATAAAGCAATGGAAAAACAAATTGTTGATATTGAATTTGAAGATGGAATGACTTGTATTGGTCAAATACGAAAAGATATGGGATTTAATTTCGAAGTTGCTGTATTAGATTATATAGGTTACGGTTTATGGAATTTTAGTGAAGAACTTGAAACTGTGCCTAAAGATTGTATATCTGGTTTTTACGATACTGTTAATTTGGAAAATACGGGTTTGTATGATATGACTAAAGATGGTTCATATGAACTTATAGACGATTCAGATGAAGATTATATATTTGAAGAAGAAAGTTGTGAAGATTCGGGTTCGGAAGTTAGTCTGGAAGATGAATTTTTATCTTGAATAATAACAAAGTGAAAATGAATATTAATAAAAATTTAGTGATAGTTTCTGCTATTATTATTGCAGTGATTTACATGTATTATACAAAAGAAGCCGATGATGAAACAAAAAAGGAAACGTATTGTGCCATGTGCGCGGGTAAGTAAAAAATATCAGGGTATATTAAAATGGTTAAACAATTTAGAACGGGGCAAAGACAAAGTCTTAGAACTGCTATTTCTAAAAGTAAAAATGAACAAGAAAAAGCAAATGCGGCGCGTACACTCGTAAACATGAAGAAAGAAAATAACGCGGGTAATGCTTTAGCTAACATGAAATTGAACAGAGAAATCGATAATCTTAATAGAGATATTGTTAAATTGGAAAAAGATATTAAAAATAAACAAAAAGAATTAAATAAAATAGTAAGAAATATATACTTAGCTAAATTATTGAAAAAAAAGTAATCTCAGGGTATAATAGCATGGGTTCGTTTGTTAGTAAACCAAAAAAGAATACTAAAAATGCACCTAACTTCGCGACTGTAAAGAAAAATAAAACACCAAAAAATTCACCACGAAAAAAAATAACTAATCGTACAGTTAAATTTAATACACCACAGAGTGAAAGAAAGAGACAGGTCCAACAATGGTTTAGTCAAAATACTACACCGAGAAAAATACAATTTTAAGTTTGAATAATATAATTATGAAATTAACGCATTTATATTATTTATATATAGTATATGTCTAACAATATTAATACACCAAATGGAAAACGGCTTGAAAAATTAACCAATAATTATAAAAATATTGATAAGTCTGTACAATTAGGCGAAGAAAAACTTAAAAAATATAGAAAAGAATTAGAAGAAAAAAAACTAATTGTAAAGATGCTTGAAAATAAATTAGAAGAATTGAAACGAGAGAAAAATGAAAAGTGGAAAGTATTAAAAAACGCGTACAAAGGTTATAAGGAAAAAAAATATGGTAAAAACTACAACAATAACAATAACAATAAATTGATTACGCCAAAAAAATTAAAATTTTAATTTTCTTTATTTTTTGGATGTATACGTAGCATAGATGGTATATTTTCTCTACACCTAAAATCGTCTAGAGTACATTCTTTTTTGTTACTGATCAAAAACCCTAACCCTAATACTATAATTAATGTTTTTATGATCATATTTATAGTATTAGAAGAAAAAATGAAATAAATAGTATACCTAAGTCTTATAATAAAAAAATAAAAAGTAATGTATGAAAGATCCCTTTAAGACTCGTGTTACTAAGAACGATAAGAAAGTTAAAAAAGGACTCTATACACAAAAATATATCAGGCTTAAACAAGAGACGCTCAATAACAGTAAGACAAACCAAAAAGACCATGGCTCCGTACAACCCACCAAGTACTCATTATAGTCAGTTTGACGTTTCGGAATATAATGAGGATGATATTTTCAAGTTTATCGGTAAGAACGGTAAAAAGTTTTATTGGTTAACGCGATACCTCGAGTTATCGTACATGTGGTACGATAAGGAGCGTAAAGTTATTGAATTATGGGGTCCTTTTGAATCTCTCCAGAATTTTCAAGCCCATCATATTTTAGAGTGTGAATTAGACCTAAGTTGTAATAAAATAGAAGTATAAATTAAAGTATAAAAATCAAAATATGTTGAATAGACCTTCCCCATTACCGAAGAATAATACCAGTAACACTATTTACTCGGGGTATTCTAAACTTTTACCCGGAACATTTTTACACGAAATAATGTATGGAAAAAAAGATACACAATCTGAACAACAACGTGAACCTTTTTACGTTCAAAATCATAAAGATTATTTGAAAGATTTGGAAAAAAATTACAAATATTACGGTGTTCCCTTTAAAAAACCGAACGTCGAGGAAATTCCTGATTATGATTCAAACATTAAACCTTATGAAAAACATATAGATTTTTTGGATCAGGTTCCTGTAAAATTGAATGTTTTGAAAAGTGGTAAAGTTAAGGTTAAAATTTTATACCAAATGGTAAATTTAAATGATAAATATTACTATAATGCAAAACCACCTCCTATTAAGATTATTTTAAGTACACTTAAGAGTTTGGGATATTCTACGGAATTTATAGATACCGTTTCTGAAAATAATAAGAAAAGGCAAAAACTTATACAAGTAAAGTGGAAAAAGTTGGAAAAGTATTTTGATACACCTTCGGTGAGTTCTAGAAGTAGAAAGAAAGGAGCTAAGAAAAAGGAAAAGGAAAAGGAAAAGGAAAGGAATGAAGAAGAGCCGTTTATGGAAGATGATGATAATGTAAAAAACGACGACGAACCAGAAGAAGATGAAGGTATGGATATGGAACAAGATGAAGAAGAAGTTGTTGAAGAAGAATATATTTCCGATGGTGGAGACGATTAAGTTTTTTTTGCGAGATATACGAGAGTTTAAATTAAAATTATAATATAGATGAACTGGAAACGGTTCCGTAAACGTTTTAAGAGAAAACGTAAAAGAATAAAACGGTTTATATATAAAAATGCCTTTAACTTATTTTTAATATCTTATTTAATTATAATGGTGACCTTACCAATTGTAAATAGAATATTTAGTTCACCACCCATTAAAATAGAAAAGAAACCAGAATACGAACATAGGATATATAGTGATTTTATTAGGGGTGTTAAGCAAAACGAAATAACAAAAGTCGAAATAAATCCTCACAGTGATATCGTATATTTTGAAGAAAAGAATGGTACATTTGGTAGTTCATATTACGTCCCATCAGAAGATTTTTGGAAAACCATGTCCGAAAGTCACGTCGATTTTGATTTAATTAAAGCATCAATAGGGAGTGGTGGGATCAATGAATTAGTGTCTTTTATGTTTATTACTATAGGTTTCTTTGCTATTTTTAGAATGATATCCGGTGGTAATGGTGTAGGTCAAAGTCCCTTTTCCATGATGAAAAATGATATAGATGTAGAAAGTGATATAAAAACTCGTTTTGCTGATGTTCAGGGTATAGATAGTGCTAAGGATGAACTCGAAGAAATTGTTGATTTTCTCAAACAACCGGAAAAATTCTTTGGTACGGGTGCTAAAATACCAAAAGGTGCACTTTTAACAGGTAAACCGGGTACAGGTAAGACTCTTTTAGCACGTGCTATTGCAGGTGAATCATCCGTTCCGTTTATTCAGTGTTCGGGATCATCTTTCGTTGAAATGTTCGTTGGTGTCGGTGCAAAAAGGGTCCGTGACGTATTCGAAATGGCGCGTGAAAACCAACCATGTATCGTGTTTATTGATGAAATAGATGCGATTGGTAAAAAAAGAAGTATGAATGGGTTCGCAGCTAACGACGAGCGCGAACAAACGATTAACCAACTTTTGACAGAGATGGACGGTTTCGAAAATGAGACGGAAATTGTTGTTATAGGTGCAACAAACCGTATCGATATACTTGACGATGCTCTATTACGACCGGGTAGATTCGATAGAAAGATACAAGTTTCTTTACCCGATGTTCATGGACGCGAAGAGATACTCAAGGTACACACTAAAGATAAACTTTTAGGTGCCGGTGTAAGTCTTCGTGACATTGCTAAACAGACCATGGGGTTTTCAGGAGCTGATCTCGCAAATCTCATGAACGAGTGCGCTATACGCGCGGTTCGTGATGGTAAAGATGGTATAATAACACCTGAAATAACCGAAGATGTATACCAAAGAATAGTTGTTGGTGCAAAAGGAAGTCGCTCCGTTTCGGAGGCGCGTAAAGCGAGAGTCGCATACCACGAGGCGGGACACGCTATTATTGGTGTACTCATGCAAGAATACGATGAGGTTCGTAAAGTGAGCATATTACCAAGAGGTGATACAGGTGGTGTTACATATTTCCAACCATCGACGGACGATGTGGGTATGTACACGAAAGATTACCTTTTATCGCAAATTAAGGTCGCACTTGGTGGACACGCCGCTGAAGAGATTGTATATGGGAGGGACCACGTGACTACAGGCGCATCTAGCGATTTTGAACAAACGTTTACCATCGCACGTGAAATGGTAACGACGTATGGTATGAGTGAAACTATAGGTAAAATGAACATTAATACAGATTTAGTTTCTGCACGTACGTTGAGTCACATTGATATAGAAGTTCACGATATAGTTGAAGGGTGTTATACGGAAGTAAGGGATATGCTTAATACGTATAGAGTTAAGCTTGAACACTTGAAAGATATACTTATTGAAGAGGAGATCATTGACGGGAGTGTTGTGTATGAAATGGTAGCATCGTGTGATTTGAAAAATCGAAAAAAACATGAAGGTGATCTACGAAAGTTTAGTGACGCGTTCGATAGTTTCGATCAGTGTATAGACGGGAGTGATATTATTTTACCGTAATGTAATATAGATGGATATCGAGCGTGAAATATTTTTTTTAAGTACTTCGTGGTTTATAATAGTTAGACGGTTCTTGGAAAATTTTAAATAGTTATAGCATTCAGACAAAAGTAAATTTTACTACACTAGTTTTGTCTGAGGGTATTTCCAGGGTACAATTCAGTTTAAATTTTAATAATAATGTATAGTAGAGTATAAATGGTAGAACCTTATAGATTTTTTAATAAACCTAAATCGATTACTAAAATTATACGCAAAATGCCTGAAGTTAAATTTTCACTTTTAGTTATGTGTACAACTTTTATTGCAATAACATTAGGTATGTATTATTATAAAATATATACTTGTACGAGTGGTACGATGGATACAGAAAAATGGAATCCAGATAAATGTTTTGTTTACCCCGAAAAGAGTGACGATGATGATGATGATGATTATGATGATGACGAAGAAGACGAAAATGATACACAGGATATTAATGAAACTTGCGATCCCTTAACAGAGTATAATAATATGTACGGACGATGTAGAAGTAAAAATGAAAACATTCAAAACAGACAATGTGATGATGTTAATACACGAAAAGCGTGTAAAGATTTAAAAGATACTTCTGGTAATGACTTGTGTACATTTACATATCTGGAAGCAGATCCGGCGGATGAACGTACGTATTTAAAAAGAGAATTTAGGGAAGATGATACATTAGACGGTTATATTTTTTGTGGTAAATGTATCGCAAAGGAACCTGGTTTTGATTGCGATAGATATACAGATAAAGAAGATAAATGTTTATCTAATAGTAAATGTAAATGGTCACATAACAATAAGTGTAGAGGTTATTGGTATGAACCAATAATAATGTCCGAGGGTGAAAATCAGAATACGTGTCAAAAACAAGCGGGTATGGTTATTGAGAAATTCAAACAGGAAACTACTCCGAATACTTTAAAATCGAGGTGTCCTAAATCTGAAACTGGGTATAATCTGGTATTAAAAAAAACACCTCAAAAGTATAATACGGTATGGAAATTTTGTAATTATAATGCGAGCAATATTGGTGAAGCTAATGAAAATGAAAAGTGCTGGCATGAACAAGAGATGGATGCTCAAATTCTTGAGTACGTTCAAGGTAGTGAAAAAGATAAAGATAATATAATGAGTGATTACCCTTGGTCTGAAACTCACGCTAAGGATGGGTATACTCGTCGTAAAAGATGTAAATCTGATTGTGAAGAAAAATTATACGAAGATACATGTGTCTGTGAAGACGACGACGATGGTAAAAATATATGTAATCGAGTGCAAACTTGGGGGGTAGCTATTCCGAGAATGGATGTTGGAGATGATCCAGATGATGAAGGTAATAATTGTACATTTGAAGGTAGCGGTCTTAAAGACAGCGAGATAGAGGAAAAATCTAGATTACAAGGGTATGCGTGGCAGAAAATAGAGAGTGGTTGTGGTACAGACGAAGAAGACACAGATTATATGGAAACCCCTTCAACGTTCGATTCTACGCCAGTGTCACCATCGCCACCACCAACTCATCACTGTGTAATTCACGAAGATGCATTGACGAATTACTTGAATATTCCTGGCAGAACCATAGATAGATGGAACATGTTTTACGATAGTTCAATCCTCCCGTCGTGCACAATGAAGAACAATCCTGCATGGGATATTGATGACGATGAACGTAAAAAAGAATGTGAAAGCACTACATTGAACGACAACCACAGTTGGCCCCTTTGTCAATGGGAAGCCATCTAGACTTGAAAAAAGAGAAGTTGTTTGTGTCTTTGTCTTTGTAACTTTAAATAAAATATTTATTTTAAAAATATTAAATGTACATATTTTTAAAATTATATAATTTAGACAAAAACGTTACTGGGAGAATTACATGTTACTATTACTATTACTGTTTAATGAATTTAATAAATTTTTGTTAGGGGTTTGATTAATTTTAAATTTTTTCATTAAATTTTCAATATTTTTTTTATTATTTTTAAAATTTTTTACTTTTTTAACCGAATTCAAATTCCTGAAGTGTTTAATAATAAATTTCAATTTTAAAATTTTATTAGCTCTTTTATTTAAATCATCTTCTATATTTTTATATGCATTTGAATAAACTCTTCCTAATTCTAAAAATTTTTCTATAGTATTAGATTTATCAGTTCTATTTATTCCTAATTTATATTTTTGTAATAGCATTTTATATTCACTATATTTTTTTGTGTATAATATAAATTTATTGTTTATTATTTTTTGAGTTTTCTCGAGACTTAGTTTATAGTTTGTTAAAGAACGGAGTATAAGTTCCTGTTTATTTTGTAAATTTTGTATAGATTTTTCATTATTAAAACTCGTTTGGAAAAGACGTTTACGAACATTATTAGAATTATTATTATTGGGAGTTGAAACCATTTATATATTATGATATTTTTATTGAGGTTTTAATAAATTTTTTAGACTAACGGTAGTGAGTTTCAGTTTTTTCCTTGCTTTTGGTGGTCTTGGTGTTCCTGCGATAAATTTAACGAATTTTATATCTGATTTTTTAATTGGTTGACGGGTAAAGGGGTTATAAGCTATTATAGAATTTGGGTATTTAACGATTTTAATTTCCGATGTTTTTCTTAGACCTGAATTTAGTTCTTGTGCCATACTGTTTTGTGATTTTAAATATTTATTAAACGTGTTTAATTTCAAATAATGTTTACCTATGTTTACTGCCTTATCACCTATTTTAAAATCAACGTGAGCTATATTATTCGATAGTTTGTTATTGTTACCGCGTATTGGTAAAAGTACCTGTTCAAAATCATTTTCATTTAAATTTTTTGCATTAACAATTTTGTTTTGTAATTCTTTTATAGTTAATAAGGCTTTAAGAGATGCTTTTGTACTTTTTCTACTTCTTTCAGAACTTGTAGCAATTTCCCCTTTACTGGATAAAGTGTTTAATAATTGATCTATTTTTTCTTTTATTTCATTTTTTTCTTTTGTTTTTAAAATTGGGTTTTTTAAATTTTTTTCGTATTTAAGTATTTTTTCAATGGCATTATTGTAAACTTTTTTATATCCCTCCTGTATTATATTATCGACTTCGGTAACTTCTTCAAGCCTGTTTAGATACTTGATTTTATTAGAATTTAAATTACCATATTTACGTGATTTTAATACCTTTTCTGGTGTAGTGTATGGTCTTGAAGTAATATATTTTTTTAAATCTTTTATAGAACTATCAATTTCTTTTATCAATTTATTTAATTTATCTTCGTAATTTTTATTACTTAACATTATTATAATACCATGATATAATAATGTAGGTTTTATTAATTTGCGGTATACCGTAACACGGTATTTATATAAAGAGAACAAAAAATACCTAAGTAAACAGTGGTTATTTTAAAAATAATACTTTTTCAAGTTTCGATAAACACTATACGAAAGTTGATTATATTTAAAGAAAACGCTATAAAATCATCTAATGAATTATATAGCTTGGGATACAGAAACAACGGGTCTTCCAAAAACTTTTCGCGGTGAAAAGGCGTCTGTGAATAATGTTCATAAGTTTGATAATTGTCGAATGCTTACGTTAGCGTTTGTCAAGTATAGTTCTAGGGGGCGTGAGATAAGTTCGTATCATGGAATTGCGTATCCGGATACGTTTGATGTTGCTGCAACACACGTCCACGGTATTACACAAGAAATGGCTCGAGAAAAGGGTCAACCGTTTGGTTACCTTTATGCATCTTTTAAGGAATCTATAAAAGATACAAAGATACTTGTTGCACACAATTCCTTTTTTGATGAGAACGTGTTTTTTTCGGAATGTTATAGAAGAGGTTTTGATACCGATATATTTGATGATGTTACTTTTGTTGATACCTTGGATATTGCGCGTTCGGTATTTCCGACCCTGTATAACCATAAACTTATTACGGTGTATACACACATTTTTGGTAAAGGTTTTGATGGTGCTCATGATGCGCTAAACGATGCGCGCGCGTGTGGTGAAGTGTACCCAGCTATGCGTGATAAGGATTGGAAATTGAAAGATATAGGTGTTGAAAAGGTTATATTAAAAGCATCTGACATTGCAGCAATTGTTGGTAAGAATCAGTATAAAAAACCTTCTGAGATAATCGATAACATGTGGAGTAAATATAAACCCGATACATTCGAAGGTGAGACGAAGGATCAAATGGCTAAAAATGCTATAGAAAAGTGTGATTTTACGAAGAACATTTTGAAGGATACAGAGACGTATAAATCGTTCAATTCGTCGGATGTTGAGCGTAAATTAAAAGCCGTGAGTAATCAGATTGATTTGTATTCTAAATTGCGAGGTGATGATAAGAAGAATGCTATTGATTACATGCGTAAAACTTTATACACGAACCATGGTACGAGACACGAAGATACAACTGCTGATAATTACGAGGACCTCGAAGTCGACGAGAACTTTTATACGTACCCCGTATGTTCTCTCGAAGGTACGACGTACGAGATTGTTGGACGCATTGATAGGATGAGACAAGACCAAGATGGTACTAAAACTATAATTGAAATTAAAAACCGATCTCGACGTCTCTTCCGACACGTACGTGATTACGAAGAAATACAATGTCAAACGTACATGGAAATGCTTGATGTTAATGAGTGTGAATTGATCGAACAGTATAACGATTCACGATTGGGTTATAAGATACCGCGCGATAAATTGAGATGGAAAAGTGATGTTAGACCTAAACTTATAAATTTTTGCCGACATTTTCATAGTTTACTTTCTAAATAATATTAATAATGTTGTATATGTTACCATTCCTATTCGTACCTAAACTTATCGATAAAAGAATAAACAAACCTAGCAAACCAATCGTTCAGGACACAAAAAACCGGTGTTGTGGGTGTTGGTTATTTAATTAAAATGTAATGTAAATATAAAAGTAACAATGAATAAAATAAGTAACGAAAATAAAAAACGGTATGAACAATTTGTTAAGATTATTAATAAAGAGTTTGGAAAAAGACCCAAAATTACTAAGAATACACTCAAAAGGGAAGCAAATAAAGGAAAAAAAGAAGAAAAAGAAAGGCAAAACAAGGCTAGAAAATTAATAATGAATAAAAAGAAAAAAACTGTAAAACCAAGAAATTCCTGTTCTATATGCTCCCCATTTGTAACGTCGACGTCAAAAACTAAAAATAATAATAAGAAATAAAATATAAATTAAATATATAATAATGTCATTGAATTCTTCATCGGGGTCAAGACAAGCAAATAAAGAATTATTAAATAAAATTAATGAGTTATATTCACAAGTGATGGCATTAGATAAAAAATATAATAATTATAAGAAAAAAAATGATGTTATTAACTTTTGGATTAAAACGAAAACTAATACCGAAGGAAACCATGTTCAAAAGAATAAATTATCAAGAAATATGAAGTTAATAGAGAATAAAAGAAATTATATAGATAAAAAAATTACGAGTTTAAAAGAAATTTTAATAAGTAAGCAAACAAAATATAATCAAAAAATAGCTTCTCAGAAACAAAAACGTATTCGTACTATTTTACCTAAATCACAAATGACTAAGAATCTCGAAAATACTAAACCAACTCTAAATAGCATAGAAAGAATTAAAACACCTTCGCACCCGAATAATAAGACTGTTAACCAAATTAAAAAAAATCTTTTACTTAAAAGTAAACCTAAACCTAAAAAAATAAATAAAAAATTAACTCCACTTTTTACCATAAATAATAATTAAAAATAAACCTGATTAATAGTAGTATGAAACAATTGTTTGTAAAGGTATATATTGCGTTTATTTCAACCATGACGTCGGTATCTACAAGGCGGTGGTATAATAAGAAAATAGGTTAAAAATAAGGAATCTTTAAGAATAAAGAATGAAAGAACTATTCTTAAAAATTTCTGCGATGTCCGTAGCTTCCTTTATAGGTTCATACATTGGAACGCAAAAATGGTTCGATAAACACGAAAATAAATAAAAATATATTTGTTAATAGTAATATGCGAAACGTAAAATTAACAAAAAATGCTGTAAACTTTATATCATACGATGGATTTAAAGTTGGG
>Ga0208407_1001441_pt1 | contig 10876 bp, 16 predicted proteins | sample ETNtaG_9_FD_185775 | JGI IMG/M metagenome (GOLD analysis project Ga0208407, IMG submission 185775) | Marine microbial and viral communities from oxygen minimum zone, Eastern Pacific Ocean - ETNP201406SV69 (SPAdes) (version 2) | ecosystem: Environmental > Aquatic > Marine > Oceanic ...
GATGATGGTAGTGGAAATGATTGGAAGATCGGGACTGATAAATATCGTCAGGCAGTTCAGGACATGACTCCTGGACAGGGCACTACTAAATTCGGGGTTAAGTTCTCCGACTTCAGAAAACAAACAGCACCTAAATAATAGAACGCACTTATTCCCTCCAGGAAAAAAGACTATGTTAGACATTAAGATATCTGCAGAGTTGATGGGGTATTCCCTTGACGAGCAGATGACAATCATGAAATGTGTAGAGGAAGGCTCTACTCATGACAGTAAGAGATTCCAAGAAACCATTGAGAAGATCACTGTCCTTGTAGACGCATCACCAATTCTTGAGGTTTTTGAGGGGTATGCAGGTTTCCCTATCGATAAGGCACTGATTGATAAAAATAAGGGTAGAGCACCTGATGATCGTAATATAGGTAGGGTCATTACACAGGGTGGTCTCTCACTAGTAGTCACAGGTCGTAAGGCTGATGGACGTTACAACGTTGTAGGTAAGAAAGGAGAGAAGACTGCAAAGCATGCAGAAGATCTAGGTCTCCAAGTTAAGGAGTCTATTGATATTGAGGATCTTCATCAGTCTATGTTAGAAGCAATGACTGTTACTAATGCTGATAAGAAAGGAAATACTCCAGCGTGGCAGAACTATAAGAAAGGACTGAAGAATAAGCAAGGTAAGCCAGTGTATAAGGCTGCCGATCATGTTAAGAATGAAGAGTTTAAAGCATTAACTCCAGATAAGAAGGATCAGATTAGAAATCAAGCAGAGCGTAGAAAGAAATCAGCTGATAGAGCTCAGAATGCCAGTGATTATAAGACATCTACAAAACAGGATCAGCAAGTTCGTAAGATGAAGTCTGTTCTTAAGAATGAGGAGTATACTGTTACCAACGCTGATAAGAAAGGTAACACTCCTGCATATCAGGCATACAAAGCAGGTAAGAAGAATGCCAAGACAGGCAAACCTCTATACAAGGCTGCTTCCCACATGAAGGAAGAACAAACTATTGATGACTTTATTTTAGAGTTCATTGATTTAGATGATGATGGAATAGATACCTTAAGTTTTGAGGAACTAGAACAGGTATGTATCGAAGCATTAGAAGAACTCGAAGGAGATCTTCTTAACGAAGCACTCGAAGCAATAGATAGTATATCGCTTCTTACTGAAGCACCTTCTAAGCACTCAGCAAATCCTAATGTTGCTGTGCAAGCACCACAGAAGGAGAAACCAGGTAGAGATGCAGGTAAACTTGCGAGAGCAAAGTTATCTAAGCCACAAGCTTCTCGTAAAGAGAAGGTTAAGGCAGCACTTAAGTCTGCTGGTTCAGCAATCAAGAAGGGTGTGAAGGCTACTGCTAGAGGTGTGGGTAAAGCTGCAGGTCATGCTGCTAACGCTGCTGAGAAAGGTGCTAGTGCAGTTGGTAAGGTTGCCAAGGAAGTTGGAAAGGGATACTCTGATACTCGTAAGGGTAGATCAGATGAGGGTTCCAGTACAACTGATGCTAAGGCACCAGATGAGAGCAGGGGTGGATCGGATAGACCACGCTTGCGTGATAAGATAAAGCGTGGTATAAAGAAAGTCGTTGGTAAGGCTGCTCGTGCCGTCTCCAGAGGATCAAGGAATGTTGCTCGGAGATTAGGTGAAGAGAAGTATGACTGGCGATCTAAATTGGAGGTCAAAGAATGACTACTACATCACGATTCCAAGCTAACAAAAACGACGAGGGTGATAAGAATTCCCAAGCCGTTGGTAAGCTGAAGAAAAAGGTGGTCAAAGGTATCACCGTCAATCCAAAAAAAGAAGATCTTATGTCAGAGAAATTAGATCCCGTCGGCAAGGAAGATGCTGACCTTGACAACGATGGGAAAAAGAATGACAAGAACGATAGGTACTTGCGTTATAGAAGAAAGGTACGTTCATCTGTCATCAAAACACAAAAAGAAGCATTAGAAGCATTACGTAATAAGAATCTCGTACAAGAGGAAGAGCAATTAGATGAAGTCTCTGCTGTAACAGCAGTTGCTACTCCTGCTGCTGTTGGTTCTACATCACACAGCAATGTTAAGAGAGGATCTGGTACTGATGATGCTAAGAAAAGAATGAAGCAGAAACTTCTTGCTCAGACCGCTGAGTATGACAAGAAGCGGAAAGAAGCACGACGTGCTTGAGATAGGTTATGAACCTACTAGAATACGACAACGATGCTGCTGCTGATAAGATAGCACGGTACAAAAAGGAAAAGGAATCTCACAAAGAGTACCTTTATAAGTCCAAGCATGGACCTAAGAGGTACAAAGAGTTTATGAAGAAGGATGCTGAAGCAGCAGCAAAAGGCATTCCTAAGAACCCCAAAGGGATTAAAGCTCTCCACAAAGGTAAGTGGGGTTATATGAAGAACAGGAAGTTTACTCCTGATTGATGCTATATAGAGTACTATACTCTAATTGATCATGGTTAACTTTTTAATGCCTATTGCCATTAGTATTATTAACAAGGCAGTAGATAGGATCCCAGAGGATCTAGACTCAGTAATTAAAGACTTCTTAATTAAACTACTTAAGAAAGCAGCAGCTAAGACTGGAAACAAAGTGGATGATGAACTAGTCATCGCTCTCCAGAAAGCACTGCTAGAGTCTTGATATTATAAATAAAATATAGGAATACTCACTGTCCAGAGGAGAACACAATGTCTGTCGTAGGAAAACTTGACTCAGCAGCGTTTAGCAATACTATTGGTGTCACAAATGGTGACGCAACCGTATCTAAAAATGCTGGTGATACTGTAGTTGTAGGTGACGTGCTTGACATCAGTGGCGTAAGCTACATTGTCAAACAAGTAACCAGCACCACTGCAATCGAACTGCATAAGAATTATGCAGGATCAACCGCAACCGTTGCTGCTGCGGCAGTGCTACGAAGAACTCCACCTAAAGCAGTTGCAGAGTATGTAATTGTTGGTGGCGATAGTAATTCCTATGATTTAGTTTTTGTAGACACAACTGAGGACAGCATTGCGTCTAACAAGAGTCGTGGTATTTCTGGACCTGGTTGGTGGCAGTATAGAACATATACTTCACACAACGGTGACGAAAAGCATAAGGCAGAGTGTTTAGTACCTATGAAGGTTGCTGCTGGTACTTCTGGAGACTTTGGTGACGATACCCTCGCTGCTGATGTACTTGAGACAATCACAGTTGGTACACAACCTGCTAACTCCACCTCATCTTCTGGTGCTGGAACATTCGTTGCTGCATTTACAGTCGATCAGTCAGGTACTAAGGTTTACAAGTGGCAACGTCAGACTAAGACCGCTACTACTCGTTGGGTAGATATCGTTGGTGGTGCTGGTGGATTAGACACTGGTATTACATATGCAGACTTCACGACCGCAACTCTTGCTTATAGTGCTCTCGCTAGTGATGCACTTGATGGATACAAGTATCGTTGCGTACTGAACACAAGTAAGGGTGCTGAAACCAAGTACACTAATGGTGCTGCTACACTTACATTCGGTAACTAATAAGTAACGTTGTATATTATGTAAATGAGATTTGAGGAACTGAATGAGAAGAACCATCTTCTATTCGCCATTAAATATTATGAGAACCCACATTCAGTTACCATAGATGACTTCCTAGAAGACATGAAGAAGTTTAAGTACCTTAAACGGTTACTTAAACGGTATCTGAAGACCAAAGTATTAAGGACTAACCTTATACTTAATCATTTGATAGTTCTATATAATGTTTTTGGCGACGGTACATTACCTCTGTTAATGTACAAACTCGAACCAGAATACTGGTCTGCAGTGAAAACATTCCTAGTATATCTAAGCAGGTATCCAGATGACCATCAAGGTTGTCTGAAGGATGTAGATACAGATCAATCAATACAAGGAGTCCTAGATCAACTGTGATTAACGAAGATGCCCCAACAATGAGTGCTGGTACTGGTGGATTCTCTGGATCCTCTGATGCCACTGGTCCTGTTGCGGGTTTTGATCCGATGTTAGGTGGATCAAACGAGAAGAAACCCAGTTTGACCAGGAGAAAGCCTAAAAAGAAAAAGTATGTATGTAAGGAAGGTCTTGCTTCGCACGAGAAAGAAGCAGGTTACCTTCCATTTTTAATTTGTTATGATGGAGCACAAGAGTATGTGCTTTATGGTAAGTCCGAGCAGGAGATTAAGATCCAACTCAGAAAGATATACCGTCCTGAGAACTTCAGTAAGATATATGTTAAGAGATTGTATCCTAATCAGGTGATACAGTTCTACTTTAATAAACGTAAGCAAGCACTGTCCAACCAATGACCAAGACTTTACACAGACTGCCACTCGATGAGTGGTTTGATGATGTACCACACCCTCATGACAGTATGCCTATCGCAACTGACAAGAGTGCTGAACCGTCTTTGCATGAGAAGATGTATAGGTTAGCAACTGCTAATGGCTCCACTATAGGTGGGTCGGAAAATGCAAGAAGTTAACGGAGCAATATTAGAAAGACTGGAGAGAGTAGTAGATAAACTCTCAGAGAACTCAACCAAGATGGGTGAGTTACTTGCTGTCCATAATGAGAAGTTGGATAAGCAGGATAGAATTGATGCAGTACTCTTTGAGAAGATTGAGTCAGTGCATAGAGAAGTTAATCGTAGATCAGAGGAGATAAAGAAAGGTTGTGAAAGAGATATCCGTAAGGTTGATGATCGTCTTCAGGTCATGGAGAAGAAAATGTGGTCTATTTTTGGTGGTCTTGCTATTATATCTTTCATCGTTAGCCCAGTGGGACAGAAAATAATCCGTCCACTCTTGACAGATCCAGCACCACCTACTATAGTAGTATCATCAGAAACTAACATGGTATGAACTTGGTCGATGACCTTTATATTAATAGGTTATCCATTAGACTAGAAAAATTTAAACGAGTTAAGAGCTCACTTTACAACTTCCGTTGCCCTTACTGTGGAGATTCCCAGAAGAATAAGAACAAAGCACGGGGGTATTTTTTTCAGGTTAATGGTCGTATGGTATTTAAGTGCCACAACTGTGGTATAGGTAAGACTACTGCTAATTTTCTGAAGGAGCAAGCACCTGATCTTTATAGTGAATATCAGGTAGAAAAGTACCGTCGTAATTCGACTGGGAAAGGTACAACTGTGGAAAAATTTAAGGTTCCTGACACGACTCCACACTTTAAAAAATCAGATGATTTGCAAACTATCGAGAGTCTAAATATTGTACATCCTGCCAAGAAATATTTACTGAACAGAAAGATTCCAGAGAGTTCCCTCTCTCGAATTTATTATGTTGATAAGTTTAAGAAGTGGGTCAACACAAAGAAGAAAACGTTTGATAGTCTACAAAATGATAGACCACGAATTATTATCCCACTCATTCGTCCAGATGGTACATGGTTTGGCATTCAGGGTAGATCTCTGGCAACACATGCTAAGTTAAGATACATCACAATAATGTTTGAGGATCATCAAAAGATCTTTGGACTTGATAGCATTATCCCTGAGGAAACAGTTTATGTCACAGAAGGACCGTTCGATTCATTATTCATTGACAATTCCATTGCTATGTGTGGTAGCGATGTTGACCTTAGCGGTTACAATTATCAATTCGTATTCGTCTTCGACAATGAACCAAGGAATAGGCAAATCGTCTCTAAAATTGCTAGAGCCGCCGACCAAGGTCATCAGGTAGTCATTTGGCCAACGACCGTTAAGGTTAAGGACATTAATGACATGGTGTTGGCAGGACTCAACCCTTCTGCTATAATAAAAGACAACACTTTCACAGGGTTGGAAGCAAAACTTAGACTAAACAACTGGAAAAAAGTATGAGCAACGGTACTAGTGTTGTCAAAAGGAATGGGGTAGTGGAACCCCTTAACCTAGAAAAGATGCACAAGATGGTAAGATATGCCTGCGAAGGTCTTGCTGGTGTATCTGAATCACAAGTCGAGATGAATGCAAACCTTCAGTTTCATGATGGTATTGCTACCTCTGACATCCAAGAAATTCTAGTTAAGTCTGCCAACGATTTGATCTCATTGGACACACCTAACTATCAGTATGTTGCAGCAAGACTGTTACTATATGGACTTCGTAAGCAAGTGTATGGAGATCACCCAGACTTTAGACCTTATTTAATAGACCATGTTACAGACTGCATTGAGAAAGGCGTTTACGATCCTTCCATCGTGGATAAGTTCAGTCCAGAAGAATGGTCGGAGATTGATGGATATATTGATAATGATAGAGATACTCTGTTTACATATGCTGGTCTCAGGCAGGTAGCAGATAAATATTTGGTACAAGACCGTAGTTCTGGTGCTCTCTATGAGACACCTCAACAAATGTACATAATGATTGCAACAACACTGTTCCAATCGTACCCTGCTGAGACTAGACTATCATTTATTAAGAGGTACTATGACGCAATCTCCAAACACCGAATCAACATCCCAACCCCCGTTATGGCGGGAGTACGAACCCCCCTTCGTCAATTTGCAAGTTGTGTTCTGGTTGATATTGATGACACCATCGATAGTATCTTTAGCAGTGATATGGCTGTTGGCTACTATGTCGCTCAGAGGGCAGGCATCGGTATTAATGCGGGTCGCATCAGGGGCATCAACTCGAAGATCAGAGGAGGAGAAGTTCAGCACACAGGTGTCATCCCGTTCCTTAAAAAGTTTGAGTCAACTGTTCGATGCTGTACTCAAAATGGGGTCAGAGGTGGTTCAGCAACCGTCCACTTCCCCATTTGGCACCAAGAGATCGAAGACATCCTCGTCCTCAAAAACAACAAAGGAACAGAAGACAACCGAGTCAGAAAACTCGACTACTCCATCCAGTTAAGTAAGATATTCTATGAACGTTATATCAAAAATCAAGACATCACGTTATTTTCCCCTCATGATGTTCCTGGTTTGTATGAGAGTTTTGGGACCCCTGATTTTGATAGGTTATACTGCCAGTATGAGGCTGATGACTCCATCCCCAAGTCAACCATCGGAGCACACGACATTATCCACGACCTCTTAAAGGAGAGAGCAGAGACTGGTCGTATTTACATTATGAATATTGATCACTGCAATGAGCATTCATCGTTCATTGACAAGGTTAATATGAGTAACTTATGTCAGGAGATTACACTACCTACTGATCCTATCAATCATATTGATGATGAGGGTGGAGAGATAGCACTGTGTATACTATCTGCCATTAATGTAGGTAAGATAACTAATCCAGATCAGTTGGAAGAACTATGTGATCTAACTGTACGTGGACTGGAAGAACTTATAGACTATCAGCAGTACCCTGTTAATGCTGCCAAGTGTAGTACATTAGCACGTAGATCATTAGGTGTAGGGTACATTGGACTAGCACATTATCTTGCTAAGAATAATGTCAAGTATAGTGATCCAGCAGCATGGAGTATGGTTCATGAACTCACAGAAGCATTCCAATACTATCTACTCAAAGCATCTAATCGATTAGCAGTCGAAAGAGGGTCATGTGAAGGTTTCCAACAGACTAAGTATGCTCAGGGTATACTTCCTATAGATACATATAAGAAGGATGTAGATCATCTAGTACCAAACGAGTTAAAGCATGATTGGGACGGTCTTAGGTATGATATCGCCACCTACGGTCTTAGGCACTCAACATTGTCCGCACAAATGCCTTCGGAGAGCAGTTCCGTTGTGTCAAATGCAACCAATGGAATCGAGCCACCTAGAGACTACTTGTCCATTAAAAAATCAAAGAAAGGACCTCTTAAGCAAATTGTTCCCGCCTATGCTAGTCTGAAGAATGCATACACATTGTTATGGGATATGCCAGACAACACAGGGTACATTAATATAGTAGCAGTCATGCAGAAGTTCTTTGATCAGGGTATCAGTGGTAACTGGAGTTATAATCCAGAACATTATCCTGATAACGATGTACCTCTGTCTGTAATGGCAAATGATTTGCTTAATACATACAAGTATGGATGGAAGACATCATACTATCAAAACACTTACGATGCTAAGAAGGAGATAGATGAACCTGCACATCCAATAGGATGGAAGGATGAGGACAACCTTGTTAACGCTTTAGTTGACGAAATCCTCGCTGGTAATGAAGCAGAATGTGAGGCTTGTAATGTTTAGTAAAGAACTGAAGGAGGGGACTTCTAAGTCCCACTCAGCAGCAGAGAATACCAAATTTGTATCCTCTTTTCTTAAAGGTGTTGTTAGTGAAGAGAACTTTCGTGGTTTGATTGCTAACTTCTACTTTGTTTATCGTGCTATGGAGGAAGAGATCTCCAAGCATAAGTCTGACCCTACCATTGGTCAGGTGTACTATAAATCTTTAGAAAGAACTAACTCTTTAGAAAGAGACCTTAGATATTTCTATGGTCCTAACTGGAGATCAATAGTAGTTCCATCAGAAGCAACCCAGAAGTATGTTAATCGCATACGTGAGGTAGAACCTTATCTTCTTATTGCACATCATTATACTAGGTACATGGGTGACCTATCTGGTGGACAGATCCTTAAGGGTATTGCTGAGAAAGTATTATCTTTAACGGGTGAAGGTTTACATTTCTATGATTTTCCTGACATCTCTGACGCTAAGGGGTTTAAGACTACCTATAGGACACAACTTGATGCTCTGCCGTTGACGGAGCAACAGAAGAGTGCTATTATCGAGGAAGCAAATTACGCTTTCCAACTTAACATGTATTTGTTTGATGAACTAGAAGGTAACGCTACTAAATCATTGTGGAAGATGCTTGTTAACGCTATTACAGGACGCTAATGGGTACGACAGTCTTTAACCCTAAGCAGGTAGACACCACGAAACAGATGATGTTTTTCGGTCCTCCCTTGGGCATGCAGCAGTACTGTAGATATAAGTACCCTGATTTTGATAAGTTAACACAGTCAATGTTAGGATATTTCTGGAGACCAGAAGAGGTATCACTTCAGAAAGATCGAGTTGATTATAAGACACTCAACTCACAACAGAAACATATCTATACTTCTAACCTGAAGTATCAAATACTACTGGACTCTGTACAAGGAAGAGGTCCAGGCATGGCATTTAAACCCTACTGTTCGTTGCCCGAACTAGAAGGTGCCATGAGTGTGTGGGAATTTATGGAAGGGATTCACTCCCGATCATATAGCCACATCATTAAAAATATATACGCAGACCCCAGTGAGGTACTAGATACCACACTAAATGACGAGAAGATTATTGCACGAGCAAAATCTGTTACCAAAGCATACGATGAGTTTATAAATCTTGCTCACGAATGGGATACAGGTAACATGTGGCGACCAGATTCACAGGGTTCCCCCTCAGTAGAATGGTGCCGTAAAGATCTCAAACGATTATTATACAGAGCAATAGCAAACGTTAACATATTAGAAGGCATTCGTTTCTACGTGTCTTTCGCTTGTAGTTTTGCTTTTGGTGAACTTAAACTCATGGAAGGTTCTGCGAAAATTATATCCCTTATTGCACGAGATGAGAATCAACACCTTGTACTCACTCAGAAAATAATGAAGAAGTGGGCTGAAGGTGATGACCCCACTCTCGTTGATATTATCAAGGAAGAAAAGCAAAATGTAAAGCAAATGTTCATTGATGCTGTAGAAGAAGAGAAGGATTGGGCAAATTATCTTTTCTCTCAAGGAACTATGATTGGACTGAATGAAAGACTCTTGAGTCAGTACATAGAATGGATTGCTAACAGACGTATGAAGTCTGTAGGCATTGATCCCATCTATGATATCCCTGCTAGGAATAACCCATTACCATGGACCGAACACTGGTTAAATAGTAAAGGGCAACAGAACGCTCCTCAGGAAACTGAGATCGAATCCTATGTAGTCGGAGGTATTAAACAAGATGTCCAACAAGACACTTTTGCAGAATTTGAGCTATGACCTCTTCACCAAGGTCTTGCACCGATGGTTTAAAAGATTACATGAGGTATCAAAAGAAATGGAACCGCAAGAAGTGGTCTCCAGAGTCGAAGGTGATTGGCTGTGCCAAGACCCCCGAAGCTGGTATAAAGGAGCACTTATCTTTCCTACGTTCTCTGAAGGAGGATTTGAGGAAGACAGGTACAGTGTTAAGAAAGAGAGACAGGATCAAAAAAAATGTTGAGCAGTAACTACCGACTAAAACTTACAGACATTTGTTGTCGCATGTTGACTACAGATGGTGTCGAAGTCCTCTTAGATGAGAGGATCTGGATGAATAAGTTATGCGAACACAACATACATGCAAGGGAACTTAGAGATTCCTTGCTCTGTCCTTATAAGATAGGCTAAAATTTGTAACGTACTTGCTAAATACTATTAGGGTATGGTAACATACTCTTATCGTTCATCCCAGTAGTGGGACGCAAGTAAGCCGACTCGGAACGGAGTATCGTTCATTCCATGATTCCTTTTTTGATTGCTACTTCTTTAACCTGCTCTGAGACACATGATCTTGTCGATAAGATGAGAACATATAAAGTCGAAGAGGAGACACGAACTGAAATGATTCAGATCGTGAAAGATGAAGCAGAGATTGGTTGTTGGGACGCAAAAGCCGACTGAAGGAACGGGGTCTAATCCACCTCACAATTCAGGAGAAAAACCATGGCTGTAGTAACATACAGAGGTGTCAAGTATGACACCGCCGCTCCCAAACAGGAGCACAAGGAATGGGCAGAGAATGTCCACAAGACAGAGCACACCTATAGAGGTGTTGCCTACAAGCCAAAGGCGGCATAAGATTTGGAGGGTGTGTTGACACCCTCTTTTTTTATGCTATAGTATTATAGTTCTTGTTCAGAATTGGGATTTCT
>Ga0208407_1001443_pt1 | contig 10862 bp, 6 predicted proteins | sample ETNtaG_9_FD_185775 | JGI IMG/M metagenome (GOLD analysis project Ga0208407, IMG submission 185775) | Marine microbial and viral communities from oxygen minimum zone, Eastern Pacific Ocean - ETNP201406SV69 (SPAdes) (version 2) | ecosystem: Environmental > Aquatic > Marine > Oceanic ...
CCTTTGGCGATTAATGTGGAAACGATTTTATTACCACCGTGACCGAACCAGGTTTTTCCGTCTCAGTTGAGGATGAAGATTCTGAGCCCAGTGAGCCGGTTGAAGTCACCGAAGAGAGTTTGGATGCGATACAAGAAGAATTAGAAGCATCCGAAGAAGCCCCAGAAGAAGAAGCGGCTGCAGAAGAAACACCGGCTGAGGAGACTCAAGAAGAGGAAGCCACCACAACTGAAGAAACTTCAAGCGAGGAGTCAACCACCGAGGAGACTCCCGCCGAGGAGACCGCCCCTGAATCAACAGACACTGAAACCGAAGTGGCAAGCGATGATGCCGGTGATTCAACCGACATTGAAGTCGATGAAAGTTTACTCGATTCCTCCGGAGTATCAGACACATCGTCTGATGTGGAGCCAGAAGATCTAGGTACGGCTGATGATTATGAAGTTGCCATCGAGCTTGAAACAGTCGAGGCCGATGATGCCAATGAGGATCCAACTGGAGAAGTGGCAGAAGAGGTTGCCGAAACCACGCAAGAAACCACCGTTGAAGTTGCTCCCATCTTTCAAGTTAATGCAGGTGAGTCCATTGAATCCATTGATGAAAATGCAATCAAGGAAACTCTTATCCCCTTAGCTTTTGTCAATCCAGGAGAATTAGCTTACACCATTACCATCTCGGGCGATGATGCTGAACTCGTTGCATTCGACGCAGAAACTTCATCCATTAATCTCATCAGCGCGCTTGATTATGAGACCCAAACTCAGCTTTCCTTCACCGTGACCATTGAATCTGAGAATGCGGATGTCTCTGAAATAGAAGTGCTTTTGGATGTCAGCAACATCGATGAGCCCATTGAATTAACATCTACTTTGGTAGCTGATTCGTTTGCTGAAAGTCTTGATTTGCAATCAGTCATCTTAGAAAACACCGCCCTAGACCCTGAAGGTGAAACCATTTCTTACACTCTTTCTGGAGAGGGCAGTGAAAACTTTAGCGTGGATGCTAATGGCAATATTATCCTGCAAACAGCATTGGATTATGAAACTGCCACCAGTTATGCCCTCACACTCACTGCCAGTGATGGAGTCAATGAGACTGTTTATGAGATTAACTTTAGCATCACTGATGTTGATGAAGCCCCAAGTCTTTCAAGCTCATTGGCGGCTTCTTCCTTTGCTGAGAATGTTGCAACCGGCACCACCATTGCAACTGCCTCAGCTACAGACCCTGAAGCACAAGACATAACTTATTCTCTCAGTGGAACTGGCAGTGACAATTTTGCAGTTTCTTCAGATGGAACCATCACCACAGCAGCAAGCTTGGATTATGAAACTACAACATCCTATGCATTAACTCTAACTGCAAGCGATGGTACTAATTCTACTTCCAACACTATCAATATCAGTGTTGCTGATGTTGATGTGGTTGAGATCAGTGTTGCTGATGTGGTTGAGCTGTCTATTGCTTTGGCTAGTTCTTCAATCAGTCTTAGTGAGACGGCGACATCAGGGACAAGCGTAACCACCACCACAACAACCACCGATGGCAGTGCGACTGTAAGTTATTCACTTTCTGGCACGGGTAGCGATAGCTTTGCTGTTTCATCTGACGGCACCATTACCACAGCAGCAAGTTTGGATTATGAAACCACAACCTCTTTTTCATTAACCCTTACGGCAACCGATGGCACCAACACAGTTACTGAAAGCCTGACGATTAATCTAACGGATGTAGATTTAGCTCTTAGCTCTAGCCTGGCTTCTTCTTCTCAGAACGAAAATATTTCAACTGGAACCTCCATCGCAACTTCTTCAAGTTCTAATGCTGAAGGCACTGTGAGTTACTCGTTAACCGATGCCGATAACAAGTTTACGATTAACAGCTCAACCGGTGCAGTCACTCTGGCCAATGCACTCGATTATGAAACCAAGACCTCGCATCAATTTACCATCACCGCGACCGATGGGGTGACCACCACTTCTGAAACTTTTACTTTAACAGTGGGTGATGTGACTGAAGCCATTTCTTCGTTAAGTGTCACCCTAGCAAATAGCGGCGCAGCGATCTCTGAAGACTCATCTTTAGGAACCGCTGTGGCATCATCCAGTCTGAATAATCCAAACAGCAATAGCATTACTTATTCTTTAAGTGGAACTGATAACAGTGATTTTGCAGTTGATAGCAGCGGCAATGTCACGCTAGCGACACCTTTAAATATTTGGGACAGGAAGACCTATAGCTTAACATTAACCGCAGTTGGGGGTGGGACCACTATTACAGATACCTTTACAGTTAATGTGGGCAACGTAGAAGGAAGTAACAGTAACGAGGTAATTCTTATGCGCTATTCACAAGCTTATAATTCTGCCTCCAGAACAGGTTTTTCTGCTACAGCAACCCGTGGACCCTCGGGCTCAACTATGCCAGCAATTATCATGGAACAAGTTGGTAACCCTGGCGCGGGTACGTCGTCTGATCCATATGGACTCAATGATTTAGATGTTAATAATCAGTATTGGTTTGATCGTAGTACTGGTGATTCTTATATAGGTACTATCACAAATGGTGGCAACCAAATGAATTGGCAGTATGTTTTCCCTTTTTGCTTCGAATCAGGCGCTTGTGCAAGTTTAAGCAGTGATATTGCGGAAGGTATCTTTGCTCCCAACGAGACTCTAAGCGGAATAGCTGATGCTTCTCTTAAGAGCACCTTAGGAAACGTCGTTACAGCATATACATCTAAAGTGATCTCTGCAGCTGAAAATCGAATAGGAGCCTATTCTTTCTGGTATATGCTCACAGATCAAGATGCTCAAAATATTTCATACACCTCTAAAAACAACGGGAAAATGTGGTATACAAGTGAAGGTGGGACTAACAGTAACTATGCCAATTGGGGAACAGAAAACGGCAATTTGAGCACTCCTTTATTAACTGATCTTTTCGTTCCCGCTTCCGGCGGAGACGATTTTTCAGATATAGATTTTTCTAGATACGCTTTAGTTGTCTACCCGGTAATCAAAAATAACTACTGCAGTGGTACTGAATGTCAATACTTAACATCCAACTATACTCATTTTCAAAAATATCTAACGACACCCGACTCGCTTTTAGTGTTACACGGCGAAAGCCAAAGCTGGGACGATCAAAATGATGCCATTGTTGTTTTTTTAGAATCCATTATGAGTGGCAGTGATTTTTCATGGCAAAATGGCGGCTCACCTGAAGTATTTGATACCTCAGTGCTTGGAGAGTCCATTGCTAATACTTATGTGAACATCCCCGCCAATGCCGCCTCTACACTCATTTGTGATTCTGATTTTGATGATTATTGTTATACGACATTTGCTATATTTCCTGCCTCAATGACTGACTCACAATATGTTGGGGATGTAATAGTGTGGATGGATGCAGATCATATGTCATCCAGTACTGCAGATACTGATATCTTAGAACTTGCTGCTAGCCGAAGCCAAACCGCAGTAACCTCAACTTATTATTTATATGAAGATCAAGCAGTCGTGGCTGGCAGGGTGTATGAATACCAGGAAGATTTTGTTGATGGTTTGTGCAACACTGCTAGTGGCGGGTTCTCTGGCGGATCAAATAACGCCGGTTGCAGTGGAAGCAACAACATGGATTGGATTATAGCTTTCGCACCCCTTGCCATTGAAAATCATTTAACGAATTCTGGCACTGCTAACGATTATTTTTACCCTAATTTTATTCCCATCAATTTTTGGTCCTACGGTGATGTAGGGTTGAATTACTGCATGGGGTTTAATCACTCAGCAAGTGATTGCGAGGATGATTATAGCCTTCATTATAAATGGAACAGCTATGTTAGAGACAATCAAAATTACCACGTCATTAGCGACGCAAAGATTGGCACATATGCGAATAATACATTTCCTGAAGGCATGTCTATGTGGTGGCAGATGTTTCGCAGTACTGCTCAAAGTTATACCGCTGGCACCAATGGAGAAAATCGCTTAGTTGGGCCAGGCTTATGGGCGCAGATTTCTTTCAAAGATGGATATGATGGTGCTTCTGGGTCGACCACACGTGATGATCAAGAGAGCTTATTAAACGTGGTCATCTCACAGATTAAGGACAGGCAATATAACACTACCAAATATTCATCAGGTGACACAGGTCTTTACATGGATGGTTATAGTTATTGGTCATATCAAGGCGCCACCAATGCTGATAACAATGGTTTGGGTATTAATTATGGAACTGCTCCCATTGAGTGCGTAAGCCATGCTGAAGGTGGTTGTTTCTTTGGCGATGATAATAATTTTCCCAATGCACTAATGATCACAACCTCTGATCCTTATAAATCAGGCGATATGACCTTGGCAGTCAATTACAACTCAAATGCTGACACTTTTTCCACGGGCACTTTGAATCAGGCCCTGTTTCGACAGCACGTTAAAGTCGGTACTTCACAATGGGAAGATGCTGCGAAGTTGACAGGTTTTGGTTGCACTTACTGTACCGGTGATGGTGTTGCTAATGGTTATTTTGCTGGTATTTTAGAATGGGATGTTAGTGGGACTGGAAACAATCAATTGGCGCCCATCCGCTCTAGCAGTACGTTAGCCACTTTTACCTTTGATAGAACAAATCACGATGTTCAAGTGGTAGCACCCATGACCATTAGTGCGGCACCCTCAAATAATTACACCTCCAATTGGACTACAGTTGATACGGGTTCCATCACATTAAAATTTGGTGATGCTAGCAATGATGAAGCTAAGTCCGCCTTTATCACAAGGGATGCATTTGCTGCTGAAATTCAAGACGATGGATCGCAGATTGATGGTTCTTCGGGAGGTTCTAACAACTTAGCAGGGGTATTGGTTTCTTACAACACCATTGAAAAAGGAGACTCAGATTTATTCCACACAGGTGGTAATGATTCGATGCCAGATACGGCTTATTCTACTTGGGGTTTTTGGGCTATGAGCGCTGTTGATATTTCACCTAATGCGGGTTCACAGAATGCATCGGTGCATATGGGCACATGGGTAGCAGGGACTTCACCTAGCACATCCGATATACCTACCTCAGGCACGGCTTCGATGAGTGGGGCAGCAGTAATGAAGGTAGCCTCTCGTTACAATCAGACCGGAACCAATTACGACGTCCACAAATACACCACCACCGCCGATGTGGCCGCAACTTTTAACTGGGGCGCAAGTGGCTATTCTGGTAGCTTAGCTTTTACCAACTTTGATGATAAAAACCCTATAGTTGCCAATGCAGGATTCGCATCTTTTACGATCGCCATTGCAGGTACCAGCGGTAACTCTTTGACTTATTCAGGTGACTCGACTGACAGCTTAGATAATTCTTGGTTGGGCGGAGCTTCAGCAGTAGGGACTTTATACGGTGCAGGCGGCATCGATGAAAGCGGCGGCAGGGTGAATGTCAGCTTGTATAAATCTGGGTCCACTGGAACGGCAGGAGCCAATGATTTTTATTTTGCTGAAGGGATCTATCTAGTCGATTAATTAAGGGTTGTAAAAATACTTTCTATCATTATGATGAACAACTTATGAATAGTTTTGTAAACTTTTTTCTAAAAATAAGAAACAGTAAAATCTTTAGCGGGATAGTCATTGCTGTCATAGTGGCATCAGCTATTTACGCAGGGGTAAGCTCCTACAACATACCGCCTGAATACACTGTTTACTTAGATCTATTTGACTATGCCATCACCTTATTCTTTGTTACTGAGATAATTATTCGAATGGTTTCTGAGAGATCTTTGGTCAAATTTTTTAAAGATGGCTGGAATGTTTTTGATTTTCTTATTGTCACTATTTCCTTGGTACCCATCAGCAATGTTGAGAGTGTCTTTTTTGCTAGGTTGCTAAGAATTATTCGAGTGCTGCGAATCATCACCGTGATTCCTGCTTTCCGACATATTATTGATTCTTTGGTTAAAACCATTCCAAGAGTCGGTTTTATTGCCTTGCTCATGTTTATTTTTATGTATGTCTGGGGCGCCATTGGAACCATGTTCTTTGGACCAGTAGACCCAGAGCATTGGGGCAATATAGGTTTGGCCTTGATAACCTTGGTTCAAGTTGCTACCTACGATGACTGGGCAGCCATCATGAGTAATTTGATTGAAGTCTATCCTTACGCTTGGATTTTCTTTGTCTCTTTCATCATTGTCAATGCAGTGATTCTCCTGAACATGGTCATTGGAGTTATTGTTGATGTCATGACAGGCGGCTCTGGAATAGATAACTTGCTCAGCAAAGACGATTCAGAGTCTGCTAATTAACTTTAGCCAAGCAATCAGCAAAAGTTTTTTCATCAACATTACCGCCAGATAACATTATTAAGGTTCTTGAGCCTTTAAATTTTTCTTTGTTATCAAGCAAGCAGGCCAGAGCAACAGCGCCGCTAGGTTCAAGTTTTAAATTTAAGCGATTAAAAGCAAATCGCATGGCCTCACAGACTGCTTGATCCGATGCAGATAAACCTTTAACGCCAAAATGGGTATTGATTGCGAAGGGTATTTCACCAGGAGTGGGTGTTAGCAAACCATCGCATAACCCGCCTCGGTTGGTGTCCATCGCAACTCTCTCATTTTTTTCAAAGGATAATTGATGATCATTCCATTCTTCAGGTTCAGCAGTGAAGACATTGCACCCAGGATTGATATGTTTAATAGAAATACATGAACCTGCGGTCAGACCACCACCGCCTGCGCAGATAATGGCATTATCCAGTTTGGGATTGTTGGCATCATTAATCACCTCATAAGCTGCGGTGCCTTGGCCATAAATTGTTTCAAGAGCATCGTAAGGGTTAATAATAACTAGGTTTTTTTCTTTCGCTATTTCTCTACTTATATCTTCTCTGCTTTCGGTACGTCGATTATAAAAAATAACTTCAGCACCTAAGCCTCTTGCATTGGCAATCTTTCTTTCAGGCGCATCTTTTGGCATCACCACTGTTGCTGGAGTATTAAATACTTTAGCTGCGTGAGCTACGCCTTGGGCATGATTACCAGAAGAGTAGGCTATCACTCCACGTTTTAATTCGTCTTTTGTAAGCCTTGAGATAGCAGAAAGAGCACCTCTAACTTTAAAAGAGCCCGTGATTTGTAAAGACTCAGGCTTGAACAGAAATCTTCCATCCAATTCTTCATTCAAATCAGGACAAGTAACCAGTTGCGTATGATGTATGTGAGGTGAAATGAGGTGATAGGTTTTTACAACCTCATCAAACCAAAGATTAGGTTCAAGTTTCATATTGCTTATTTTTTGTTAATTCTATCTTTAATTTGAAGTGGTAAATATGCAATATAAAACAATAATATGGCTAATGGAATTGTTCCAATTAAATGAAGCGGAGGATCTGGAAAATAATCCATCAAAGTGCCCTCTACAGGCCGTGCAACCAGATACCAATAATTAGCTGGCGGTCCAATTAAAAGGTTTGCAATATAAACAAAAATTAACAGCACCAGCGTTACCCCAATGACTTTACTAATGTCCATTAGAACAGGCCGTTCTTTATTGACCATTAGCACATAAAACACTACCAATAAAATTAAGCTATGGCCCCAAAAAAAAGGTGAATATTCCCCATGAGGAAACCCATACTCCAGATCCGGCGTTGCCAAAGCCATGGTTGCACCACATATTCCCCAAAAATAGGCGCAATGAAAAAGAATTTTGGGCGCATTTTGTTTGAGGAGGTACACGATCATTGCAAGCATTGAAAAATCGCACATGTGCATTGGAAATTCGCCTTTCCAAGGCAGATCAAATAGCAGGACATCATAAATGGGTTGAGTCAACATGTGTAAGATCATCATTCCGGCAAGAATTTTTCCTCCAAGAATTTGTTTGGCAGGATTTTGGTTTTCAAAGTATTTTGGGTATGCATAAATCACCGCAGCACATATCAAGAGCGTTACAAGATGCTGGGTACCAAATACTTCAAATGCCGGATAATTCATTCTACATATAATATTTTTGAACCTATGTTAGCTCAGACTTTCTGAAAAAACATCTTTCTAGAAACGTTTACGTAATTTTAGAAGTAAAGATTTGCTGCTTGTATTAACAGATAGGCCGATTCTATTAGTCGTAGTTATATTTTACGCTGCAGCCGTATGCAGTGGTCGAATTTATAGCTAATGATTGCTTGGCAAGTAATTGGTTTATTTGTGAGCTGACATAGTTTTTTGCTTCTTTAAACGCAGTATTAAAAAACTGCATGCCACGTCCAATATCATCAATGGCACCTTTGTATCTAAGAATTCCATTTGCATCAATCATGTACATGTGTGGTGTGGTTTTAGCTCCATACAACATACCAATCTCACCCGATTCATCGAGCAAGACATGGGTAGGGCTGGCTCCCCTGGAGTCAGTTAATTCATTGGCTTTTTCTGGGCTAACATGGCCTTGATCTCCAGGAGTTGAGGAAATAATGCTCAACCAAACAATCCCTGCATCACGTGCTATCTTTTGGACACTTTGCATGTTGTTTTCATTGTAATGTCTTGCCACATATGGGCAGTCATGGTTAGTCCATTCCAATATGACCGGACTTCCTTTTAGATCAGATAGTTGAATCGTTTTACCGTAGCTATTAATGGCTACAAAATTTGGTGCCTCGGTATTGATGGGAGGATTTTGTAATTTAATCTCAGCTGCATAAGTTAAACTTGAAAAAGTGAACGTAGCGATAAGAGTTAAAAATACTTTCATTGCATTGATTTAATAAGTAAGTCTTCAGTCAAGACGGCTGGTAAAATTTTTGATCCAGGCATGCCAGGCTTCCAAAAAATATACAAAGGAATTCCAGTGCGTTCATACCTAGCCAATCCAATGGCTATTTCTTCATTACGATTAGTCCAATCAGCTTTAACGTAGGTAATGTTTTGGTCTATTAAATATTCTTTAACTTTATCTCTTGCAAATGCAGTTTTCTCATTGGTTTGGCAGGTAATGCACCAAGCTGCTGTAAAGTTAATCAAATAAGCTTGATCTTGAGCTTGCAAGTCAGACTCTATGGCTAAATTCCATTGCTCAGCAGAGGAATCTGCAAGCAGTCCACTGGTATTTTCAGGCAGGTTGTTAAAAATCTGCACAGCCGCAAGAAGAGTTACGAGCATCCCAAGCCATTTCCATCGACCTTTGAATGTTGCAATCATCCAAATTGCAATTCCAAGAATGAGCCCAAGAAGCAGCAATAAAATTAGAGCATCCCCAGAGGTTTGCACCATAAAGACCCACATGAGCCAGAGGGCTGTGGCTATCATGGGAAAAGCAAAGAATTGTTTGAGTGTTTCCATCCAGGCTCCAGGTTTTGGAAGGGCGCTGATCCACTCAGGTTTTAAAGCTAATAATAAATAGGGTCCCGCAAAACCTAAGCCGAGTGCAAGAAAGATTGGCAACGTTGCAAAGGAGGGTTGCAAAAGCGCATAGCCAATCGCTGCTCCCATAAATGGAGCAGTGCATGGAGATGCAACCACCACTGCCAAAACACCAGTAAAAAAAGAACCTGAGTAGTCATTTCTTGATTGCACGGAGGATCCAAAAGTGGTTAAGCCTGATGCAAAATTAATATTCGTTAAAAGGATAAGACCAATACCCAGCATGATGAGCGTTAAAATTCCAACCACAACAGGAGATTGCAGTTGATAGCCCCATCCGATCATAGATCCAGTTGATCTGATAATGATTAAGGCTGTAGCAATTGATAAAAATGTGGACATAACTCCACCAACAAATGACAGAGCGTGATTTCTTATTTTGCTATTGTCATCGCCCCCCATTGAGACAAAACTTAAAACTTTAAGAGAAATAACTGGAAATACACAGGGCATTAAATTTAAAATTAAACCACCAATCAAAGCAAACAATATTGCTTGCCACAAAGACATGCTGGCAGTAGATTCAAGCTGTTCTTCAATTTGAAATCCTTCACCATTGATGCTCAGAATACCTGAAAAGGAAGCCACTTCATCCTTTAAAACAGGAACGGTAATTTCGTAGGAGTTATCACCCAAGCTAACGAATTGTTGAGTTGGTGTATAAGAAAATAGATTGTCCTGTCTTGGAAAAAGGTATGCCTCTTTTATGGGTTGAGAAAACTTAAATTTAGTTTTTAAACTATTACCCTCAACAATGCTTTGGGTTTGAATTATTTTTGCTGGAAGATTTTGAACAGCTGCATCAACCAGAGCATTTGGTGTTGCAGATGATAAATCAAGCGTTAAAGAAGCTTTTTCTGGAATACAAATATCTGCACAAATTAAAAAATCAAAATCAACGCTGATTGAAGAGAGATCAGAATCAATGGCACGAAATACTTTAAATGGGAAAACAACATCACCCTCATAGCCAAATGTCATTAAAGGTGGATAGGGAATAGTTATCGGGGTAGGCCATTCTACATTCTCAACAATAAGACCCTCAGCAACATTCCACTTTGCATCAAACGGGCTCCCCGAGTCACCTGGGTTTTCCCAGTAAGTATGCCAACCTTCTTGCATCTCTAGCCGCACACCAACATAGAAAGACTCCTGCTGAGAATCTTGTAAATTTGTTATTAAACTAGCTCTTGCATGCCCTGTTTCCACTGGGTTAGACGCAGCCAAGGTGCAAAGAAAGAGGCTGCAAGCTAAGAAGAGGTTTTTCATGCGTATCATGTTAAACCATTGTAATAAAAAAGGGGGAGCATTGCCCCCCCTATCCAAGTTGATTGAATTACTTGCTGCCTAAAATTTTAGGAGTTTTAATATCAATCGAACGCGGTTTCTGAGCGTCTGGAATTATTTTTTCCAAAGCAATGGTTAACATTCCATTAACCAAATCAGC
>Ga0208407_1001448_pt1 | contig 10852 bp, 10 predicted proteins | sample ETNtaG_9_FD_185775 | JGI IMG/M metagenome (GOLD analysis project Ga0208407, IMG submission 185775) | Marine microbial and viral communities from oxygen minimum zone, Eastern Pacific Ocean - ETNP201406SV69 (SPAdes) (version 2) | ecosystem: Environmental > Aquatic > Marine > Oceanic ...
CCATTTTCATACCAACCATTCCACGATCCAATTTTAATCCCATCCTTGTAATTTTCTTCATAATTCTTCTGGCCATTTTCATACCAGAAAGTAAATGATCCATCTACTTTACCATCTTTATAATTTCCTTCAGACCACTTTTGTCCATTTTTATACCATGTCCACTTTGTTTTACTAATCATTTTTCCATCTTTGAGATTTCCTTCTTCTTTCTTTTTCCCATCGTCAAATAAAGAAAATACTGGTCCAGAGTAGGGTTTATTAGTGTCTTTAGTATAAAATAACTGATCTTTTTTAATTAATGTGGTTTCATAGTTGATAGGTTCCTGACTGATAGAGACAGAAATTAGTATTAATAATAATGGGTAGAGTTTTTTCATTTTATTATCATCAGGTCACCCAAATCTAACAAAATAACAGAATGTGGTGTAGATGTAAAAAAGATTCAATGGTACAATCCTTAGGTGCTAAATTTCATCATCATCATCTATTAATAATAGATTGGAAGCTGTAAAAATCAATATCAAAGGGAAAGTTATGAAAAATTTCAGAACCATGTTTTTCGGAATATTAACTACAATATTTTTGGCAATCCTAACAAGCTGCGGTGCACCGGAGAAAAATAAGCAACTTTCAGAACTACAAGATGCGCAGGCTCAGCTTGAGCAAAATGCGACTATGTACGAAGAAACGTGGATAAAATTTGTTCAAGGCGACACTTCAGTGGTTAATTCAGATCGTTTTACGGAGGATGTCGTCGTGGTTACAGCTCAGGGGGATCTTGTTGGTATAGAAGCATGTAAAGATTTTTATATGAATTATCTTACGGGTTTTTCAGATCGAGAATTCACCATACTTGAGGTAGTGGGGCAAGGCGATCGCTTGGTTAAACATTGGAATTTTAAGGGCACCCACACAGGTGATTTTTTTGGCATGCCCGCTTCCGGAAATAAATTAAATCTATCCGGTACAACCATGGTAACAATGAGAGACGGCAAAATCGCTAAAGAACAGGATTTCTTTGATATGATGTCTATGGTTAGCCAACTCACCGCCGGAGATGTAAATGCAGATGCAACAAAGGGTGGTGTGAATTAATTATTTAAGACCAGATTAATCTCATTTTCCAAATCTTCAAGGTTAATCATATACACTTGTAAAATGGATATCTTGAATTCAAGATATCGTTTCAGCATTACAAATTTTGCTTTTAGTCTATCATCACTGTTCACGGCTTCATTTAAGATTTCTGAATACTGGTTAACAGATATTTGATTATTATTTCTCGCTAAAATTACTTTCGGATGATTTTCCGCAATGAAGGGAATGAAACTCTGTTTTAATTGTTTTTCGTGCTCCACGGCTGTCTCAAGATGGGAGTGGGATGTGTTATGGAGCCGGCTTAATGTTTCTTTTACTTTCTCAGATTTAACGAATTTAAGATCTCCGGAATTGATAATTGCATAATATCGATTCAAAGGAGGGTTAAATACACGATATAGAACCATAAACGTTTCAATTCTGTTTTTGCTTGTTGTGATCTTAAGGATATTATCAATATTAAAGGTTCCATTGCCATGAGTTAAAAATTCATTGAGAAGACGGATGTCATTTCCCCATGTTTGCTTTTTTTCATTACAGTAAAATTTAATTTCATTAATTTCCATTTGAAGGCTGGACAAAATCTTAATTCTTTCTCTCTCATTTTGGTTTTCAATGGATATATCATTCAACCAAATTGAAACGGTTATACTGAAAATAATTACAATTATTTCAATTGTATATTTAATAAAATATTCTTTCATCAGCCTTTGACCTCGAACTACTACTCCACGGTTACTGACTTAGCCAAATTCCTTGGCATGTCCACATCACATCCTCTGAGAACAGCAAGATGATAGGCTAATAATTGCAATGGAATAGTCGCTAAAATGGCAAATGTCCGGGGATGGGAGACCGGAACTTCAATTAAATGATCAGACAAAGATTCTAGTTCAGGTGTTATTTTATCTGTAACCGTAATGACTTTACCTTTCCGGGCCTTCACTTCCTGAATATTGGATAACACTTTTTCATAGGTCTGATCATGGGGCGCTAAAAATACAACAGGCAGCTTTTCATCGATAAGCGCTATGGGACCATGTTTCATCTCCGCTGCAGGATAACCTTCTGCATGGATATAGGAGATTTCTTTTAATTTCAAAGCACCCTCTAGGGCAACTGGAAAATTTGTACCTCTTCCGAGATATAAATAATTATTCGCATCCATTGTCTCTTTTGCTATCATCAGGATATGATCCGATTGATTTAAAACATCGATGACACGATCTCCTAAATTATGAAGGGCATTGGTCAAGGCTATACCATCTTTTTTGGAAAAACCATTTTTCCGTCCTAGATGTAAAGCCAGCATGTATAATACAGATACTTGTGCAGTAAAAGCTTTAGTAGATGCAACACCAATTTCAGGTCCTGCATGTGTATAAATACCACAATCCGTTTCTCGCGAAATAGAACTCCCCACTACATTACAAATTCCAAATGTAAGGCATCCTTTTTCTTTTGCCTTCTGGATGGCAGCTAACGTATCTGCAGTTTCTCCAGACTGTGAAATAGCAATTACAACCGATTGACTATCGATAATGAGTTCCCGATACCGAAATTCTGAAGCGTAATCAACATGAACCGGGATACCTGCGAACTCTTCTAGAATATATTTTCCAATTAAGGCCGCATGCCAGGATGTACCACATGCAGTAATATAAAAATGACGTGCACGTTCTATCCGCAGCAAGTGATCCTGTATTCCGCCTAAATGAACTGTGCCTTCATCCAGAAGAAGACGGCCACGCATAGTATCTACGATAGTATGCTCCTGCTCATAAATCTCTTTTAACATAAAATGAGGATAATTTCCTTTTTCAATTTCCTCAAGTGTAAAATCAATACGGGAAACTTTTTTATCTATCTTTTCGCTATTGCCCAACTTTTTAATCTCATATCCATCATCCCCAATGAATAAACATTCACTTTCGCCAAGATAGATTACATTTCTGGTATATTCCACTAATGGAGAAGCATCACTCGCAATAAAGTATTCTCCTTCTCCCACGCCCAGAACAAGGGGACTCCCCAGACGAGCAGCAATCAATTGATTTGGTTCATCAGAACACATAACAACAATCCCATATGTGCCTACGACTTTTTCTAATGCTGATGTAACCGCCGTTTCAAATGTTGTTTCTCCCTCATGATAGATGGTTGAAATCAATTGTACCAGTACTTCTGTATCTGTTTGGGTTCGAAATTCAACGCCCTTCTGCTCTAACAATTTTTTTAAAGTAGCATAATTTTCGATAATTCCATTATGAATTAAAGCAAATTTTCCAGTATAGTCTGTATGAGGATGTGCATTTAAATCAGATGGCTCCCCATGGGTTGCCCAACGAGTATGACCAATACCAACAGAACCAGTTAATCCAGATTCACTAACAAGGGATTCCAACTCTGCGACCTTTCCTGCTTTCTTATTTACCATAAATGAATCGCCACTCATGATAGCCAGCCCAGCAGAATCATACCCACGGTACTCCAACCGCTTCAGTCCCTTAATTAGCAGGGGTACTGCATCATTGTTTCCAAAATATCCTACAATTCCGCACATATTTTTTCCTTAAAATTTGATAGACTTATTTTATTGTGATTAAGCATGACTGCTTGTTTAATGTTATTATATATATTTTTGAAAAGTAGCAATGATTCAGTTGAAACTACAACTAATATTATTCCCACTCAATGGTACCTGGCGGTTTGGATGTAATATCATACACCACACGGTTAATTCCAGAGACAGAATTTACAATTCGGTTTGAGATCTTGGATAAAGTATCTGCGGGCATTCGATACCAATCTGCCGTCATGCCATCAGTGCTGGTAACTGCGCGAATACCAAGCAAATTTTCGTAGGTACGTTGATCACCCATGACACCTACAGTTTGAACAGGAATCAGTACTGAAAAAGCTTGCCAAATATCATTATACAATCCATCTTCATGAAGAATATCCATGTAAACTTGGTCTGCATCCTGGAGAATCTGAATCCGTTCTTTAGTAATTTCACCAATAATACGTACAGCTAAACCCGGCCCGGGAAATGGATGACGTTCGATCAACGATTCCGGTAATCCTAACTCCCGCCCCACATTTCGAACTTCATCCTTAAATAGTTCCCGTAGTGGTTCCACTAATTTAAATGTCATATCATCGGGTAATCCGCCTACATTATGATGACTCTTAATCACATGTGCAGCCTTCCCTTTACTCACACCACTTTCAATCACATCGGGATAAAGCGTTCCCTGAGCTAAAAATTGCATATCACCCAATTCACCGGCAATCCTATCAAATGAATATATAAACTGGTTTCCAATGATTTTTCGTTTTTTTTCTGGATCAGTTATACCTTCCAATTTTGAGAGAAAAATGCTCGATTCGTCAAACATACTAATCTTGACACCAAGACCGGTTTTTAATGCATTAACGCAATCCCGACCTTCATTTTTTCGAAGCAATCCATGATCAATCAAAACAGCCGTTGATTGGTCTCCAATAGCTTTGTAAATCAACGCAGCGACTACGGTTGAATCCACACCGCCACTGACACCAACGAGGACATTCCCATCTCCAACCTGCTTTCGAATAATTTCTATTTGTTGATCAATAAAATTCCCGGCTGTCCACGTTGGGGCGCAATTTGCAACTTTAAATAAAAAATTATGAAGAATGGTTTGGCCTTCTACAGTATGAGCAACTTCCGGATGAAACTGTGTTGCCACGCGAGTTTGATTTTCATTTGCTATTGCAGCCACTACATCATTTGATGAATGGGCTAATGTATGCCAGCCATCTGGAATCTTGGAAATACGATCCATGTGGCTCATCCAAACTTTGGATGTACTTGGAACATTAAAAAATAAACCGGAGTTGTCATCTAATTCAATTTCTGCAAAACCATATTCACCTTGCCCCGTGGATACTACAGCCCCCCCATAGTGATGTGCCAATAATTGGAGTCCATAACAAATTCCCAAAATAGGTAAATCTGCATCAAGAATGGACTCATCAAATACCGGTGCTTCATCACCAAAAATGCTTGAAGGTCCTCCTGATAAAATTAATGCAGCTGGGGCACGGTTTAAAATTTCATCCAGGGATGTTTCCGGCGGTAGAATTTCAGAATGTACATTTTGCTCCCGAACACGTCGAGCGATCAACTGGGTATACTGGGATCCAAAATCCAAAATGACAACACCCTGTTCATGAATATTATTCATTGGGGAATTGACTATTGAGTTCATCCATATAGGACTCGTTAGTTACATTAAAATGGATGGGTGTAATACTGATATATTTTTCTCGAACTGCTTTTCCGTCCATGGCTGTAGATTCATCTTTATCAACGATATTTCCTTTCATCCAGTAATAAGTTCGTCCACGTGGGTCAGTCCGCTTATCAAATTCATCTTTGAAATATTGGTTACCTTGACGAGTGATTCTCACACCCTTTATTTCATCCGGTAAGCAATATGGTACATTTACATTTAAAAGCGTTCCCTTAGGAACACCATAATATAAAACATATTGTGCCACATCAATCGCCGCTTGTTTTGCGCCTCTATATTCATTTGATTCATAGGAATCCAAACTGATGGCAATAGATGGTATCCCCAACATGGTGCCTTCTGTTGCAGCAGAGATTGTACCTGAATAAATAATATTCGTCCCAATATTTGAACCTGAATTGATACCTGAAATAACTAAATCTGGTTTTTGGTCCAAAATCGATTTTATGGCGATTTTTGCACAATCTGCAGGCGTACCGGAAACAGCCAATCCTTCAAAACCACCTGATCGTTGGACAGAAACAACCCGTAAAGGATCCGTTAAGGTGATGGCGTGACCAACAGCACTTTGTTCAGTGTGAGGCGCGACCACAATTGGATCGCCAATCTCGCTCATGGCCTCCCAAAGAGCTCGAATTCCCGGGGCGAATATGCCATCGTCATTGGTGATGAGAATTTTGGGTCGACTCATGTAAGAAGTGAAATCAATGTAGATATTTTTTCTTTCATTTCACTTCTGGACACTATGTGATCAATGAACCCTTTTTCCAATAAAAATTCCGACCGTTGGAATCCTTTGGGCAAATCTTGTCCAATGGTTTGCTTGATCACACGGGGGCCTGCAAACCCAATTAATGCACCAGGTTCAGCAAGAATAATATCACCTAACATACCATAGCTTGCAGTTACACCGCCTGTAGTTGGATCTGTGAGAATCGGAATATATAGTCCTCCATTTTTTGCAAATTTTGCCAACTTTGTACTTGTTTTCGCAAGCTGCATTAAAGAAATGGCGCCTTCTTGCATTCTTGCACCACCTGAAGCACAAACCAATAATAATGGTACTTTTAATTCAGCCGATTTTTGGATAGCACGGGAAACAGCTTCCCCTACAACAGAGCCCATACTCCCTCCAATAAACTGGAAATTCATAATAGCAAGGACGACAGATTCGCCATTGATCTTGCCATCGTAAACTTTAATGGCATTTTTCTCACCGGTCTTTGTTTTGGCTGTATCGATTTGCTGGTGGTACTTTTTTCCTGCCTTAAATTTTAAAAAATCTTCCGATTCCAAATTCTGAAATAGGTGTGTTTCACTCTCACTATCTAATAGAAGATCTACATAAACCTGGGGAGTTACACGAAAATGATGGTTACAATGGTGACAGACTGAAAGATTTTTCTCTAGTTCAGGTCTGTATAATATTTCATTACAGGATGGGCATTTATCCCACAAACCATCGGGGATAGATTTCTTTTCCGAATCCTTTATTTTTTTATCTTTTCTTTTAAACCATGACATAGTCTATAATCATTCCCATAATTTTTTACCTTAAAAGGCACAAAATTCACAAATAATAATTATGCAAGGCAACTAAAGGTATTATCATTTCTTTAAACACATTACAATAGCATCTTCACCATCTGGATAATAGTCTTCACGAATAGCAATATCTTTAAACCCCGCATTTAAATATAGCTTGATTGCTGGGAAATTACCTCGTTTTACTTCTAAATATGCTGAAGAATCTTTTGGAATATTATCTAAAAAATGGATTAATAATTTCTTGCCTATTCCCATTTTTTGTAAAGATGGATCAACTGCCATATTGATCAGATGAACTTCTTTGGGGCCATAGCGGAGCATACAGTATCCAACTAATTCTATATTCGAATGAATCACCCACGTTTTTCTATCTACATTCAAGGTGAGTTCATCAGAGATCATTGCCCTTGTCCACGCTGAATTTGGGAAAGCACTTTTTTCGATGTGTAAAATTCTTGCAAGATCTGTTTCTTCACTTGCTCGAATAATCATATTTTTTTATTATTCATTTCAAAAGGAGCAATGTATTCCGGTACTAAATCATAGGGTTTTTTAACCAACCATTTATCTGAATAATAATAAGCTAATAAAGCAACATATTCTGCAGATGGTTTCGCACCTATAAAAAAGTTTGTGTCTGAAAAAACTGATTCACAATTCCACTGGAATGTTGAAGAATTTAAATTTTCCCTAAACTCATCAATATCACCCACCACGGGCTTATCCATTGCATTGGGAAGATTATTTTTCCAATTAAACTCTTGGTAAAAAATCCTTTTCCCATGAGAAAAGGAAATTCCTTTTTCTGGAGCCTTCTTTTGTAAACCCAAAGCCATCGATGCAAGAGTTGGAACTGGTACTATGGGTAAATCATGAGAATAAGCCAACCCTTTTGCTGTACCTAACCCAATCCGTAAACCGGTAAAAGTTCCTGGACCAATACTTATGGCAATCGCATCTAAATCACTTACTATTTTTTGACTTTTTTCTAAAGCAGTTTCAATGAATTCAGGAAGAATTTCAGCGTGTTTTCTATCAGCTGATTTTTCTACCACACTTAAGATTTGCTCTTTTTCTATGACTGCAACACCACATATTGTGGAAGAAGTCTCAATGGCTAAGATTAAATCAATCTTCATCAAGTATACCAATAATCTTAATCTGTCTACTGTTTGGATAACCATCCAATATAGAAAAATTTATTGTAATGACATTTGTTGGTAATATTTTTTTAATAATATCTGCCCATTCGATCAATGTTATACCATCGTCCTGTGTTAACAATGCTTCGCCACCAATATTTAAAAAATCTATTTCATTTTTGAGTCGATAACAATCTATATGGTACAAGTTTAGCGGTTCCCCATCATATTCTGAAATTAATTTGAAGGTTGGAGACCCAACCGTATCTGTGATTCCCAATCCCTTGGCAAAGCCTTGGGTAAATGTGGTTTTTCCAGTCCCTAGATTCCCAATTAAAGCCACAACGGATCCAACAGGAATTTTCTGTGCTAGTTTACCTGCTAATGCTTGAGTTTCTTCTTTTGAACTGCATTCTGCAATCATCAACCACGTCCTTTCATGATGGCCACAGGTACCATCATTTCTTCCATAGAAACTCCACCATGCTGGAATGAATTTTTAAATTTTGATTGGTACTTATGGGCTTGATTGGGATATATAAAATAGACATCATCTTTGGCGACAATATAACTAGGTTGTGGACCAAAAACAGGTAATCGGAATTTTTCCGGTTCCTTGATAACGATTGCATTTTTTTCTTTCGTATTCAGGTTCCGACCATACTTGTACCGAACGCCAGAAGATGCTTCCCTGTCAGCGGACACCATCACATCACGCTGAACTCGAATACTACCATGATCACTTGTCAAAATAACCGTAAAATTATTTTCGCTTAATTTTTTCAACACCTGAAGTAACCAAGAATGATTTAACCAGGACCTTACGGCTGTTCTATATCCAGACTCATCCGGAACCATTTCCTTCAGCACATCCATTTGGGAACTTTTGTGTGCAAGAATATCTACAAAATTTACAACAAGAGCTAAAATATCTTGTTGAAGGTAATCTTTAATTCTGTTGTTGAATTTTTTCCCTTCCTCTACAGCCCAAATTTTATGGTAATGTACCCGTTTATCTCCGAAGCCCATTTTATTCAATTGATCAATTAGGAATTGTTTTTCATGCTGGTTCAAACTAGGAGAATCATTTTTCATATCATCACCCTGCTTGGGATATTTTTTCACCATTTCATCCGGAAACAATCCACAAAATATTGCATTTCTCGAATAGGGAGTTGCCGTTGGAAGTAAAGACAATTTATAATCTAGTTTGATGTTAAAAAATGGCTCTAATAATGCCATCATAGATTTAAAATGATCATGGCGCATACAATCAACCACCAAAAGACAAACTTTTTCACCTTTATCCAAAATCGGTTTGACATACTTTGGAACGATATCTACTGATAGTGTTGGACGATTATTGGATTGCATCCAGCTCTCATAATTCGACTCTATAAAATTGATAAATTCCCTATTACAGGTTTGAATCTGTTCGTTAAGAATAGACCCTAATCCGGTGTCATTGTAATTATCAAATTTTATTTGCCAATCTGTGAGGCGATCGTAGAGTGTCCACCAATCATCGGCATTCAATTCATTACTTAATTGGGCTTCAATTTCTTGAAATTCTTTCAAATAATCACTGGTGGCTTTTTGTTCATGTAATTTGATTTTTTCCAGTGTTTGTTTACAAGCCATAAAGATCTGACTTGGGTTCACAGGTTTGATGAGGAATTGCTCTACTTGTCCTGTGATGGCTTCATCCATGAGCCATTCATCTTCAGTTTTGGTGATCATGATGACGGGCAAGGATGAACGATTTTTCTTTAATTCCGCTAATGTTTCCAATCCATCCATTCCAGGCATGGATTGGTCCAATAAGATCAAATCATAATTGTTTTGTTCAGATAGGGCAATCCCATCCTGTCCATTAGCTGCTTGGGATAATATATAGCCCTTGTCTTCAAGAAATAAAATATGGGGTTTTAAATGGTGGATCTCATCATCGATCCAAAGGATATGTCCGCGTGTATTTTGCATAAAATAATGGTCTAAAAATTACAGATGAAACGAATGGATTGAGGAAAGTTCCATACAATATTTTTGGATCTCTTAAGGACCCGTTTGATATGAAATAAGAAATTTTAAAAAATTGAGCTTTATATTATTTTGATGTCATAGTCCAAACACCGTCCCAATCCTTGCCTGGAGGATTATTTTTAAACATCACACATCGATCTATGAAAATAGCAGAGGGCGTTGTATTCCTTGATGCAAAATGATCTTCCATATTTTCAGCTTTTTTAAACAGGGCAAGCGCTTTATCCCAATCCTGTTGGTAATAGTGGTCCAATCCATCTTCAAATGTTTTTACAAGATTGACCATATCATTATCAGCAGTTTCTTTTGCAGAGATTAATTCATATACTTTCACTGGAACATTCTTCCCTTTTACTCTTACAAAATCCAGAAATCTAAACATGTATTTATCTTTAGCTGTTTCATAAATATTTTCTCCCACAAAATTGTACACGCCATATTGTTTTGCCGATGATTCCAGACGAGCAGCGAGATTAACAGTATCTCCCATCATGGTATAATTCATCCGCATTTCAGATCCCATATTTCCTGTGACCATTTTACCAGAATTCAATCCGATCCGATGCTGCATAGAATAAACAATATCCGGCCAATCTGCTTCAGATTCCCATTTTTTACGCAAATCACCTAATGCTTCCTGCATTGCTAGTGCTGTTTTACATGATTTTTTTTCATGATCTTCCACATATACAGGTGCCCCATAAAAAGCAACAATGG
>Ga0208407_1001453_pt1 | contig 10837 bp, 8 predicted proteins | sample ETNtaG_9_FD_185775 | JGI IMG/M metagenome (GOLD analysis project Ga0208407, IMG submission 185775) | Marine microbial and viral communities from oxygen minimum zone, Eastern Pacific Ocean - ETNP201406SV69 (SPAdes) (version 2) | ecosystem: Environmental > Aquatic > Marine > Oceanic ...
GGACCCCATTGTCCATAAGCCATTGTGTATTTTCAGCTGACGTATCGCAAAATTTTCTTAAGGTAGACTCTTTTACGATATCACCAGTTTCTTGAATAAGGTAATTAAACATATTTTCTGGTGAATCTTTGACGCCTGCAGCAAGTTGAATTGGTGTTCCGCCCCCAGCATAAAAAACACCGCCACTTTTTGCAGTAGCACCACCACCGCTTGTTTTATCGATCCCAATAACTGTTAGATTTTGATCGAGGGCTTCATTAGCAGCAGCAATTCCAGCGCCCCCCAAACCTGCAACAACAAGATCAGCCTCATCGTCCCATGCAAATAAGTTTGGATCAGTAATTATTTGTGGCGCCTCTACCTCAGAGAGCCACATTTTATCATTTGGATTAATCTCAGTTTCCAGCATTTAGATCAGCAGTTTTTCCACCATCAATTATTAAATCAGCTCCAGTTATAAATGATGCTTCTGAACTGAGTAAAAATACAATTGGTGCAGCAAGTTCCTCTGGTTTAGCAATTCTTTTCAATGGGATAGATTTAATAGTCGCTTCCATTAAATCTTCGTTTGGTATTGCTCTTTCAGTTGCAGGAGTTTGAACTGCACCAGGGATCACGCAATTCACTCTGACATTTGGCGCAGCCTCTATTGCTGATGTCTTTGAAAAATTAATAAGGCCGGATTTTGCTGCCCCATACCCAGACATATAGGCTGCACCTCTTAAGCCAACCACTGAAGCAACATTAACAATTGAACCTTTTTTGGCTGCTATCATCCAAGGTAAGACAGTTTTAGTAGTTAAAAAAACAGCATCTAGATTTGCTTTAAAATTTGTTCTCCATGACGGCATATCAAGATCAATAATTTTGCCAGTATGTATTGAAGGCGCATTATTAACTAGACCATCAATACGACCAAATTTTTTGTAGATATTATTCAGGGAATCAATAAGATCTGCTTCAATACTTACATCTAAAAGGTGTGCTACAACATTTGATGAGGTTTTACTAAGAATTAATTCAGCCTCTTTCAGTCTTTCTTCATTTCTACCAGTGATAACTACTGTAGCTCCTTCTTTTAAACAAAGTTTAGCTGTTGATAAGCCTATGCCTGCAGAGGCGCCAGTAATATATATAATCTGGTTCTGTAACTTTTGCTTCAAAACTCCTCCTGATTAGATAATTAAAATCTTATGCTTGCTCTCATGGATGTATACCAGTAATCATCCAAATTTTTCATATGATATGGGTCTGCTTTATATCCAAATGCAAAATCAAAATTCATTTTTTTAAGAGCAGTTGAATAATTAATTATAGAATTTACCTCTCTTCCACTTGGCCTTAATCCAAAGCTAAGAGAGTTAAAAATGACATCTTTCTGTTTTGTTCTGTAAACAGGAACATCAAGATTTAATTTTCCAGACTCTACTCTTAATGGTTGATCAATTGAAATTGTTAATTGGTCGCTCTCATTAAAAATAGAAGTTTGAATGTAACCAAATCCAAATGACGAAGACTTAACTTCTTCGATGGATTTCAACATTCCATTGTTATGACTGATATCTGATGATTGACCCCAATGTATTGACCCAAAAATTTTTCCACCAAATAAATTTTTTACAGACGAAAGACCAATGAACTTTGTTATTTGATTCTTTGTTCCTGATAATGCTCCTGAACCAGCTAATCCGCTATTGGAATCATTTTCTTGGAGGATACCCAATTGAAGTGAGGGCATATTTGAGTTAGATTGGAGTTCAACAAGACCTAATAAGCTTGAGTTTTTTTCAAGAAATGTCTCATTAGGACTAAATTTGTTTCTTCCTGCTGAAATTGTGTAAGCTAGATTAAACGCATTATTCAGCTCCTTGATTGATCCAAAGGATGCTCCTGAGGCTGTAAAATTTAGCCATGGGTTATTAAATTTTGATCTTAGCGAGCTATTGATTCTTAGGTTAGAGTCTTTAAATATTCCCAATGCCCAGCTTCCATTTATTCCTTGACTAAAAAAAGTTTTGTTTGATTGATTAAAATAAGCAAAATACTGATTTTTATTTGCTTGCGTTTCAAGTAGATGGGACGGAGTCACTAATTCATTTGACACATTTTGATAGTTAGATTCCCCCACTTCAAAAAATTCACTACTTGAGTTCAGCATTGATCTTGAAAAATTCTGCATTTCATCAAATCCTGTAATTGAATTAATTTGATTTCTATAATCTGAGATTAGGTTATTAAGCGAATTTCTAAATGGCGCTTGCAGCTCATCAAAAAATATTAGTGAATGGTTGCTAACACCTCTGGCAATTGCATCACCAAATGAAGGATTAATCATTTGTAAGGAGGTTAAACTTGCGCTTACCATTGGCCCTGACAAGGTATTGCTCATCATTGAGCTGGTCTGGCCTACAGGGGTTGTTGCAGCTGCTAGGTCCATAAGTCCTTGACCATATATTTCTGAATCTGCATAAACACCATCTTTGTTTGCTGTTGAAAATAACCTTGAAACAATTTCAGTGCTTCCAAGCTGCCCATCAAAATAACTAGATATTGCTGCAAGACCTCCTGTTACAAATGGTGCGGCAAAAGAAGTTCCACCAGCAACTGCGTAACAAGAATTATCCTGAACACAGCTAGTTGGATCGTTAATTTCATCTTCATAAATTCCAGCATCACCCATTGAAGTAGGGTATGCAACTGTCACACTGCCTCCAGGCGCAGCAATACAAAAATCCTTTGCAATTCCACACCTATTTGAAAAGTCACTTATCCCACCATCCTCATCAATACTTACAACTGCAATAGAATGCCCTTGAATTTCTTCAATAAAATGAGACATTCCTGCAAGTAATTCTGGGCTGGAATTATCCGCGTCATCATATCCGCCAGCATTTCCAGCTGCCCATACATATATAGTTTTGTCGTAATCCGAAGTTCCCTCTTGAGACATTGAAAGAATCGTACTCGGGAAGGCGTTTCTTACTTGAGCCTCACTGTAATCAATGATATTGCCAGAATAGCCGTAGCTATTATTAACAATATCTGCATTGTAGAAATCATAGTAATCAAAAAGAGAGCTAAAAAAGCCATCTATTCCAGAAAAGTCTTCTGCGACTTCTTCTGCGTTAGTAACGTTACCACTGCTATCAGTATCACCAAGATCAACTGGATCATAATCTTCATCTGGTTCTGCTAATTGTATTGCCACAAATAAAATATCTGCATCAAATCCAACTCCATGCATTGGGGTGCTTCTGTCTTTATCCAATGTTCCTGCAGCGATTGATGCAACCATTGTTCCATGACGTTTTTGTCGAGTATTTGGAATGTAATTAGAGTATTCCAAATCACTGTTTGGGGATAAATTTGCTCCTTTTATCTCAGCATGAGTCTCATCAAGACCAGAATCAGTGATCCCTATAAGAACATTGTTTCCTGTCGCTCCTCTGGCATATGCTGAAGACGCATTTACAGCTTCCAGTCCCCAATGGCGACTATACTCATAATAACTTTCAAACTCAGCTCTTAATTCCGAAAAACTGGGCTCTGCAGGTTGTGATGGGCTTGGTGAGCTTGGAGTGGGTGGAATTGAAACTGCGGGGGCTTGAGAGGATCCGCCACCGCCTCCACCACCGCAAGCCGAGATAATTAGAAGCATAAGAATAGCTATGTAGTTTTTATTCATAATGGTTTAGGATAATTATCAATTTATTGTTAAATATTATGACAGAAAAATATACAGAAATTCTAAATTCTTTAACTGCTCCAGATCAAATATTTGCATTTCAAGAAAAAAAACATATCTCTGGAATAACCTATAGAGAATTTGTAAATACTCCAAAAACTTTATCTGAATTTTATGACTTTGGGCTTCTTTTTCCTGAGTGGGAGTTCATTGTTTTTAATGATGAAAGATATACCTATCAAGAAATAATTAAAAAATCAGCTCAGACCGCAAATGCACTTAGAAACGCTGGTGTGAAAAAAGGTGATCGAGTTGCCTTGTGTATGGCCAACAATCCTGAATATATTATTTCGTTTATGGCCATCACATCATTGGGTGCGGTATGCGTTCTTTTAAATTCATGGTGGGTGCCCGATGAGGTTACTTACGGGCTTGATAATTCTGGATCCATGGTTTTAATAGCGGACGAAAAGCGATTAATTGGGCTAGAAAAATTTTCAAATATCAAGAAAATAATTGTTAGGCCTTCAGATCAAACCGCTGAATTTGAAGATTTTGAAAGTTTTATAACTTCTCAATCTGAAAATTTCCCTGAAGTGAGTCTTGACACTAACGACAACGCAACAATTTTTTATACATCAGGATCAACAGGCTTTCCCAAAGGAGTTTTATCAACGCATAGAAATATACTTGCAACATTGTTTAGTTGGGCTTTGGTAACTACCATAAAAAGAGAAGTTGAGAATGCAGATTTATCATCCTCAAATTTAGAGGATGAATTAACTCCAATAAATCAATCGGCCATCCTTCATTGTGTTCCGTTATTTCATGTCACCGGAAGTCATTCAGGATTTTTGATGAGCATAATTGCAGGAAGAAAAATGGTGATGATGCCAAAATGGGAACCAGCAGCTGCATTAAAATTAATTCAGGATGAAAAAATAGGAGCCATCACAGGAGTTCCTACTCAAACATGGGACCTGTTAACTCATCCTGATAGAGATAAATACGATTTATCTACCTTTAAAGAGCTTAGCGGCGGCGGCGCCCCAAGACCTCCTGAGCATGTTAAAAAACTTAAAGATGGATTTAAAGATGCCGAACCTTCGATTGGATATGGGCTAACGGAAACTAATGCTGCTGGAACATTAAATTTAGGAAAAGAATATCTATTGCATCCAGGCAGTTGCGGAAGAGCAATTCCTCCAGTTACAGATGTTGCAATCATTGATGAGAATTGGAACTTTCAATTAGAACCAAAAGCTGTTGGTGAAATTGTAATTAAGAGTCCCGCTAATATGGTTGGCTATTGGGGCAACCAAGAGGCAACGGATGAAGTTTTTAATGACGATGGATGGTTTAAGTCTGGAGATCTGGGATATATAGATGATGGCTTTGTTTACATCGTAGACAGAGTGAAAGATATGGTAATAAGAGGAGGGGAAAATATTTCGTGTATTGAAGTTGAAACTGCAATATATGCCCATCCCTCTGTTAAAGAAGCTGCAGTCTTTGGTATTCCAGAGGAACGATTGGGTGAAACGCTATGTGTAGCAATTTGCTTAAAAGCTTCGATGAAGTTAACTGAAAAAGATTTAAATAATTTTCTAAAAGATAAAATTGCCGCCTTTAAAATACCTTCACTTATGCAGATTGGGTATGAGGAATTACCGCGAGTTGCTTCTGGAAAATTCTCAAAGACACAATTGCGCGACATTTTTATTTCTATTAAGCAAAATCAATCTTAATAGAATTAACTCTTATAATAATATAATGTATAAAGAGTATAAAATTATTAGATATTCATGACATCACGTGTATTAGTTATTGAAGACGAACCCGATATTCGTAAAACGATTGATTACAATCTTTCAAAAGAGTCTTTTGATGTCTTTCAAGCTGCATCCATAGACGAAGGTGAAAAAGTTTTAGCCTCTAACAAGATTGATGTAATTATTTTAGATCTCATGCTTCCAGACGGCTCTGGTTTAACTCTTTGCAGAGATATCAAGTCTGAACCCAAAACTAAAAATATCCCAGTCATTATCCTAACTGCCAAAACCGAAGAGGTTGATCGTGTGGTTGGTTTTGAATTAGGTGCAGATGATTACGTTACTAAGCCTTTTAGTATTAGAGAATTAATATTAAGGGTTAAAGCTATTTTGAAAAGAGGCGCCTCAACAGAAAAAAATACCGAGGATGCTGAGCACTCATTTGGAGAACTCAGCATCAATTTTGAAGAACATCAAGCTTATATTAATGGTCAAGAAATTTCTCTTACCGCTCTAGAGTTTAAATTGCTCAAACACTTAATTAAAAGAAAGGGTAGAGTTCAGACAAGAGATCAACTTCTAGAGGATGTTTGGGGATACAGTTCCAATGTTACTACAAGAACCGTTGATACCCATATCAAGCGTTTAAGGGAGAAACTTGGTTTAGTTGGCGGCCATATTCAAACCATTCGCGGTGTGGGCTATCGATTTTCTAGAAGCTCAGATTAATTAGTATGGGTATTAGAACCCGAATTTTCCTTATTACGCTCTCATGCCTATTTGTTGGTATTTCTCTTTCTTTTGTTGTTGCTGAAAGAGATTTATCTATTAAGCTTCAAGCTCAAATTGAAACCGAACTTTCAAGACAAGCAAAAATTTTAAGAAAATCAATATCAGGCTTAATAGATTCTGGTGACTTGGTTGCATTAAAAGCTGAGGCCGATGAGTATGCTTCTGTCTCTGATTCTAGGATAACCATTATTTTAAAAAATGGTGATGTAATTGTTGACTCAGATATTGAAGCTAGCAGAATCAATGATCTTGATAACCACAGCGTTAGACCAGAAATTATTTCTGCCTTTAATAATGGCTATGGATCAAGCAAGAGATTTAGCTCGACAGTCAAGAAAGAAATGTTTTATTTCGCACTTTTAGATAAGACCAATAATCAAGAAAGGGTAATTAGAATATCAGTTCCCTATGAGAATTTAGATCAGGTTTTAGCATCTTTGGGTAATTCAATCACTCTTATAGTAGTTGTGGGTCTCATTGTTGCAATTTTAGCAAGCGTGCTTGCTGGAGATTATATTAGAGCTAGTTTTGTAGAGCTAGAAAAGGCTGCAGCTGAAATTTCCGCAGGTAGTTATAAGAAAAAAAACCTAGAGTCTCTTCCTACTAAACGGTCAGATGAAATTGGTTCTATGGCGAGAAATATTTCAACCATATCTTTAAATTTAAAAGAACAGATTTCTTTAATTGCTAAACAAAGAGACCAATTTGGTTTGGTTCTAGATGGTTTAGGAGAGGGGATTATGGTACTTGATGAAGATGGGACTATTAATTTTCGAAACGATCAGATAATGCAAATTCTTGGATTAGATGAAATTTTAAATAAATCAATCATTGACTTAAATGTATCTCCCTTAAAACAACTTTATAAAAAAGCTTTAAAAAAAGGTCAACATGATAGTGAATTTGAGATTGATACAGATGCAGATGAAACAAGATGGATTTTGGCTCATATGAATAAAGCCAAGGGAACAAAAGAATTAATTTTAGTGGTGCATGAAACCACTCAGCTGAGAGAGATGGATTCCATGCGAAGAGATTTTGTTTCTAACTTATCGCATGAACTTAGAACACCAGTAAGTGTTATCAAAGCAAATTCTGAAACATTATTAGATGGCGCGTTAGATAATTCGAAGGATGCTAAAACATTTTCCAAAGCTATTTTGCATAATGCAGACCGTCTAAGCGAGATGGTAACCTCATTAATAGATTTATCACGAATTGAATACGGAGATTTAAAATTTGTAATAGAACCAATTGTTATTAATGAGGTGATTGAAACGGTTATTTCATCATTTAAAAACAAAGCAAAAAGAAAAAATATTGATTTAGTATTTAATCGCCAACCTGATATTGAAGTGCAAAGTGACACCAAAGCCATCGAAAGGGTTTTAAATAATCTAATAGATAATGCATTTAAATATAGTCCCGAGAGTTCGCTAATTGAAATTAAGGCAAGAAAGCAGGCTGGTTTTTTGCGCATTTCAGTTTTAGACTTTGGTGAGGGTGTACCAGAGGAAGATCAAAAATTTGTTTTCAAGAGATTCTATCGAACAGCAAAAGCAAGAGCCAATACCAAGCAAGGTAGCGGACTTGGCCTCGCCATAGTTAGAAACCTTGTAAATAACTTACAAGGTGATGTTGGCGTTGAAACAAGAAAAGAGGGTGGGTCTGAGTTTTGGTTTACTCTTCCTTTATCATAGTCATCCTGGAATATTAATTAAAACAAGCAATATCAGGTATGAAGATCATTAACATTAATCTGAAATAATTTCTGTTTATTGAAATTTATGAAATAGTAACTTTGCTTGAATAGAGCTCATGAAATAATTTGATGGCAATGGAATCAGATATCCCCCATTTAGTTGATGAAATTTGTTGAACTCCCAAATGCTCTGATATAAATTGAAAAATATCTAGAGCATGGTCTATAACGTCAGCTCTGTCAGGAGAAAATGAGTATTTTGTAATCTTTTCTTCAGTGCTTAGCTTAGATAGTTTTTTAACTTTTTTCTTGAATTCACTCAATGACATTTCTTTTAATTCATGCGCGTTAAGAAATGATCTAATATTGCCTCCTATGCCGACCAATTTTTTCTTTGGTTTAATTGATCTAAGCCATTCTTCTAAACGTTGCCATTCTTCTTTATTATCTTTCTGCAACATATTACGCACAGCTCCAAGTTGAAAAGATCGGATAATAGTTTCTTGCTCATTGCGAATAAAGAATTCAGTGCTTCCACCTCCCAAATCGACAAAAATTTTGTTTTTACCAGTATTGCTTTTAGGATGAAATCTGATTAATTTTGCTTCTTCTAATCCAGATATCACCCTTAGTGGGTGATTGATCGCTGTTTCTATGTAACGTCTAGCATCTTCAGAATTTGAGGTATCTCTAAATGCAGAAGTTGCTACTATCTCATAATGACTGATGAAATTTTCTTTAAATACTTCCTCATACTCACGAATGGTTTCAATGACCTGATCTAACTTACCTTCGCTGAGATTTCCGTCATTGAAAACATCACTTCCAAGTCTTATTGGAGACCTAATTCCTTTAATAAATTCAATTGATGCAGGGGTGGTTTTAAATATCTTAGATTTAATAGCATTAGTGCCTATATCAATCGATGCTATCTTCATTTACTCATCATCCATGTATTTGCTTAAAACCTTGTATTGCTCATAGTCCAAATTGTTGAACTCAACGCCTTCTAACAAGACTTTGTAGTTATTAATATTTTTAGACCAGGTAAGAGGTTTAAGAAGTTTCTTCTCTTCATAATCTGTTTGATTCAGCAGGAATCTCAATGCGGTTAAGCGAGCAATCATTTTATTGTTTGCATTGATTGCAATCCAAGGAGAGAAATCAGGAGAAGTTTTCTCAAACATTTGTTCTTTATACAGTGTAAAAGCATCCCATTTAGTCACGATGCGCTCATCATTGGGAGAGAGCTTCCAATACTTCAGCTCAGAGTGCTTGCGAGCTTTCATTCGTCTTTTTTGTTGATCCTGTGATAGTGAGAAATAGAATTTAATGATCTCAACGCCATCATCTATTAGGTTTTGCTCCCATGGGATTACTCGATTCATAAAATCTCTGTATTGCTTCTCGCTGCAATAGCCCATAACCGGCTCTGTTAAAGCTCGGGTATACCAAGATCTATCTAAAAAGGCGATCTCGCCTTTTTTAGGAATTACTTTTTTCCAGCGTTGAAACCAATGTGAGGATTCCCATTTCGTTGGGATGCCAAGATTCACATACTTAAAGTTTTTTGGAATTAAGTATTGAGTAAAAAATTTATACGCAGAGCTTTTGCCAGCAGTGTCTCTTCCTTCTAATACAATACAAATTCTTCGTTTGTTTTGAATAACATCTTCTTGCAGTTTAAGCAGTTCAATTTGCAATCTTCTTTTTTCAAGTTGATAGGATTTATCGTTAAGTTTTTGATATTCCTTTTGATCAAACGAAATGAGCATAAAATTTGTTATGGACCTGAGTTATTAAGATTTTATTCAACGTTTATTGTATCTTGAGATACCATTAATGAACCTAAGAATAATAAAAAATTTATAATCAGATAACAAAAGTATTAATATATTCCGATGAGTAAAGATCTAGAAAAACGCGTTCAAGAGTTAGAGGATATTTTAGCTATCCAGCATTTAAAACATACATATCTTAATGCATGTGATGCAAAAGATGTGCAAGCTATGATTGGAACCTTTGTTACCTCTGATTGCAAAATTGATTATGGGCCAGTGGGTTCTTTTGCAAATAGAGATGATCTAGCAAAAGTTTTTCAAGAGGCCGCATGCCATGACTATATGCTTGAATCTCATCATGCGCACAACCCAATTATTAAAATCATCGATGCCAGCCATGCAACTGGTCATTGGTCACTGACGTACAATTTAATTAATACAGAAAATTCATCAATCACAACCTTACAGGGCGAGTATCATGATGTGTATCAAAAAATTGATGATCAGTGGCAGATCAAAGAAACCACATTTTCTGGTCGCTCATCCTTGAATCTACAAATAGATGAAGAATTACTTAAGGTAATTTTTGCAGGCAGCCCTTAAGCAGGTGTTGCAATGCAACTTAAAAGATAGGCATTAGCAGCGCGGACTGCTTCGTTAAGCCCTACATCCGTAAGCCCAGAATTTTCTTTAGTGTTCAATGAGAGGATAGAGACAATAATTTGAGTCACCACTAAAAATACTCCTGATTTATTAAACATATTTGGCAGCCCTACAGATTTTTCTATGTGTTTCAATATTGTTTCTGCTATTTCATGCAGATCTGTGCTTAAGATAGGAGGGGAGACAGTGTTTTCTAGAATAAGCTTTTGTGCGCCTGTATTAATTTGAAAGAATTCAATGATCGAGATAACACATTCTTTTAAACATGTTGAATAATCATCTTCTGAATTTTTAGTTAGATTTTTTTTAAGATGCACATTGCAATCCTGAATATATCTCTTAATTAAGGCCTGCTTGATTTCATCTGGAGTTTCAAAGAATTTATAAGTAGAGGTGCGTTTTAAATCTGCAAATTCAGAAATTTTTGCAATCGTGAGAGATT
>Ga0208407_1001456_pt1 | contig 10824 bp, 7 predicted proteins | sample ETNtaG_9_FD_185775 | JGI IMG/M metagenome (GOLD analysis project Ga0208407, IMG submission 185775) | Marine microbial and viral communities from oxygen minimum zone, Eastern Pacific Ocean - ETNP201406SV69 (SPAdes) (version 2) | ecosystem: Environmental > Aquatic > Marine > Oceanic ...
TATGACCTTAGCTTCAAATTATGCACTTGGTTATTTTACAGCTTCATGGGATTATAATGGCTACCAATATTATCTTCCTACAACAGGTGAACAAACTGTAGTAGTTGTTGCTTCCACGAGTATTATGGTTGAATCAGAGGAATCTGAAGTTACAGTTGGAGATTCATTTGAATTTAGTGGAAGAATAGTAGATGATATGGGTAATCCATTGAGTACTAATCTTAACTTCCTTTTTCATGGTCAATATGTAGAGACATTAGTAACAGATAGTGACGGACGTTTCTCGCATGAATATTTGGTTCCACATTATACAGAAGCTGGAGCGAATACAGTAACAGTTCAGTATGTTGCCGAAGAATTTTATCTTCCTTCATCCTCTATTTTGATGCTTCAGGTATTCCACAATACAAGGATTGAAATGGATGAGTTTGAAGGCATATTGAATTCTACTACACCTATCACAGGATTTGTATATGATGATGCAGATAGGCCTATTGAAGGATTAAATGTTCGATTAGTAATGGATTCTGTATTCCCAATAGATGGAGTAACAGATAGTAATGGAGAATTCACTATCTCATTAAATGTACCATTTGGAACAGCATTAGGATACCACAATTTGACACTTACTTCCTTCAGTACAAATGAATATATTGATAATTCAACAGAATCTAGGATATTTATTAGGGGTGAAACACAGCTAATTCTCCAGGTTCCAAGTTCATTAGAATATCATCAGGATTATTCAGGCCAGATAATATTGAAAATGCTTGATGGTACACCTGTTTCAGGAGCCCCTCTATTGGTTTCCTTTCAACCAAATGGAGTTACATCTATGGTTATAACAGATTCTAATGGAACTGCAATTTTTGATTCGATATTCTCAGGAAATGAAACAGTCCCAATGACTGTCAAAGTAATTTACACAGGTGATGAGCATTACCTTGGCAATGAAGTGGAATCAACAATTATTTACAGACCACCTACGCAGGAATCAAATTATTCATTATGGATAATTCTGGCGGCAACTTTGGTTGGAGGATCTGGTGTAATGCTAGGATGGAAATGGTATCGTGATAGACACCTCAGAGAAATAAGGAGAATCCTAGAATCAACTGCTTTGGCATTAGAAGCTAATATGGATTACAGAGACTCTGTCGTACATTCATACAAAGAGATGTGTAAAATATTACAAGGTCATGGTTATTTAAGGCAACATTTTGAAACAGTTCGAGAGTTTCAAAAAGCATTGGAGGAAGCCTTACCTTTGAATCATTCTTCTGTTGCTTATTTGACTTTACTTTATGAGGAAGCCGATTATACAACTAAAAGTTTGGATGATGATCATAGATTGAATGCAGTTTCCTCGCTTAGAACAATTATTGAAAGTTTAGATACTAATAGTGAAAACATAGAGGATTGAAATGGCAGTTTCTAGCCGTTTAGGTATAAGTATCTTATTTGCCACAATTACAGTTTGTACTTTAGTTTTATTTCCACTCTTACAAATTGTTGTTGAAAGAGATCCTCAGTTATCAGCCTATGATGATGATTGGAATGATATTTCACAGTTTAGAGAATCTCTAGAGAATGAATCTAATACCTCTTACAATGTAAGTGCAATTTTATCTAATCCTGCAGTTTTAGATGAAGTTACTAACCCTTCCTCTACATTACTTGTTGTTGCAGGTACAGAATCACCCTATACTACGCTTGAATTAGAGATACTTGCAAGATTTATGGAAGAGGGGGGGAGTATTCTTGTTTTCGGAGATTTTGATTATTCTAATACAATTGCAGATTTATTCGCTATAGAATATGTGAAGCACAAACTATGGGATAGAAATTACAAAGGCAATGTTTCTTTAATAGAAACTACAGCATCTATTGATGGCGTATCTTATAATGTTCTTTTAAACGAACCAGTCGCAATTAAGTCTTTAGATACTCAGGAAGTTAATCTATGGAGTCCTGATAAAAAGATTGAATGGAGTAGATCGTCTTTCATGACAACATCAAGTAATTCATGGATTGATTCTGATGATGATGGTTCTATAACTCCCGAAGATGAGGTGGCACCACTTAATGGTTTTATTTTGGGTATGCGTTGTGATTTACGCTCTATGGGTAATCCTATTGGTTCAGCTGTTTTTATTTCCGATTCTAGTTTACCAATTAATAATATGGCGGGTGAAGGTCAAAATTCTCAATTTTTGATTAATTTAGTAAAGTCTATGATTGGAGATAGTGGTTTAGTTCTTTTTGATGAGTCTAGACATACACAAGAATCTTTTGGAGCCAGTTTGTTCCAGGCCGCTTTAGGTTTTTATTTCCTTTTATCTGGTGATACTTTAATCCTTCAAATTATTAGATTAAATGTGTTAGTAGCAGTTATAATTTTGACTATGGCCTTGGCAATGAGGCAACCTGAACCTAGGAAGTGGTATCACATCTTTGACATACGAAAACCTAGGCCCTTCCGTTCATATGGGCATAATTTAGACACAGGTATTATTGCATTGCAAGAAGTTCTTTTAGAGCGCCTGAGACTAAAATATCAAATTTATGAGTTTGATGAAAAACCTCGGAAAATTAGACTTGAACTTCTTCCAAATTTAGTTAAAAGTTATAATATACCCTTAGATGATGACTTTAAGATGCTTCTGGGTGCCCCTACTAAGTTGGGACCAAATGACCTTCGGGGCATAGCCAAAAAATTGAGCGCGTGGTAAAATTGAGTGAAAAGAAAAGCGGAACTGGAAAAGCCATCTCGATAGAAGAAACTAACAAAGCAGCTAAGTCTATAACTGATGAAATATCAAATGTTGTTTTGGGCAAAGAACAGACCATAGAGATGCTTATGGCTGGGGTTTTAGCTAACGGTAATATTTTGTTTGAGGATTTTCCAGGGTTAGCAAAAACCTTGATGTCTAATACTTTGGCAGATGCTTTGGGTTGTGAATTCAAAAGAATTCAATTTACTCCAGATTTGCTTCCTGCTGATATTACTGGATCTTATTTTTATGATCCTGAAAAGAACAAATTTACTTTCAGAGAAGGTCCAATATTTTGTAATATTTTACTAGCGGATGAGATTAATCGTGCACCACCTAAAACACAGGCTGCATTGTTAGAAGCTATGCAGGAAAAACAAATAACTATAGAAGGAATAACTCACAGATTATCTAGGCCTTTCATAGTTCTTGCAACTCAAAATCCTATAGAGTATGAAGGAACATATCCTTTACCAGAAGCCCAAATGGACCGATTTTTGATTAAATTAAGTGTAGGTTATCCCGATGAAGAAGTGGAAACAGGTATTTTGCAGGGACGTTCAGAACGTAAGAAGGACTCATTTACAGTTAAGGCTCGAGCTTCTTCAGATAAAGTAGTTGAAATGCATAATTCTATTGAAGAAGTTTATGTCAAAAAGGAAGTAATGAGATATATTGTAAACTTAGTTCAAGCAACTCGTAGAGATCCTAGAGTTGCAGTAGGTTCAAGTCCGCGTGGAAGTTTAGGGTTATTCAAATTGTCAAGAGCTTTGGCAGTTTTGGCCGGTCGTGATTATGTGGTTCCAGATGACATTAAAAGAGCCACAATACCTGTTCTTGGCCATAGAGTAATCTTGAAACCTGAAGCACGTATTAGAGGTGTTAAGGTTGAAGAGATTTTATCTGAATTGTTAATGACAGTTGAAGTTCCTGCTGTTACTGTGGAATAATAGGAAATGTGGACTCGTAAGGCCGTTGTATATGTTGGCCTTGGAACTATTTTAGTTCTTTTCTCGCCTTTTATTAATAATCTTCAATTATTTTTATTAGGTACTACTATCTTGGGTTTTGTTGCAATTCATAGTTTAGTTAACACACGCCCTATAGAGGTTAAGATAACGAGAAGTTTTGACGCCGATCAAGTATTTGAAAATAGTAGTGTTACTATAGATTTAGTAATCCAAAACAAGGGCCGTTCTGTAGGATTTTTGGAGGTATATGATAATTTACCATCAGAGGTAGAGGTGAATAATGGTTCAAATCATACTATTATTAAACTTAATAAAGAAGAATTAGTTGTAAATAAATATCATCTTGATTGCCGTCTTCGTGGTCAATTCCGTCTCGGAAATCCCAGCTTGAGAATTTATAATCCTTCCTTTTTGTTTTATTATGAAGCCGACATAGAATCAAAATCTAGTTTGGTAGTTTTACCGTTAATTGAGCAAATAGAAGGTGTAGATCTTTCAACAGATTTCCCTAAAATGTATCAGGGAGCTTTACCCATAAGGCGTATTGGAACTAGTGGTGAATTCTACGGAATTAGAGAGTACTTTCCAGGAGATGATTTCAAAAATATTAATTGGAGAGTTTTTGGTCGAACAAGAAAATTGATGGTTAACCAGTTTGAAAGAGAAGATATTTCAGATGTTATGCTCGTTCTTGATGCACGAGAAATATCAGGTACTGGTACTATATTGAGAAATCCATTAAATTATTCATGTAGAGCTGCAGCCTCTTTGACAAGTTTCTTCTTAAGATCTCGAAATCGTGTTGGTTTGACAATATATGGTGAGACAGTAGATGTTATTCCTCCTGATACAGGTGAAAGGCATCTTTATCGCATATTAACGGCCTTAGCAGAAGTCAAAGCAGCAGGTTCATTGGGTTTACATACCGTATTAGGTGATCTTCGTAATTTCACACCACGTTCTCCAGTAATGGTAATTTCTACACTTGAGAATGATTCAACTAGTACAAATGCACTTAGGGAAATTACTGCTAGAGGATTCAAATTGACTGTAATAGCTCCGGACACATTAGATTATGATAGAGATTCTCGTATAATTTCACCTACAGTTTACTTTACAGCTTCAGCTTCTCTTGATAACAAGATTACAGAAGCAAGATCTCTTGGAGCTAGAGCTATGCGATGGGATCCAGATACTGTTTTGTCAACATCTTTAGCAGAGGTGGTTCGTTAGTGAATACAAATAATAGTCTTTCATTGATGCAAGGTATTGCAACATTTTCTCTAATGTTTAGTTTAGGTTTAGCATACACAATTAATCCTATAGAAGATTCACTTTTCCTTAATGCTTTAGACAGTATAATTTCAGGAATTTATGGAGGTGATGTTCTATCCAAATTAAGTAATTCAGTAATAGCAGGCATGTTAGTTGGACTTTTTACAGGAACACTTTTTGTTTTCTTGAGCTTTAGTAAGAAAGTTTACGATTACACATTATTGTTTATTTTCATCATAATAATTTTAATTTTTATAGCAGATATTAGAGATTTTGAACCTTTCCCTTACCAATTCACACAGCAGTTATTTCTCTGGCTTTGGATCGGCCTTCCAATATCTATAGGTATTGTTGGTATATGGAAGGATTATATTGGAAATCAAATTGTCTCAGCATTTTTAGTTTTAGTTATGCCTCTCGGTTTATCAGGAAATACAAATGAACAAATTTATCCCATTTTAGGTTTTGTTTTCTCCTTCATGCTATATATCGAATTGAGTTATGGCCACACAAGGTATAGTAGATTAGCAAGAGTAATGTATTATTCTAAGGAATACGAGACTGTTTTGCAGTGGTTTTTAACTACTTTAGTAATAACTTTAGCTTTAACTACGGGTTTAACATCTATAGCTTTCTTATTCCACGAATTCCTTAGTGGCTTGTTACCTTATAGTTTCAGTAATTCTATAGAATTTAATACAATTTATGGACAAGCATTATCCGTTTTAGTATTCTTTATGATATGGGCCGTAATCCAAACTTTGTTTTCTAGGCGTTATTTAGCTAGGCAGGTTGAAGATTAGTTCTTAAAACAGAAACTTCAAAAACACACCCATCCGTAATCTGCTGTATGGATAGTCCTTCCAATTTGAAAAATAACTACAAATATTGGGAAATAACAAAAGATTTGATAGATCAGTGTATTGATATCACTCTTAATTTGAGTCAGAGTGGACATCCAGGAGGTTCACGTTCTAAAGTCCACGGAATGTTGATTACGCTTCTTTCAGGAGCAATGAGATGGGATATTAGAGATCCAACTAAACGTTTTGCAGACCGATTTGTTCTTGTTGCAGGTCATGACAATCCTATGGTTTATGCAACATTGGCAATTCTTAATGAAACTCTCCGAATAAAATATGAACAAACAGGAGATTCTAAGTATCAAGTTAGAAACGGGGAAGAATTCCAATTAGTTTGGGAAGATTTACTTACTCTTCGTAAGAATAAGGGATTACCAGGCCATGCCGAAATGGAGGGTAAGACTCTTTTTTTCAAATTTAACACAGGTCCAAGTGGTCATGGTTCTCCAGCAGCAGCAGGTGAAGCCTTAGCTCATAAATTGGCAGGCACAGATCAAGTCAAAGTCTTTGCCTTTGAAGGAGAAGGTGGTTTGAGTACTGGAGCTACTCATGAAACATTAAATTCAGCTTGGGGCCTTGGTCTAGGAAATATAGTTTATTACATAGATTGGAATGATTATGGAATAGATAGTCGACCATTTAGTTCTATAGTTAAATCTACTCCTAAAGAATTGTTTGAAACTAGTGGTTGGCATGTTGAAGGAACAGATGACAATGAAGATTGGTCATCCTTTACAGAGGCCTATTATGATTTGTTAGTAGGTAATGCTAAGGATAATATCCCAAAGATGGTTTATGCAAAATCTCGTAAGGGAAGAGGCTATCATGTGTTTGATGAAAAGTCACACGGAGCACCTCACAAGCGTAATTCAGATTTGTTTTGGAAAACCAAGTCTGATTTCTCAGAAAAATATGATATCTCATTTGATAATTCAGGTGAGGTTGCAGCAGAAACTCGTAATGAACATGTTGAGCAGGCAAGAAGTTACTTTGAAACAGTAATTTCAGTGTTGCGTGATAATCAGGATTTAGTTGATTATTTAGCAGATAGATTGGTTGAGCTTGGAGATTCTGTACCTGAGCAAATAGGAGGATGTACTGTCTCTGAATCTAATCCTCTAAATGATAGCGAGATATTTGATTTTGAAAATTATCCTGATGAGCTATTTGCTGAGCCTGGGACTAAGATTCCCAATCGCGTTGGATTTTCTAAAATTGCTTCCTGGATTAATTCACATAGTCGTAAAAATTATGGTAGACCATTGTTTGTTGCAATGTCTGCAGATCTTGCAGGTTCAACAAATATTTCAGGATTTGCTGAAGGCTGGGGTGATATGGAAGATTTAGGAATGTATGATAAAATTACGAATACAAATTCCCCATTAATGCCACAAGGAATAACCGAATTTGCGAATTCAGGTATGATGGCTGGTTTATCAACTGTAAATTTCAATAATGACACGCTAGAACAATATAATGGTTTTATTGGTTCATTCAGTACATATGGTTCTTTTAGTTATCTGAAATATGGCCCCATTAGGTTATTCAGTCAGGTTGCTCAAGATTCACAAATTAAGGTTGGAAAATTATTATGGATTGCAGGTCACTCAGGTCCCGAAACAGCAGAAGATAGTCGCACACATTTTGGCATTTTTGCACCGGGTGTCACCCAATTATTTCCTGAAGGCCATGTAATCAATTTACACCCCTGGGAACACAATGATGTAGCTCCAGCCCTTGCAGCAGCCTTTGCTACAGACGTCCCAATTGTTGCTTTACATTTAACAAGACCTCCTATAGAGGTTCCAGATAGAAAGAAGTTAGGTATTGCAAGTTATTTGGATGCTTCAAAAGGAGCCTATTTGATTAGAGATTATGATTCTAGACCTAAAGAAGGTGTAATTATTGTAAGAGGAACTAGTTCAACAAATACGATTATTTCAATTCTTGAGGATTTAGGTTCAAAGCATAATGTAAAGATTGTATCAGCGATTTCATGGGAATTATTTCAGAGACAAAGTCAATCATACAAAAATTCAATTATTTCAGATCAAGAGTGGTCTGATTCTATGATTGTCACTAATACAGGCCTTAGAATTATGCAGAATTGGATTTCAAATCGCATAGTTGCAGAATATTCGGTTTCACCTGATTGGGATAATAATTGGAGAACTGGTGGAAGTATTGATGAGATTATTGATGAAGCTCATCTAAGTCCTAGATGGGTTTTACAAGCAATAGAAAAATTTGTTTCTGAAAGAAAGAATAGATTAGAAAGACTTAACAACCAAGTTCCAACCTTAGATTAATGTCTTACGAAAATTTCCCGATAGCTGTCATTGATAACGGCGGTCAATGGACTCATAGAGAATATAGAGTTCTAAATTATTTGGGATGTAGAGCTGAAATTGTTTCTAATGTTACACCAATTAAAGAATTGGAGAGATTCAAGGCACTTGTACTTTCAGGCGGGGCGCCAAGAATTGAGACGGAATCCGAAGCTCTTGGCTTGACTTCTGAATATATTGATTCAGGAAAATGGCCAATATTGGGTATTTGTGTAGGTCACCAATATATGGCTAACCATTTTGGTGGTAAGGCAGGACCTGCTGAAATTCCTGAGTTTGGTTCATCTTTATTGACATTAATAGATGAAGGATGGATTTTAGCAGGATTTCCAAAGGAATTTAATGTATGGGAATCTCATAATGATGAAGTCCATGAAATGCCGAATGGATTTAGATTAATGGCATCTTCAGATGCTTGCCAAGTTCAAGTAATTCAGCATGAGAATTTGCCTTATGCTGGTGTTCAATATCACCCTGAGGTTGAGCATAGTGAATATGGTTCTGAACTTTTCCAGAATTTTCTAAACAAAGCCTTAGAATGGAATAAAGAATAGACTGTTTTTTTTATTGAAACACATAGGTTAGTTGCTTTTAACTGGTGTTCTTTAGTTATTTATGGCTGATATAATTGCTAGATTGTTTAGTTTAGGTTCCAAATTACAAGATCTTCCAGAGGAAAAAGAGAAAGCGATTAGTGGTTATGGGTACTATGATTGGGGAAAATCTGCTTTTGAGACTAGCGTGACAGTAGCTATCCTTCCCATATGGTATGCTATTCTTTTTCTCGAGGCAAACGGATTAACAGCTTCTACGCCTTTAGGACCATTAACGGGAGATGCAGTCTGGGCTTTAGTTATAGCAATAGCGACCCTTTCGGTAGCTATTTTGAGTCCGCCTTTCGGAGTCATAGCAGATAGGCGACTTGTCAAAATTAGATGGCTTAAAATTCTTACAATAGTTGGAGCTGGCGGTACTTTTCTTCTCGCTTTTGCCCCGCTTTTTGGCGATGCCTCTTGGATTTGGCTTATGGTAATGTTTCTTTTTGCCAATATAGGTCTTAATGGTGCAGGCGTATTTTACAATGCCATTTTACCTCATTTAGGGAAAGAGAATGAGTTAGACGATATTTCGAACAGAGCCTTTGCTTATGGTTATTTAGGTGGAGGGATTTTACTAGTTCTCCACTTCGCCCTTTATCTCAGTTTGCCGGATGCTGCCTGGGTTATTCCTTTCTGTATGGCAACAGCAGGTATCTGGTGGTATGGATTTGCACTTTTGACATTTATGTGGGTTCCTGAGCCACCTGTAGAACAGGAAATGGATAAATTGAAGTTTACAGAGGCGGCTCGTTTTGCTCTCGGTGAGGTACGCAATACTTTAAGAGATTACAGAGATTTCCCTAACTTATTTTTGTATTTAGTTGCTTATTTTCTTTTTATCGACGGAATCAATACAATTACTGCTCTAGCAGGTGTTTACGGGGCCACAGTTCTTGGAATTGGTTTTGTGGGACTTCTTACTGCAGTCCTTCTAGTTCAGTTTGTGGCAGCGCCTTCTGCAGTGGCTTTCACTAGATTGGCCGGTAGGATAGGAACTAAAAAAGCACTTTTCATTTCAATATGTGGTTGGGTTGTTTTGTGTTTTGCAGGTCTTGCCTTTGCACCATTAGAATTAGAAGAACATGAACAGCATGATATACTCTATGAATGGAATGAAGCTGAAAATTCATATTCAGTTTATGTTTCTTGGTCAACATTTGAATTAGCTCAAAAATTAGAATATGAGGATGAAGAGTTTGATGAGCAGGCATGGGCTAGTGAATGGTCTTACATTCTTCCAACCGAACAGAATAAAGACGAAACTAATCTTTTAGTATGGAAATGGGGGGAGTCTGAGGATGAACCAAATAAGGTAGTCCTTACAGGCACTCCTAATTCAGATATTCTTGAATTTATAAATTCTGTAGATGATACACGTTTTAGCGTAAGTGTTGAAGGTGGTGATTTAGATGGAACCAAAGAAGTAGGTATTGACCATCCTACAGATTTAGGTGATGGAGTATTAGATAAGGTACCTATATGGGCTAGGGATAATCTTTGGCAACCAATGGGTTTAACTGTATTTCTTCAATTTGTTATTCTTGGTTGTTTGATGGGGACTTTACTTGGAGGTTCACAGGGGCTCGCACGCAGTCTATTTGGTCAAATTGTTCCGGAAACACGTAGCACTGAGTTTTACAGCTTCTTAGGATTTTTTAACAAAGTTGCAGCTTTCTTAGGTCCTACGCTTTATCTTTTCATGACTATTGCTTATGATAGTCGTGCAGGTATCTTTAGTATTGCCATACTACTTCTATTGGGTGCAATTTTACTATATATGGTTGATATTGATGCAGGACGTAGAGATGCACGAGCTGAAGATGAGCGTATAAGAAAGAATTTAACGGCATTAGAGTCTAACCAAGATTAGGCATGAGTCGTACTAAGAAAATATTAGATGCACCAAAGAGGATTAGGGAAAAGTTAAAGGACTTTAATGAAGAAAGAAAAAAGCCAAAAGAACCAATAACAACGAAGGCTTCTCTGTTCAGCAT
>Ga0208407_1001459_pt1 | contig 10817 bp, 10 predicted proteins | sample ETNtaG_9_FD_185775 | JGI IMG/M metagenome (GOLD analysis project Ga0208407, IMG submission 185775) | Marine microbial and viral communities from oxygen minimum zone, Eastern Pacific Ocean - ETNP201406SV69 (SPAdes) (version 2) | ecosystem: Environmental > Aquatic > Marine > Oceanic ...
ATATAAGTTTAGATAATGTAGAAAACACTGCATTAAGTACTTGGGCTGGAACCACTAATATAACCACTTTAGGAACTATTGCTACTGGTACTTGGGAAGGAACTGCAGTAGCAGATTCTTATGTGGCATCATCTGCTACATGGAATGCAAAACAAAATGCTTTGACCTTCGGTATTGCCAATACAAATGCGGTCAAAATAGATGATGCTGACGCAGCAGATGATGACTATGCTAAGTTCACTGCAACTGGTATTGAAGGTAGAAGTGCTACTGAGGTAAAAACCGATTTAAGTTTAAATAACGTAGAAAACACTGCATTAAGTACTTGGGCTGGAACCACTAATATAACCACTTTAGGAACTATTGCTACTGGTACTTGGGAAGGAACTGCAGTAGCAGATGCATATGTTGCTTCTGCATCTACTTGGGATGGTAAACAAAGTGCATTAACTTTTGGTATTGCTGATACTAATGCTTTAAAGGTTGATAGTGGTGATGTTGGGGATGATGAGTATGCAAGGTTTACTGCTAGTGGTCTTGAAGGAAGAACTTCTGCTGAATTAAAATCAGATTTGAGTTTGAGTAAATCTGATGTTGGGTTGGGTAACGTAGAAAACACTGCATTAAGTACTTGGGTAGGAACTACCAACATAACAACACTTGGCACTATTGCTACTGGTACTTGGGAAGGAACTGCAGTAGCAGATTCTTATGTGGCATCATCTGCTACATGGAATGCAAAACAAAGTGCATTAACTTTTGGTATTGCTAACACCAATTCTTTAAAGGTTGATGATGCTGATGCTGCTGATGATGATTATGCTAAGTTCACTGCAACTGGTATTGAAGGTAGAAGTGCTACTGAGGTAAAAACCGATCTAAGTTTGAATAATGTTGAGAATACTGCATTAAGTACTTGGGTAGGAACTACCAACATAACAACACTTGGCACTATTGCTACTGGTACTTGGGAAGGAACTGCAGTAGCAGATGCATATGTTGCTTCTGCATCTACTTGGGATGGTAAGCAAGATGCATTAACTTTCGGATTGTCTAATGGCAATGCATTAAAATCTGAAGAAGCATTAACTACTAATGATGTCCTTTTAGCAGGTACATCAAATATTAAAGGTAGGACATATGCAGAGTTTAAAACTGATCTAAGTTTAAATTTAGTTGAGAATACTGCATTAAGTACTTGGGTTGGAACTACTAATATTACTACCTTAGGAACTATTGCTACTGGTACTTGGAATGGAACAGCAATTGCTGATGGATATCTTGCTTCTACTTTCTTAAAAAATGTTGTAGAAGATACTACTCCTCAACTTGGTGGTAATTTAGATCTTAATAGTAAGGATATTACGGGAACAGGTAATATTGATATTACGGGGCAATTAGATGTATCTGGTATTTGTACCTTTAGTGGAACAGTTGGACTTGGAACAACTAATGGAAGTCCACTTCTAATATACAATGACAATGATACTACCAATTATATCAAGAGTTTTGATCATCCATTGAGAATTGATGCCAAACAGTTTCAAGTTGGTCTTGGTACTATTACCAGTCGTCTGGTGATTGCGGGATTTGAGGTTCCTGCAGGTCCAACTGAAGGAGATTGCTTTGTTGCGCTCATGCATTATGATGTGTCTACTGATCAGAACTATATTAAAGTGCAAACCGCAGATTATGGGACTTTCACGAATGGTATATCCTCTGCAACTTCTTTTGTTAAGACTGGTGGTACAGCATCCCAATATTTAATGGCAGATGGTACTACTAGTACTGGTGGTGGTGGTGGCGGAATTACTGTTGGCAAATCAATTATAATGGCAATGGTTTTTGGTTAATTCTAAATAAACACACACAGGAGAAAATTGATCAATGGCTAACCCAAATATAGTAAACGTCTCCGCGATCTACGGACAGACCAATGGTATGGCTGTGACTACATCCGTGACAGCACTTGTTAGTAATTCTAGTAGTAGCGGTAAACTTTATAAGATCAACTCCTTGGTTGTTTCTAATGTTGATGGCACTAATACAGCTGATGTGACCGTAGAAGTCTATAAAAACCAATCAACTTCAATGTATCTCACGTACACCGTCGCTGTTCCAGCTGATGCCTCTTTGGTGGTTATCTCTAAAGATACTTCTATCTACTTAAATGAGAACGACTCTCTGAGATTGACCGCAAGTGTAAACAGCGATTTATACGCCGTTTGTTCTTGGGATGAAATAAACTAACCGTTATGAGTCTTTATTCTCCAAATAGTAATATAATAGGTGCGGCTCCAAAGGTTAGGACAGGAATGTTTGATCTCATTAACGATCAGGTCAATTATCAAATTGCGCCAAATCCCTACGTTTATTATGACATTGGCAAACCTACGTCCTATCCCGGCAGTGGAACTACCGTATATGATCTCAGCCCCAATGGTAACAATGCCACCATAGAAAACAGTGCTAGCTATATCCCATTTTATAACGGCAGCACCAGTGAGGTGATGAGTGACTTTCTCTTTTTTCCTGGCTCAAGCAACTATCAGAAATTATCGCTTGGTAGTAGCCTAAATTTTGGAAACCAATTTACCATTTGCGCAGTAATAAGACCGCTGAGTGATTACGATATTCAACCACTTATATGTAACGTAGACCCTGGTGCTGTGACTGAAGGGTTTTTCTGTGGATGGAACACATGGCAAACCTCAGATCGAAAATTTAGACTATTGATTGGTGTTGGCTCAGGGGGATCTAATAAAACTAATCTCTGGTCAAGCAGCTATGCCTTCAATTATGTCACATGGATATATGTCACATGGGTTTTCGACAAAACTAGCTCACTTGGTTATATGCAGAAAAATGGTTCTGATATGATTAGCAGCTCTTCATTAAATAGTATGAACTTCGACACTTCTGGTAATGAAGTGACAATTGGTGCCTTCAACTCAGTGTCAAGTTCCTTTGGAACTACCTACCCTATGTGCTGTCATCTAAACTCCCTCATAATTTATAACAGAATTTTGACTACGGCAGAGCAGAACCGCAATATGGATTACTTTGCTCCTCGTTTTGGAGGTAACTGGCTATGAGAGGTAATGCGGGCATTATTGGACCTAGGCAGTGGCCGACAAAGAGTGATGCAGATGGAGTTTTCCATTTAGTTGATGTGTATAATCAAAGATTAGACGATAAGTGGCCAATTTCGCCAGGTCCACTTCCGACAGGCGACGATACAGAAACAGCGTTTGTTGGATCGCTTCCAGCTAGGATGATTACCGTGTCAAGCAGCGGTGACTATACTGGAAACTGGGATGTTGGGGAAATTCAGACTTCCTTTAATCAAACTGGTCGTCTTTACGTAGCAGCTAAAGTTACGTCTAGTCCTACTTATCGCAATGACATTGCCGTCGCTGGTGTTCAGATTTTAAGTTCGGACAAGAGTACTTTGGAAGAGTCTTGGATTTTTAGTGCGTCCTCTGGTCAAAACAACTGGAGCAGCAACTATTCACAGATTGGTGGATCATCATCTTCTGGACTTACTTTTACACCCTCCAATGCCGCTGGTTACTCTTATTACAGCCTGGGCACTTCAGCGAATAGAGCCAGGTGGTCATTGACGAGTTACACCAGTTCTACTTATACTGGAATGGCAGACGGAATTCCCAGTAGTTGGGACTCAGCAATTATGACTGAAGGAATTAATCAGCTCTCTCAGTCAAGTTCCACTTATTACGCTTATCGTGAAGCAAGTGGTTCTACACGATATTCTTCCACGATTATGAGAAGTCCGTCGAGATCTTGGAGTGGAGGGGAGTGGATAAGAATTGCGTATGGTATCACTGGCCCGAGTGGTGTGGGATTGGACTACACAGACTCTTTATTCATAGGCACATACTAAAGTACTTAGGAGATCAAAAAAATGCCTTATTCATATAACAATCAATATCCAGAAGTATTGCCCCATAGAATACGACTTTCATCTGGGTTAACTAGAACAGATTCTTCTACTTTTACAGCAGAAGAAATTGTAGATGCTGGATATGTTCTTGTCGATTCTTCACCTGAATATGATGATACCACACATAAAGTGGTATGGAATTCAGGATCTTGGGAGGTTGTTTCTCTTACTGATGAAGAAATTGCAGACAATACTAAATCACTTTGGGATGAGGTTAGAGAAATTAGAGATATTAAGATTAATGAAGTTGAGTGGAGGGTGATGAGAAATTTAAGTGAAACGAGGATTGGTATAACTACTACTACAGATAATATTTCATATTTAGATACTTATATTCAAGCATTACGTGATATTAGTAAACAGACTGATCCTGAAAATATTACTTGGCCAGTTCTTTCAGATGGTTCTTAACAATCATCATGATAAATATAGAAAAGGGTATATGAAATCTTTTAGAAATTTCATAAAAGAAGCAGCACCTACCAATAGTGCTAATGCTGCTGGCAATCCCACTGGAAATCCTGCAACAAATGCTGGTTATGGTGCTAATGCAACTGCTTCTGGACCTGTCTCAGGATTTGATAAAAGGTTATTCCCAGAACCTATTGATGATTTATCTCAAGATTATCAAACTCCTGCAGAACCAGGTTTAAATAAGTGGAGATTTTCTAATGTATATCCTGTGATGAAATTAGAATTGGATAAGGCTAGTGATGGACCTTCTATTGATCAAATGGTAAGCGCATCAAAAGAGTTTGTAAACATCGAAGCAGAAAGGACGGCACAAGCAATGAGAAGAACTTATAGACAGTTTCAGGGACTGAGAGAAGATCATATGCATAAGACCTGTCCTGCAGGATCATATTATTGTTATGAAGATAAGAAGTGTAAAAAAATTCCTCAAGGATATCATTTAGGTTCTAGGGGATGGTTAGAAAAAGATGATGATGAGGGGAAAAAGAAAAATGGGTCCAATAACGGGAATGGAAATGGTAATGGCCATTCTAGCAATGGTAATGGTGGGAATGGCAACGGCAATGGTGGCGGTGTTAGTGAAGGAGTAATATCACTTCCACTTAATCTTGAAATTCCTAAAACTCAGACAGAATTTAATTTGGGTTTAATGTTTAGAGAAAGTTTAGATTATGATAGTGGAATGTTTTTTATTTTTGATGAAGTAGGTCAAAAGTTTTTCCATATGAAGGATACTAGGATTCCTTTAGATATTGCATTTATTAAAGAAGATGGTATTATTGAAAGTATAAAAGAGTTGAATCCTTATACATTAAAACCAGTTTATTCTGATGGTGATGTTCGTTATGCATTAGAAGTTAATAGAGGATGGTTTATAGAAAATAATGTAAATATTGGTGATAACGTTTTAAAAAGATAAATAGAATTGTAAACATTTTTATTATTCATGGCGACTGTATCAATTGAAGATGCCAGGGGCAATCCATTTTTAGAAGTTATTGATGTAATAACTCCAGATCCCCTTATGCCTTCAAAAGTATCTGAATCTGTTAGACTTCCTTCCCGACAGGGTAATATTGTCGATGTGGGAGTTAATTGGAGAGGTAAGCCTTACGCAATAAAAATGTTTTTTCCAACGGTCAAACGACCTAGCAGAATGGAAGTTCTGTCCCAGGTGGAGAAAGTATACCCTGGTGCTAAACTTTCATATTTTCAGATTTCGGACTATGAACCAGGACAACCACTCCTCCAAACGGGAGGAAAATAAAGAAATAGAAGATCTAAAGAAGAAAGCAGAGAATTTACAAAAAATACTAGATATGACGAGAAAAACTTTAGAGCATGATAAATCTATGTTAAATAATTCAAACAAGCATCTATTTGGCGAAATGATGTAGGAGATTGTTATGGCTGATGAAATTTATCTTGGTAATCCTCTTTTAAAAAAAGCAAATGTTGCTCAAGAATTTACCAAAGATCAAATTCTTGAATTTATGGCATGTAAACATGATCCAGTTTACTTTGCAAAACAGCATGTAAAAATTGTTAGTTTGGATGAAGGATTAGTTCCATTTAAACCATATGATTTTCAAGAAACATTAATTCGTAGATTTCATGAGAATAGGTTTAATATATGTAAGATGCCTAGGCAGACTGGTAAGTCTACTACATCTGTATCATATCTATTACATTATGCCGTATTCAATGATAATGTAAATATTGGTATTCTTGCTAACAAAGCAGCAACTGCCAGAGATCTATTGGGAAGATTACAAACTGCATATGAGAATTTACCTAAATGGATGCAGCAGGGTATAATAGCATGGAACAAAGGATCTTTGGAGTTAGAGAATGGCAGTAAGATATTGGCAGCTTCTACATCTGCGAGTGCTGTCCGAGGCATGTCGTTCAATATCCTCTTCCTCGATGAATTCGCCTTCGTCCCTAATCACATCGCTGAGTCCTTCTTTGCATCTGTTTATCCTACTATTACTTCTGGTCAAAGCACGAAAGTAATAATGGTTTCTACCCCTCACGGGATGAATCATTTTTATAGGTATTGGCATGATGCAGAAAGAGGAAAGAATGAATATGTTCCTACAGATGTTCATTGGTCAGAAGTACCTGGTAGGGATGCTAAATGGAAAGAACAAACTATTGCCAACACTTCTGATCAACAGTTTAAGGTTGAGTTTGAATGTGAATTTTTAGGGTCTGTTGATACTCTTATTGCACCTAGTAAGTTAAGAACCCTTGTTTATGAAAATGCAATTGCAAGAAATGCTGGATTGGATGTATATGAGGATCCAATAAAAAAACATGATTATGTTATGACTGTTGATGTAGCGCGGGGAGTTGTAAAAGATTATTCTGCATTTGTAGTTGTTGATATTACTTCATTCCCACATAAGGTAGTTGCAAAGTATAGGAATAATGAGATAAAACCTATGCTATTTCCTAATATTATACATGAAGTAGCAAGGAGTTATAATGAGGCATTTATATTATGTGAGGTCAACGATGTAGGCGACCAGGTGGCGTCAATTCTCAATTATGATATGGAGTATCCAAATCTTCTTATGGCGTCCATGAGGGGGCGTGCAGGGCAGGTTGTGGGGCAAGGATTCTCTGGCAAGAAGACCCAACTTGGAGTTAAAATGTCCAAGACAGTTAAGAAAGTTGGTGCTCTTAATTTGAAGACAATAGTTGAAGGAGATAAACTTATATTTAATGATTATGAGATCATTAGTGAGTTAACTACATTTATTCAAAAGAACAATTCATTTGAAGCAGAAGATGGATGTAATGATGACCTTGCTATGTGTTTGGTAATATATGCATGGTTAGTAGCACAAGATTACTTCAAAGAACTTACAGATCAGGATGTTAGGAAAAGACTATATGAGGATCAAAGAGATCAGATTGAACAAGATATGGCACCATTTGGATTTATTAGTGATGGATTAGATGATAATACCTTTGTAGATGCTGATGGTGATAGGTGGTTTGTAGATGAAGATGGGTCAAAAGAGTTACAAAGACTATCAGGAGCTCCTAGTACTTGGAATACTGACGAATATGGTGACCGTTCCTATATGTGGGAGTATATGTAAATGCCCATTTTAATAAATATTTTTTAGATAACTGAGAATAACGGAGAAAAATTCATGGCGACTCCTCAATTGTCTCCCGGTGTATTAGTACGGGAGGTTGACCTAACTGTAGGGAGAGCTGATAATGTATTGGATAACATCGGTGCGATTGCCGGACCTTTCCAAATTGGACCAATCGATGAACCTATTGATATTTCATCAGAGCAAGCTTTGATTAGCACATTTGGTAAGCCTATTTCAACTGATGCTCAATATGAATATTGGATGAGTGCTTCATCATATCTTACCTATGGAGGAGTCCTAAAGGTTGTTAGAACTGATGCGACAACTTTAAGGAGTTCAAATGCAGGGGTTGGAGCTGCTTCTACAAGTGAGTTAAAGATAAAGAGTTATGATAATTATTTAAATAATTTCAGTGATGATGAAGATGGGAATACCTTCACTTATGCTTCTAAGACTCCAGGAACATGGGGTAATGGTCTCAAGGTTTGTCAGATTGATGCTTTTGCAGATCAAACACTTGGAATTACTACAACCAATCTTGCTGGTCTTGGAGTAACAGTAGGATATGGTATTACTTCTTCTTTAGATGGTAAAACTATTCCTGGGGATGGTTCAACTTCTTCTTTCTCTGGATATCTTAAGGGAATTATTACTGGTGTTAATACAGCAACATCTGGTGGCACTAATAGCTCAATTGATGTAAAAGTTGTTTCAAGAGTCTCTAGTTCTACAACATCTTTTGTTGATGTATTAGCAACTCAGAAATCTACTTATGCATCTGGTCTTGCAGCTACTTCATTTTTATATGTTGATAATCTTTCTGGTCTTACTGTTACTGATTCAGTTACTTTACTTGGAATTACCCCATCAAATATTGGATTGGTTAGTGTAGGATCAACCTTTGTTGAACTTAATGCCGAATATGATCTACGAAATTCTAATGTAGCTGCAGGTACTGCTGTTACATTTAGTACTCTTCAAACAACTGGTGGAGTAGAAACTGCAATTGATTATGCTGAAGGAACTGATTTTGCAGCATTCACTTCTGCTTCTGTTATAAATGTAACAAATACATCTAGTGTAGAAACTGCATCTACAAATGTTGCTTCTATTGCTGACTGGTATGACGCACAAACTTTAGGTCTTACCAATGCAACAACATATTGGAAGACCATTGCTCCAAAACCAACATCTACTAACTATACCACTAGTAGAAATGGAAAGAATGATGAAATGCATGTTGTCGTTGTTGATGATGACGGAACCCTTACAGGAATTAAGGGAAATATTCTTGAGAAGCATTTAGGTCTTTCTAAAGCACTTGATGCAGTATCTGATGTTAATTCTCCTCAAAGGAATTATTATAAGCAATATGTTGCTGATTTCTCCTCGCATGTATATGCAGGTTATAACATTTCTCAGGCTGCTGATGCTCACTGGAAAACAACTCCAAGAGCAACTGGATTCTCTGCTGGGTTTACTCCAGTAACACTATCAGATGGTTTATGGGGAGTAGATGCACAGGGAGTTACTTATAGTGCTACTGGCAATACAACTTATTCCTTAACAGGTGGAGTTGATTATTCTGCTAATGGCGGTTACGAAGCATCTCTTGGCAATCTAATGACATCCTATGGTAAATTCCAGAATAAGGATGAGATTGAAGTTGATTACTTGATTATGGGTCCAGGTTTAAGTTCAAGAGAAGATTCTCAAGCAAAAGCAAATTATCTTCTTTCCTTAGCAAATGAAAGAAAAGATTGTGTTGCTACTGTTGGACCACATAGAACTGATTTAGTCGGTCTTACTAATACCACTGATCAGACAACTAATCTTATTAAGTACTTTAGTCCATTATCATCTACCTCTTATGGTATTTTTGATGCTGGTTATAAGTATACTTATGATCGTTTCAATAATAAGTTCCGTTGGATTCCAACTAATGCTGATGTTGCTGGTCTGATGACACGCACAAATATTGTTGCTTATCCTTGGTTCTCACCTGCTGGACAACAACGTGGTATTATTAACAATGCTGTTAAACTAGCATATAATCCAACCAAGGCACAAAGAGATCAACTTTATCCTCAGCGGATTAACTCCTTTATTACTACACCCGGACTCGGAACACTTCTCTTCGGAGATAAGACTGCTCTGGGATATGCATCAGCATTTGATAGGATTAACGTTCGTCGTTTGTTCCTCACAATTGAGCAAGCACTACAGAGAGCAGCACAAGCTCAACTCTTTGAACTCAATGATGAGTTAACAAGAGCGAATTTCCGCAACATTGTTGAACCGTATCTTCGTGATGTTCAGGCAAAGAGAGGACTTTATGGATTCTTAGTTGTTTGCGACGAAACAAACAACACACCTGATGTTATTGATAATAATGAATTCCGCGCAGACATTTTCTTGAAGCCTGCCAAGTCGATTAATTATGTTACGCTTACCTTCGTTGCTACCCGTACTGGTGTTAGCTTTGAAGAAGTAGCTGGTCGCGTTTAATTCTATTATCTAAATAACAACTAGGAGGCAAAAAGAATCATGGCAGACACCAATACAAGAAGAACTATCGGTCAATTTAAATCTAAATTGGCCGGTGGTGGTGCAAGACCCAATTTATTTGAAGTAGAATTTACTGATGACGCCATTAAAGGTGGTGGAGCATGGGATATGGAAAGATTTTCATTCCTATGTAAAGCAGCATCATTACCTGCTCAAACTATTACTGCAATTGATGTCCCATTTAGGGGTCGTGTTTTTAAAGTTGCAGGAGACAGAACTGTTGATGTATGGACAGTAACAGTTATTAATGATGAAGATTTTGTATTCAGAAATGCATTTGAAAATTGGATGGAATTGATGGCACAACTTTCTAATAATGAAGGTGCTACAAGTCCAGAAGCTTATATGAGTACTGCTGTTGTAAAACAGCTTGGTAGAGGTTCAAAACCATTTTCTGAAACAAGTGATCCAACATCTGAGGCACAGTCAATCTTAAAGACATATAAATTTATTGATATGTTCCCAACGAATATATCTGCTATTGAATTGTCTTACGATTCTGGTGATGCTATTGAAGAGTATACAGTAGAATTTGCTGTTAACAACGTTGTTATTAATGGGGTTTGATTGGATTTAACTTTCGTGTTATAATATAATTGAACAGTGTAAAACCCTAAATACTTAGGGTTTTTTAGTATTTTATGACCAATAGAAGAAGCAATCCTGTTGTGATTGCCAGATTGAAAAGGAAAGCA
>Ga0208407_1001469_pt1 | contig 10794 bp, 12 predicted proteins | sample ETNtaG_9_FD_185775 | JGI IMG/M metagenome (GOLD analysis project Ga0208407, IMG submission 185775) | Marine microbial and viral communities from oxygen minimum zone, Eastern Pacific Ocean - ETNP201406SV69 (SPAdes) (version 2) | ecosystem: Environmental > Aquatic > Marine > Oceanic ...
GGGCTTACGAAGGCCTATTTCAGAGGTATCCTAACTTCCACATCACCAGGTATCCGATGGGGAGCAAGGGCAAGCAGACTGCAAAGGCCCTTCGGAAGGCCCTCCACACGCCGTCTTCGTGTCCTTCGGGGATATTATCAGCGACCACTACAACCAACTCCTCGATTAGATGTTCAGGTCCCCATTGTTCCGCGCCCGGGGATCCGCTATTGGCCATACTACTCACTCAGAACCTTATCCCGACCTTGGCAGCCATCGGCGGCATCTGACCCGTCTTGGCGTAGTAGAACAGTGACGCCCTGTTCACCGCATCAACAGTCGAGAAGAAGAGAACTGCGAAAAGGATCCCAACGGCCAGCATTACCATTCCCAGGATGACCCCCACCTCTCCCATCGTCATCAGAGGAATGGATATGAGAAACAGAAGGACTATGCAGAGAGTCATTAGTAGCCCGGTTCCAAGATGGGACACCACATCCTCGCCCCAAGTCCTCTTGAACAGCTCCATCGACCCACCCATGCTATCGAGCACACCCGCCTTCTCCAGGACGATTATGGGGATTACGAAGAACGTGGCAATCCACCAAGCGATGCCTAAGATCCAACTAGCCAGTCCTGTAACTATCCTGAGTGCAATCGGCTGGTCGTCGCTGTGGGAAAGCCCCTCTAGGATCTGGATGAAAAGCCCGACCGTGCCTGCAACTATCCCCCAAACCAGAATCTGAGGGAGGCACTTCATGGCCTGCCCTATTCCGTAGGAGAAGCTTGGGTTCGTTCCCGAGCTGAGGCGTTCGTAGGCACTTGCGATGATCGCAGCGTTCCAGAAGACAGTGATTACAGATACTAACAAGTAGAATACGAACCAAATTGCCAAGTGAGCAAAAGCCAGCTCGCTGCCGCAGTCTTCACCCACGCACTCTGGGTCTGAGGCCACTGCATCCAGACCGACCGAGCCGGAGATTGCCGCTCCGATTGCTATGAGAGAAAATAGGGCCGAAAGAGAGGTGTACACTATCAGTTCCGGGTCAGCTCTGACCACCGCCACCCCAAGTTTCGTTATCTTCCAGCCCCGTGAGATTCTCCCGCCAAAACCTATCCTTCGCCCTCCTCTGCGCATCATCCACGCATCCGTTACCGTCACCATGGTGGAATTCTAACGGCTTGGAGTAATAACGATATTCACGGAATCCCCAACCGAGACTCTACCTTCTCGTACAACGCGAGCTAACCATCTCGACCAACCAAACTCCTGTTCGTGGTCGACTCTGCCGAACCTTCTACCAATGAACGACTCACCGATCTTTGAGCAAGGGGCACAAGGTTCGCTGAGCTCCATAACTACGTCACCAACCTCCAGCCTCGACCCCTCTACCAGGGAATCCCACCTTACTCCCTGAATTGTTAGGTTCTCCCCGGTCGACCCGACCTCTATCGGATGACCCTCCTGCTTCAGTTCCTCAATTCGCTCGAGGGAGAAGATGCAGACTGCTCTATCGGGATCCCCCCCTCGTCCATCTCGGAATCTGTTGAAGTCCCCCTCGACTCCTTTCTTCCCGATATTGGCGGAGTCAACCATTCTCTTAGGTACCCCGCCGGGACTGATGTTGATAGAGTGAACCAAGCCGTTCATCCAATGACCTCGGAAAAATCAATCTCCACGCTTAGCCTATCAACCATTTCCACATACCTGTCCGAGAGTAACTCGTCAGGCTCGCTCAGATTGTGCTTCCAGAACCTCCAGGCGGCTATGGAGAGCGTGGCAAAATGGTGAAGGAATGGGAGGGCCCTCACCTCCTCCTGGGTGAGCTTTCTGACACTCTGGTACCCATCGAACAGGGCCTTCCATCGCCCCCACACCGGAACAGTGCCATCCCACCCGAATCCTACGCACGCCATTGCAAGGTCGAAAGCCATCGGTCCGATCCATGCCTCTTCCAAATCGAGGATAGCAGATACTCGACCCCCTCTCCCAATCACGTTGTCCGGGAACAAATCTCCATGGAGGATCCCCATTGGTAGATCAGAGGGGAAATCGCGCCTAATCCCATCAATCTGTGAAGACAGAATTTCGACGAATGGTTCTGACACCACCATCCCGGAAGAGAGGGAAATCACCTCGTCGAATAGATCGAACCCCATCCTGTAACTTTCGGGAAAGCAGTCTGCAGGAGGGATTGAACCCATTTTACCCATAACCTCTCCAAGACTTCTCAGGGAATCCCCATCACACCCAAGCATTCCTCCAGGAACGAAGGGCAATATCGTCCAGGCGACACCATTTCTTTCTGCAATATGACCTCCGTCGGATAGTCGAAGCGGTACTGTAGTCGGGATACCATGTGAGTCGAGGTGGATGTGCCGCTGCACTACCCTACCCACTTCTTCTACACTGTTTGCGAACCATGCCTTCAGAACAACCTCGCTTCCATCTTTGAGCCTCAGTAGGAAGTTCGAATTGTCCCACCCCCCCTCGAGGGGCTCCATCGAATCCAAGACTGGTAACTCGGCCAAAGTTAGAAGCCACTCTACTTCAGTTGTACCAACTTCGTTATTCATAATTCACCCCCCTCTCCTTCCTATATTGCCCCTTCTCTTCGGTTAGGACTTAACTTGTCTTCTCTTGCGCGTCATATGGATTCGGGCAGGGTGACTGAGACTCATGCATTCCTAATTGGCGTCCCAAAGGCCGGAACAACCTGGCTAGCCAGTACATTGTCTCAGAGCCCCTCAATCTGCTTATCGGATCCGAAGGAGCCAAACATCATAACGTCCCACAAGGGGACATTTCGAAGGTCTACAGAGGAACCCGATTGGACAGAATACTTCAGATTATTCAAAGGAGACGGGATAAGGCTAGATGGCTCCATCCATACATTCTCCTGCCCCATCTCTCCAGCTAGGATTTCGGAAAAGTTCGAGAATCCAAAATTCATCCTATCTCTCCGAGAACCTGTTGACAGAGCATTTAGTCATTGGAGGATGATTACCGATATCGGATTAGACAAAAGATGGGGGGCCGATTGGGACGACTTCCGGGTCGCCTGGGAGGACCCTAGACTGAAGGAAGAATCTCTATATGGAAAATCAATGGCTCACTGGCTGGAGTTTTTCCCCCTATCAGATTTCTATATTTTCGACAGCTCTAGGATGCGAGAGTCGCCGGAGATGGTGCTGAGTGAAATTGAGGAATTCCTGGGACTACACAACCACAATTATTCAATAAACCAATTAGCCAACTCAAACAGGGCATCTAAGCGAAGAAGAATTACCCCTTTCGGAAAACTCATCAGAATAATATTCTCTTTAGTCCCCAACTTCTTGAAGTCACCAATCGTAAATTACCTTGTATTGAGAGACATCAACATCTACTATTTGCCACTATTAGGTAGACGAACCAACCCAAGCAAGCCGGAGCATCCTGGCCAACTTCATTTTTCCACCTGTAGTGAGGAAGCATGCAAAGATCTAGCACAATTGCAAAATCTGACCAAATTCGATACAACTGAGTGGATGGAAACCATCAACAATAATGCAGTAAAATAGCACCATCTGTACTTATCAGTTGACGATATTTCCCAGTGTGGAATGAGAGCTATAGAACCTGCTCCAAACCTCCTTCTCGTCGGAGGCCCCAAATGCGGGACCACTTCCCTTCTATTGTGGTTGAGAAAGCATAACGAAGTATACCATCCGTGGGAGAGAATCAACTCAGGAGCAGTTGAGAGTGGTTTTTTGCTTGGAGGGGTCGTCGACTATCCATTCGAAATGAGCAAACCAAGAGGAACTCTATTTCTCCCACATGAGGCAGATATGGATTATTTCAAGGGCGAGAGACTCATTATCGACAAGTCACCACAGCATCTTTACTCTAAGAGAGCCTTGGAGACTGTCAGGGACCTCATGCCGGAAGCGAGAGTAATAATCACGGTAAGAGATCCGTATGACCTAATGATCAGTCTTTTCCATCAGCAGAAGAAAACAGAACACTTCAAAACATCTTTCGAGAGTTTGATTTCAAAAATAGACAGTCAGAATTGGATTGCTAGCGCAGAAGATCCGGAGACCTGGGGTTTCCTTACATATCCGCGATTTTCATCATATGTAAAAAACTGGATTCATGAGATTGGGGTAGATAGAGTCAGAGTAGTTCAATTGAAGTCTATTGCCTCCAATCCACGAATGGTCCTAGATGAAATCAGTGATTGGCTTGGAATTGATCCAGCGGGTATGCCTAGAGATCTGAATGTGAAGAATCCTAGAGGACAGTTGTCTAACTCGAGTTATAGGAGATTTCTGCGAAATCCCCCAAATTGGGCCTTTTCACTGGCGAAGGTTGTCATTCCAACAAGAGGCTTGAGAAAGGTATTATTGGATCCTATTAGATCCAAGGGGTGGAAATATGTGCCATCAGAAAAACAGGAAATTTCAGATGAGGCGAGTGAAAAAATTCGACTTAACTTGATTGAGGACATAGAATTCATGGAAAATCTAGAGAAATACATCCCCAAGTCTGTAATCATCTAGCTAGATTTAAAATTCATCGTGATAATATGAGATTTTCTTTCAAAAATATCTATCAGTTCATCAGAGACATCATCCATGTGACTGTTCATGGAAATCTGGACTCATCAGATTTCCTAATACTGGATGAATTAGAAGTCGTATTTGCGAGTGTAGCAAAATCTGGTAGCTCCTCAATTAAGACCTCAATGTTTGGAGAATTTCCCAAGGATAGATCAATCCACTTCCATACTAGAGAATTCTCTCACAAGAGAGTCCCTAGAAAAAAGAGGAAATATTTCTCATTCGCATACGTCAGAAATCCCTATGGCAGAATAATTTCTTGCTACAAAAACAAGTTCAATATGGCTGACGATTCACAATTCCTCTACTCGAATTATCTTTTTGGTTATCTAAAAAATGACGACTCTTTCGAAGATTTTGTCAGAAAAATATCCAAAATTCCAAATTTTCTTTGTGATAGACACTTCAAGACACAATACAGCATTATTCACTCAAGAGGGGCGAAAATGCAACACATTGGTCGCATGGAGGATCTTCCCGAAGATTATGAGAATATTCGAAAGAGATTTAACTTTGATGAATTAAAAATTCTGAACAAGACAAGAGACTCAGGAGAAGAAATACAACTGAAAGATGAAATCAAAGAAATAATCTTTGATAAATTTAAGATTGATTTCACAGAGTTCGGATACAGAAAGTAAATCAAAAAATCAGTATCACGACTCTTATTTTATAGAAAGACTGGATTTCTTAGGGTCACCAACAGTTCCCTTTCTTATTGCCCAGAATAATGCCAAAAACCATGCTCTTGTCCAAAGTGTCCATGATTGAATCCTACTGAGTGGATTCACATCTGGAGGGTTTTGCAACGTTCTCATATCTCTCTGGAGCTTCCTAAGAGAGCCATCTGCTATGCTCTCCCTCGAAATCAAACTCGCAGCGCTTTCGACAAACTTATTCGGATTGCAATGATATAGTAACTGTTCTGAACGAGGATATGCTCCATATACCGCTCCATGCACTCCTATTGGCTCGGGATGATGAACCTTACATTCTGGTACCCATACCATCCTGTGTCCAGCATCAATGACTCTCCATGCCAGGTCAGTGTCTTCTCTATGAAGGAAGTATCGCTCATCGAAACCACCAATCTCAGTAAGAACATCCCTTCTAATAGCCATATTTGCAGTTTTGAATCGGTCCCACTTAAATCGATGAGGGGGATTAAAATCGATCATCTCACCATCGATGTCCGTAGTGGTTATCCCACCTTCAATACCACCGACGTCATTCTCCGAAAACACCCTCTGCAGATTTTCTATCCAATCACGATTCGCCAAGCAGTCATCATCGATGAATGCAACGTACCTCCCTGAACCCCTCTTCCACCCTATATTTCTCGAAATCCCGGGACCATAGTCGGTCTCTGAGTCGTCAACCACCTCTATCGAAGCTGGCGCCAAGGTCTGTGACTCTAGCGATTTTAGACAGGAAGAAAGCGCCTCCGGTCGTCTGAAGGTGGGAATAACCACATCTACTTCTGAATCCACATCAATCGCAGCCGCACTCTAGTAATTAGTGTCACGTTCACTAATTTCCCTGATAAGAGGCAATGAAACTATTTCTCCAGGGCCCCTCTTTTTGATATTGGACAAATTCCCAATCACTCAGATTATTAGACCACTCACTGAAAGCCTTCTGTTCGCCAAGGTTGGGATTTCCCTTAAAATTAAACCAATCATCGAAAATCAACACAGTCCCATCCACTAGTAGATCCTCAACGAACTCCAGAACGGTTTTTGTTGACGAATATAGATCGCAGTCTATGTGAATAATAGCAGCCTTACTCATTTTGTGCCTTTCCTTGGTTTTCTCGATACACGTTTCTTCGAACCAACCTGGAACAGTCACTAATTTATCCATGGGAAAGAGGGATTTTGCCAGATTACTCCTGAATACCTCTTCATTGCTCGACCAGTCTCCCTCTTCGAAATCACTACCTTCGACATCCAAACCCGTAATTTCCGGTAACCCTTGAAATGAGTCGAAAGCGAAGAACCTCATCTCCGACCAAATCATCCTCACATCCAGAGCTGCCTGGTTAGACCTGCCGCCACTCTCCCTCATTTGCTCTTGATAAACAGACTCCATCTCGTTATAGGCCTTGATTAGAGACCCTCCCCTATAGACTCCAAACTCAAGATAGTCTCCCTCAACCTTTTCAGCTGCAAGAATCCATGATGCCTTCCTCACAATTGAGTTTTGATCTACTAGGGTAACAAAATTGGAAGAGAATAAACGCAGAGGCCTTAGAGCCCTTTTCAAAAAATTTCTAATCTCTACTCCCCCGTGTTAGGTGGTACGTTTCCCCAATCATTATTTTTCCTGGTTACTCAGAGTTTTAAGAAAATACCTATCTCCATCCTGAAAATCATTGGCGGGCAGTTCATTATTCAGAAGAACTGAGGCGCGTCCCTCGCACACTTCAAGAATATCAGCTCTCCCGCTAGTTTTGTGTTCGACCTCGCCTCCATCATGCTCGGCACGTTCCAGGGTGAACTAGTCTCAGTTTTCGGCTCCTCCATCGGTTGGTTCGTCGGCCACGCCATCTTGTTGGCGGCGCTAGTGGCCGTGGTTTTCGCAATCAGGGAGAGGGACCACGTCATCAAGCACTCTGGCCTCGGAAGGAGTCAGGCAAACGATTTCGGCTTCTTTCTGTTGCTAACTCTCTCCCTCTTCTACTTCTATAGCGCAGTATGCGGCTTCGCATCGGGCCCGTCCCTTGTCGTCGGAGCGATCTCGGCGCTTTTCCTCAGGTGGATGGTCACCATCCTAGGTTAACGACGCCTCAAGAAAACCACCAGAGAGATGAGCAGGGCAACTAGGACCCCCCCTCCCCCGATGAAGTAAACCTGGTTCTCCTCAGTGACACCTAGGTCCTCCAGCACCGTCCCATTCACATCAATCCCAACTGAGGGGACCAAGGTCTCCTTCTCGTTCACAGTTAGAGGGAAAGCGAAATCACTCGAGCACGACCATCCCGGATCGGTCATTTCGTCAACCACAATAAGGCAACCCTCCCACTTCTCCTGGAGGTTTGAGGGAGTGGTCAGGAGGAAATCGCAGTTGGCCGAACCCATCGGGTTTTGGATACTGCAACCACCCACCGACATGTCATTGAAACCGGACGGCCACATGCTCTCCTGCGAACTGCCCTTCTCCAGCAGGTGAAGGGAGATTGCCATGCTGCTATCCTCGTTGCTATCACAATTGTACAACACGGAGAACGCCACGTCTTCACCGGCCTCAGCGAAGATAGCCGAAGGACGGGACGAGGAGCACGAAGTGTAGGGGAGAACCTCCACCTCGATCCCCTCCTCATCCTCGAATCCGAAAATACTCACTGGGACCCCATTCCACTCGGTCACCACCGCACTCACGTTGACCTCGTATGTCCCCGCCGACTGACCTGTGGGGGAAGCCAGCACAACCTGGAACAATTCGGTCTCCCCGGCTCCAACAGTCACGCTCCCCGGTCCCGCCGTATCCAGAACCCCCGCTTGATAGGTCAACTCCACCTTTTGGGGAAGAGAGGTAGGATTCGTCAATTCGCAATTAACCAGAGAACTGCCGGCCCCATTGGAGAGATCTATTTCAGTAGAGTCATCACATTCCAGATCCGTATCAGGCAGAAGTTGGGCCGAAGCGCTGGAAGAAATACCACCAACCATCAGCAGACTGGCAATGAAAACGACCGAGAATGATCGCCTAATCACGAATCTTCCTGACTTGTGACCGTCATAGACATTCGTATCGTTTGCTATCTAACTCTTCGAATTGCCCCCTCAAAGCATTCATGTCAACCACTCACGCCGAAAGCAATCATGGGAGAGGGTTCGGACAAGCCGAGGGTCGAAATCGCCTCCCAGAGTACCAAGGTGACTAGTGGCACCGATGTCCAGGAGAAACTAATCGTAGCAGCTAGGGTTTTCTCAGACCTCCTGAAGCCTACATATGGGCCTCGAGGACTCGACAAGATGCTCTACAAGACCGATGGGACCACGGCCGTCACTAACGACGGAGCGAAGATCGTCGCTGAGCTATTGGTGAGGCACCCTGCGGCGAAAATGATGGTCTCAATGGCGGAATCCCAGGAGGAGGATTGCGGGGACGGGGTCACCACTGGAATGCTGCTATGCGGGTCATTATTGATAGAGGCGAACAACCTCTTCAGAAAGGGACTGCACCCCCTCACCCTAGTGGAGGGATACCGAATCTCCCTACAAGCAGCCGTCTCACGGATTGAGAAAGACGCATCCGGAACAGACGACGACAAACTCCTGGCAGTTGCAGAAACCTCACTCCGAGGCAAGGTCGCGGAATCTGCCCTCGAAGTATTCTCCCCGTTAATCGTTGAGGCCCTAAAAACGGTTTTCGAGAACCGGGGCGAGGCCCTTGCGCAACACGTATCCATGTTCAAGACCGGAACCGGTGGAGCGAGGGACACTCGCTTGGTCAGGGGGGTAATAATTCGAAGGAGGGTGCTGATGAACGACCTACCGAACGGTATCCGTGATGCGAAAGTCATTTGCTTTGATGGGGACATCAAGATCAGAGAAATGGTTAGGGATGCGGAATTGAAGATTACCAATGCAGACGATCTGGACTCGTTCATCGGAGCGGAGCGTGACAGAAAGCAGGAGATTTTCAATGGCATAAGTGAGCTAGGAGCCAGAGTTGTACTATGCTCGGGAGAGATTGACAAGGACATCCTTCACATGCTGTGCGACAGCAGTATCCTAGCCGTGGAGAAACTGGACTCGGCAGAGCTGAGGAACGCCTCTGAGGCAACTAGTTCACGAATCGTCGAAAACCCCCTCGATATCGAAGAGACAGACCTGGGATTCTGTGGACACGCCTCATGGGTCAGGAAGGAATCTACCGACGAGGTGGAAGACGTGATCAGAATCGAGGGTTGCAGGAGCCCATCCGTTGTTACGATTGAGGTTGGGGGAGCAGGTGAGACCGGAACCGAGGAGGTCATTAGAGGGCTTCATGACTCTCTGAGGGCAACCTCATTGGCATTGGCAGAGGACGTGCTGCCGGGAGCAGGGTCCACACACAGCCGCATTGCCCATGCGGTTAGAGAAGCGGCTGAGAGCCAAGGAGGAAGGGAGCGGCTTGCGATGGAGGCATTCGCCAGGGCGATGGAGACGATCCCGGCCACCCTCGTCGAGAATGCGGGAGGAGAACCACTGGACCGGGTTCTGGAGCTCAGATCCACCTCGCTAAGTGAGCCCCCAGTCGGCATTTCCCAAGATGGGAAGATTTGGGAGGTAGATGGAGTCTGGCACCCCCGGTCAGTAATAGAGAACTCTCTCGAAGCAGCCACAGAGACGGCAATGGGGATGCTGAGGATAGATCAGGTCATTTCAGCGAGAGGCGAATAGCCAACCGCGAAACTTCAAGCCTCTCACACACACGCATTCGTCATGGAGCGACCAAGGGCGCTAATCAGCGTCTGGGACAAAACAGGAATCGGGGAGTTAGCCGCATCCTTGAATTCGATGGATTGGGAGATACTCTCCACAGGGGGGACCGCCTCGAGACTCAGGGACTCAGGAATCGAAGTCACAGACGTATCAGAGGTCACCGGACACCCAGAGATTTTCGACGGCCGTGTGAAAACGCTCCATCCAGCCGTTCATGGGGGCATACTTGTCAGACGCGATTCTGACGAGGACATGCAGACTCTGTCCGAGCTTGGCTATGCCGGTATCGATCTTGTGTGCGTCAACCTGTATCCCTTCGAGGACACGGCCGCTAGAGACCCCCCAGCTAGCGATCAGGAACTCATCGAGATGATTGACATCGGAGGTCCAACCATGGTTAGGTCAGCAGCGAAGAACCATGCGGATGTCATCATAGTAACATCACCGGAGCAGTACGCCCTGGTCTTAGACGCCCTTTCGGAATCCAATGGAAAACCATCCGGGGTAGGACTGGAAATGAGAAAGGAACTCGCCCTTTCTGCATTCCAATCCACGGCAGCGTATGACAGCGCCGTTTCCAACGAGTTATGGCACAGGTTCTCCGAGAACAGGATCCCCAATAGGATCCACGCATCGACCGGAGAGGGTCGCGAATTGAGGTATGGTGAGAATCCTCACCAACCAGCCTCGTTCTTCCCAGACTCTGGAGCCCCAACAGGGCTCTCAGCGGCAGTCCAACACGGGGGTAAGCCGCTTTCCTACAACAACTACCTCGATC
>Ga0208407_1001472_pt1 | contig 10767 bp, 6 predicted proteins | sample ETNtaG_9_FD_185775 | JGI IMG/M metagenome (GOLD analysis project Ga0208407, IMG submission 185775) | Marine microbial and viral communities from oxygen minimum zone, Eastern Pacific Ocean - ETNP201406SV69 (SPAdes) (version 2) | ecosystem: Environmental > Aquatic > Marine > Oceanic ...
GCCATGAACCAAATTCACAACGCCATTGGGTAGGCCTGCTTGATGCATTATACGAGCAAGTGCAAAGGATAGTAGGGGGGCATCTTGAGGGCTCTTCCACACTACTGTATTACCACACATTAGTGCAGGGATTATTTTCCAAAACGGAACCGCTGCAGGGAAATTACACGCATTAATTATCCCACAAACGCCAAGTGCTCGACGATATGTGAACAATTCCTTGTCAGGAAGTTCAGAATTGACTGTTTGTCCGTATAGCCTTCTACCCTCTGACTGGAAAAATAAACAAGTATCAATTGCTTCTTGAACTGAACCTGCTGATTCTTTCAAGGTTTTTCCAATCTCTCTTGTCTCGAGTGCAACGATTGCATCTTTATGTTCCATCAATAGTCTACCCATATTGCCTATTATTTGCCCCCTAGTTGGGGCTGGTGTAGCCGACCAAATTGGGAATGCTGCATGTGCTGCATCGAGTGCAGTATGAACATCATCTCTAGTCGATTGCGGAAATGTTCCCAAACAATCATCAAGCATTGCTGGATTTCTACTTTCAAATGTAGAGGAGTCACTGGCTTTTGTTAATTGACCATTGATTATATTACGGCCATTAACACAAGGCTTTCCATTCGGGTTTTCTCGGGCGATAAATTCCAATCCTGTCTCTAAAACATGAACCATGTTCAGCCGAATAATGACCGACTATTGAATATAATGGTCAATAAGTGACTTTTAGGTTGCTGGAATTTGACAGGGTTTAATAATAGCCGAAATTACCTGATTTTGTACGGGGTATTGCTGTAAGTTTAGATACCATTGATACTACCAAAGAAAAGGAGAGATTTACATGTCCGGTCAAAATGAAGCAATAACTCTCACAGTTGAGAAATCAATACCTTCGGATGTAGGCCATGGAAGAGCAAGAATTTCAGGCGATTGTGGACTAGAACTAAAACCTGGTGATATTGTTCAAATTAAAGGTGAAAATCGTTCAACAGCAGCCATTTATTGGCGAAGCAGACCCGAAGATAACAAGATGTCAATTATTAGAATTGACGGAATCATTAGGAAAAATGCTGGAGTCAGCCTGAGAGATAAAGTAACTGTTTCAAAAGTCGAAGCAGATGAATGCAAGAAACTAATCATATCCCCAGTTATGGCGAATAAGCAAAAGGTGAAATTCGGACCTGGAATAGAGGGCTTTGCAAGGCGTGGGCTGCAAAACAGACCGGTGGTACAAGGGGATCGAATCTTTATTCCTGGAATGACATTATTCGCTGAAGCACTTCCCTTTGCAGTTATTCAAACCACTCCCAAAGGAGTGGTCAAAGTAACAAATGAAACTGATATCATCATCAAAGATGAAGCAATTGACGATGATGACATTGGCCAATCAGAAGGGATTACCTACGAAGATGTTGGTGGCATAGGACAACAATTACAAAAGGTTCGGGAGATGATAGAACTACCTTTGAAACATCCTGAACTGTTTAGACGTCTTGGTATTGATCCACCCAAAGGAGTCCTGTTACATGGGCCACCTGGGACTGGAAAAACGATGATTGCTAAGGCCGTTGCAACTGAGACAAATGCTCATTTCAAGAGTATCAATGGACCAGAGATAATAAGTAAATACTATGGTGAATCTGAAAAACAACTCAGAGAAATTTTTGATGATGCAAGTGATAATGCACCAGCAATCATCTTTGTCGATGAAATAGACTCAATCTGTCCAAAAAGAGAAGATGTAAGCGGTGAAGTTGAGCGTAGAGTGGTTGCCCAAATGCTCACTCTTATGGACGGTATGCAAGGTAGAGATAACGTCGTAGTAATCGGGGCAACAAATCGTAGAGATGCACTTGACCCTGCTTTGAGAAGACCAGGTAGATTTGATAGAGAAATTGAGATTGGAGTTCCTGATAGAGATGGTCGTAGCGAGATAATGGACGTCCATACTCGACAAATGCCAATATCAGAAGATTTTGACATTACTTGGATTCTTGACAATACATACGGATTTGTCGGAGCAGATTTAGCAGCACTTGTAAGAGAAGCAGCAATGAGGGCATTACGTAGATATCTACCTGAAATAGATCTTGAAGAGGATACTATTCCTCCTGAGGTTTTAGAGAAAATGGAAGTATGTATGGGAGATTTCCATCATGCAATAAAGGATATTGAGCCATCTGCTCTGAGAGAGATTTATGTTGAAGTCCCAGAGGTCACATGGGACGAAATTGGCGGTTTAGAAGATGTCAAGAGTAGACTAAAGGAGTCTGTTGAATGGCCACTTACCAAACCAGAATTATTCGAACACTTTGGAATCAAACCTCCTAGAGGCATTGTCCTGTTTGGCGCACCAGGTACTGGAAAGACACTATTGGCCAAGGCGATTGCTAATGAAGCTCAGGCGAACTTTATCAGTATTAAGGGTCCAGAAATGATTTCAAAATGGGTTGGTGAATCTGAAAGAGCGGTTAGGGAGATTTTCAAAAAGGCAAAACAATCCTCTCCGTCAATTATATTCCTAGATGAATTCGAATCAATTGCCAATATGCGCTCTTCGGGTTCAAATGAAGGAAGTGATGTTTCCAACCGGGTGGTGAATCAGTTACTTGCCAGCATGGATGGTGTGGAATCGATTGATGGAGTAATCGTTGTTGCAGCGACTAACAGACCTGAGATGATTGATCCTGCACTTCTAAGAAGCGGGCGATTCGAAAGAGTCCTCCATGTACCGCCACCAGATACCGGTGCTAGAGAAACGATTTTCAATATACATTGTAAAAACATGCCATTATCTAAATTCTCACTCAAGGACATTTTGAAAGGGCTTGACGGATTTACTGGTGCCGACATAGAATCTGTTTGTAGAGAAGCAGCCTTAATCTGTATGCGTGCTAATAAGAAAAAGGTAACTAAAACTCATTTCGAAGAAGCAATCAATAGAGTCAGGCCTACTGTGACACCAGAAATGCTTGACTATTATCAAAAGATGGAAGCTAGACTTACGTCTGGAATGTCTAATATTAAACGCTCCAAGGATTTCAGTCATGGCATTGAAACAATGTGAATCAACCATATACCACCGACGCATTGAAGGAGTAAACAACACACATCGAAATCAAGGGGATTGAATAATATGGCCATATTTGCAAAGGAGGTCATTGGAAAGGAAGTCGTTGATTCCCATAATGAGAAACTTGGTAAGCTAGCCGATTTTATTATCGATAAATTATCAGGGTCAGTGACCCAAATCGTCGTGATATTAGAAGAAAATCTTGACCCAAACCTTCTACCATGGGATTGTGAAAATGGCAGAGTTTCAATTCCTATTGATGATGTGTCTAGAATTTCAGCAAGAATACATCTCAAAAAATGATTCATTGGTGAGCATTTTAGTCTCAATAATGGACAACATTCTAAACCAAAGGGCGAGCGTGTAGTGTCGGAATTACGCTCTAGTTGGTGCAATCATGGTCGAATGGCAAGACATAAACTACCGAAGAATAGGCCTGCAAGCCGCTTTTTGGGCAGTTATGTTCATACTTTTACTGATGATTTTGAGTAACTTTGTCAACACCTCAAACACAAATCAATTATCCGCATACGATGATGACTGGAATGATATGTCTGCATTTCGACAAGACATCAAAGATATGGGCATAGAAACTCGTTCCTTGGTCAGTAGCCCCTTGCTACTTTCAGATATCGAAGATCCAAGGAATACCACCTATATTGTCGCTGGAGTAGAAAGAGACACTCTGTCACTGCCTCAATTTGATGATGATGGTTTCATAACTATAGCATCAGATGATGGATATTCACCTTCTGAGATTGATGCAATTGTTGAGTTTGTTGAAAATGGTGGAACTGCAATTATTCTAGAGGATTATGGTTTTGCTGGCACGATTGCCGAGGCTTTTGGAGTAAAATACAGTGGATATCAGTTATTTGACACCACATATGCTACTGAATTGAACTATGATTACATCTGGATGTGCGTTCAATCAACTCCATGCAGTATGAATGGAAGCCAAATAGATGTTGATACTCTTTCTACTCATGAAAGATGGGCAGACACATCAATGGCACTCGGTGCTCATCCATGTGCTCTAGCAGATGGTCAAAACATGACACGAGAAGAATCTGGCCTATGTGCACATCATTGGGCTGATGGAGAGATCTCTTACAATGGAACTTATAGAGTACTTCTCAACAATATAACTGCACTTGAATTAATACCTAACTCGGATAATCCATTACCGGAAATATCGATAAGAGCTGTAACAAGTAATGAGGCAAGTGTTGATGTAAATGGTGATGGCGAAATATGGGTTAGTGGAGAGCAGAATGAGGAAACTCCAGATCTTTATGGTAAGTTCAACCTCAGTATTGAAGCCTGTGCAAAAAGCACATGCAACCCTGATGACGGAGGGAGGGTTTTCTTTGTCGCAGATGGTTCTCCTCTAATCAATGCAATATACGACTACTCTGGATTCGCTGCAGGAGAATATGGAACTACTGATACAGAAATTCCACAGAATGACAACAGGAAATGGGCATTAGATATTATCGCAGAAGCAATGATGACTAGCCTTGAGGATGAAGGCTTAGAGCCTTCCGAGAATGCAATGGTCATCTTTGATGAATCAAGACATCCACAAAATGCTGTACTTGCGGATTCATACAATACAATCTACTTCCTCCTAGTATACTTCACTGGTGAAGGATTAGCAATGCTGGTCCTGTTTTTGATACTATTCATCTCCTTTGAAGCAGTTCTTATTAGAAAGAAAGATCCAGACAATTGGCGACACGTATTCTCAATAATCTATTACGGATTTGGAGATGCAAATCGATATCCGTATTATTCCAAAGTAGAAAAAATAAGACAAGTTTTCCTATCCAAAGTAAGAAATCAAAATGGACTAACTAGAGAAGAATTTCACGCTATGTCGGCTCGTGAATTAGTCGCACTGATAAGCGACCCTTCATTGGCTAAATTTGCTATTGAACCAGGGAAATACTCTCTAGAACAAACCGTATCAATTGTGAAACGAGTCAAAGCATGGGGTCGGAGGTGATAAGATGTGGACAAGAAAAGCAGCCTTTACCTTCACTGGTGGAATCGCTTTGATTCTAATTGGAATGATGATTGCTAACAATCAAATGATGATTCTTGGTCTTGCTCTAATTGCATTCATTGTTGTGAATTCTTGGATTTCCGGCCATGGAGATGTAGAGATACAAAGAACTCTATCTGCTGATAACCTCTACAAAGGAGATGACCTATATGTTGAACTTCTAATCACAAATCGCTCTAACAGAAAGACTCAGTTGTTGGAAATATACGACAATATACCGCATGAGATGAAACTACGTAGTGGACTAAACCAAATGAGATTAAATCTGAGTCCTGGTGAAAGTGCAAGAATTCGCTATGTACTAAGATGTCCTCTCCGAGGACATTACTCGATTGGTCCTGTTTCTCTGAGATCGAGAAATACATTTAATCTAGGCGTGGAGGAAATGTTCGTTGACCATCATAGCGACATTGTTATTTTCCCACAGATAAAAGAAATAGAGGAGGCTTTCCTAAGGTCACGTACTCCAAAGATGTACACCGGTGCAACTACACTTAGAACTCCAGGACAGGGTTCAGAATTCTATTCACTTAGAGAATATGTATCTGGAGACCCATTCAAAAATATCAATTGGAAAGCATATGCTCGAACTGGCGAATTGATGGTTAACGAAAAATGCCGTGATGCTGTGACGGACCTCTACCTACTTATTGACTCAAGAGACATCTCAAGAATTGGGACTGTTCTAAAAAATCCACTCGAAATGAGCACAGTATCTGCAGCAAGTTTAGCAGCTTTCTTCCTCAAGCGGAGAGATTCTGTTTCATTAGGAATATATGGAGAAAAGTTATCCTATCTCCCTCCAGATACAGGTGACAAGCAATACTTCAAGATTCTAAGCGCTCTAGCAGGAGTTACAGCCAAAGGAGAGATGCCTCTTCAAGCTGTGACAAACTCACTCAGTGGAAGATTCAGTAGAGGAAGCCCAGTATTCATTATCTCCTCATGCGAAGGTGATGGGACTGTTCCTGCTGCAGTCAGAGATCTTGTAGGTAGAGGGCACGAAGTTACAGTTCTGTCTCCTTCAAGTATTGACTTTGAGCGACTTGTTAGTAGAATTCCACGAATGTCTTACGAGGTATTGAAACTCGAGAGGCAAAATAGACTCACTACTTTAGCAGGTTCTGGGGCACAGGTTATCGATTGGATGCCAGATATGGATCTATCTCAAGCATTGATGCAGGTAAGGGGGTACTGAAATGGCAGATGATGTTCAATTACAAGGCGATGTAACAATCACTGGAAGTGCAAAAGCAAGAACTTTGCATCTAAAGACCTTGAGAAAACAATGGCAAATAATCACTTTGCAGATTATCGCTACTGCTGCACTTGTTGGAATGTATTTAGAGGTCGTTTCTACATATGTAGTTGGTTCAATTGATCATACAATTCTATTCGCCTCAATTGAAGCTCTAATTGGAGATGATTTACCTATAGGCGATTGGTTCACGGGAGAAGGTAGAACTGGTATTTCTAGATTCTTTGTCCCATTGATCATCGGACTCATCACTGGTAGCGTAATGGCATTCATAGCATATCAAACTCCATTAATCCAGCAGAGAATAAAACTAGGTTTCATCATTACACTCATCACACTATTGATTGGAAGATTATTACTTGGTTGGTTTACAGGCATGCTGTTCTCATTTGATCTCAGACTACCTGATGACAGTGAACTAAAAACTCTTGAATGGCCTTTGCTGATGATTATGTCTCTATTGATTATGTTCGTCTATTTACTTCCAATTATTATGGGTTCACGAGGCATATGGGGTCTTTCCAAAAAATCTATTGCCTGGGCCATTGGTTTTACTTTGCTCTTCCTAGGAATACATGCTATTCTGACATTCCCACTAATCAAATCCCAACTTGGAGATTATGGTGGTACCTTGGCAACGCTTGAGTCGCAAATTTCCAATCCAACTATTGGTTTATTTGGAATCAAATTGGTAACTAGTGAACAATTTGATCTAATCCTTATTGCAGTTCTAATTCTTGTATTCCAGGAGTCTGCTTTTGGTGTTATCAAGTACCTAGAGTACGCCTTTAAACTACCTGAATCTTGCAAAAGAGACCCTGAATATGTTAATCAAATGGACAATATGTTGAACACTCACTTAGTCCATACCTTTGGTTTCTTGGGATTAACAGGTATTGCAACAATGATTGCTCTTGGATTCCACAGTGTATTGCTGAATCTAGTGAGTGATACTACTGGTAGCCAATGGGCTGGACAAGTTTCTGAATCCATCGAGCTTTCTCTAACATATGGGCTAGTAATCTCAGCAGTAATGTTCCTCTCAATAATGGCTCTTTTCAGATTCTTAATTCCATGGCAGAGAATTTGGGGCTTCGCATACTCATTAAGAGTGGATAAAGAATTGAATTCAAACCCTGAAAAAACTGAAAAGGAATTCATAGAATTCCAGCTTTAATCTCTATTAATTGCTTGAATCAATCGGCCGAATATTTCGACTGAAGCTAGTAGAACAAATGGGAATATACACCATGTGATAACATATGCAACAATACCTCCACCTGCTCTTTCAAAAATATCGGAATAACTTACTACAAAAATAACTACTGCCACTAGTAAAACTAACCTCTCAATTATCTGAAGGGATTTTCTTCCTGTTGATTCTTCGCGACCCGCGAGTGTCATCGAATTGTTCTGAGACACAAAATCACCTAAAAGTCAATGTCAGAAAGTTTTGATTCCAATTCATCTAAAGCAGAATCTGCCGAGCCATTATTAGGTTCACTTCTATGCTTCCAAGATGCGTCTATTCGAGCAAGTTCATCCTCTAAAAGCGCTCTTTCATCGTCGTCACTAAGTGGTTGTAATTCAACAAATTCAACCTCTTCTGAATCTTCTTCGTTCGAATCTACTGGTAATTCTAAAGTTTCCCATCCTTGCTCATCTACTTCAGCAACCACTACTTCTTCTTCTAATACTATGTCTCCAGAAATATTGGTTTCCATATGCTTAACCATTTCTTCATCAACTGGGGTTTTCTGTGCTGGGTCAATCACCTCTCTTTCATAAGGCAGCAAACCATCACGCTGGAAATCCCATAACAAGCCTGTTGGAATTCCACCAGCAAGTCCAGAAGCATCTATTTGAGTAATCAATTCCTCAAGCACTCTAGCGGTTTCCTCCAAGGCAATTGCCTCTCCAGCATCTCTTTGGTCTGACTCAAGATATATGTCATCAAGTGCATTCTGTATGAGTTTTCTAGTTGACTGTGCAATATATGGTAATGATTCGGGGCGGTTACAATTTGACATCAAAGTCTCCACTTCATGTGGAGGAGCGCCAAGCCTTACAAGTTGCTCGAGTACATTTCTCAACCTTCTGAGCATAGTTATTGACTGATCATAATCTTCTAGAAGACGCTCTAAATCAACAACAAGGTGACCTACAGTCTCTCCTAATTGATGTTCTAATCTCTGCTGTACTGACCATCGTGATAATCCTCTAACTGCACCAGCAGTCTGTGGAACCTGACGTTCAAGTAATTCCATAACCTCACTTGAAAGTAAATATCTTGGAGTTGCAGCAACATGATCTACTGTTTTCTGAATGACTTGGAGCGCCCTCTCCACTGCACGGTCAAGCAGTATTACTGAATAGCCAAGACTTCTCGATCTCTCAAGTCTATCAAGAACTGGTGCAAGGCCTTCAAAGGTCGAAGCATCATCGAGCAAAGCCTGAGCAAGTGGCTCTTCTGCAAGTCGGGCTCTAATTCTATCAGCCTCGTTAATATCTGCAAGTGCCTCTTCATGTGCTTGGGAAAGTTGCTCTGCCTTCTCAATCAAAATTGTGAGTTCGCCTTCAGCATGACCTCTCTTAGCACCCAAATCACCAAGTTCCCTGAGCAAATTTCTGCGTTCACCCATAAGTTCACGCATCTCTGACTGTACTTGAGCAAATCTAGCTTCATCTGTGCTGAGTCTGATTCTTTCATCTTCAGCCCGCCTCCTTGCAACCTTAGCCTCAGATTCGAGTATCTCAAGTTCGGATTTACTCTTCTTGACCCTCTCTTCCTCTTTCATAGCCTCTCCTTGAGAACGAGCATGTCGCTCTCTAGTTGCAGAAACCTGTTCCTGAAGTACACGTAACCTTCTTTCATCATCTTCAGTCTGTTGTCGAATTGTCGATAATTTCTCGCTTGCAGTTGCTAATTCTGTATTGAGTCCAGCCTCTTTCAATGACATTTCCTCTATTGATTGACGCAATTCCTCACTGGACTCAGTCTCTCCAAGGGCTTTTGCCAACTCTGTTGCTCTAACACTAACTTGATGTTCTAATTCATTGACTCGTTTGACTAATTTTTCAGCCCTTGATTCTGCATCTTCGCATCGATTTCTAGCCTCTGCCAATTGTACCTGCATTGAATTAATTTCAGAATTAACATTCTCAACGTTTTCCACCTGCACATTACGTGTTTCAATTGCCTCCCTAGCCTTAATATCAGCAGCCTTTCTAGAGGCATCTGCTTCAGAAAATTTAGTGTTTAGTAATGCCTTCTCCTTTAACAATTCATCAATTCTAAGTTCAGCAGACTCAAGGCGTCTGCGCAATCCTGCATCTATTCCAGGGGCAGGGGTAATCTCAACCTTGTCAAGACCTTTGCTTACTGAATCTTTTGTCTGGGTGAATTTTGCCTTAGACCTAGAGATTCGGAGATTCTCCATTCCAATTTCAAAACCGAGAAGTATATTCAACCTATTCAAAAGATTCGCCCTTCGGCTCTCAGAACGTGTCCTAACTGTTACGAGAAGATCTTTGAAATAAGATAGATTGAAATCATGTACAGTTCCTGATTCTTTTGTCAAAATGGTACCTGCTGGTAATCTATGTAATCTTATTACCCTCTTTGCCTCAGTCAGTCCTAACATCGATTCCTCAAATGATTCAGCAGAAGGTGCATAAATCCCTACAGGAATTCCTTTTGAAAGTACAAGACTCACTGCTTTAGATGATTTTCCTGCTTGAATATGACCTGTGACTCCCTCTTCAATCGCATCTTTAAGCATTGAAAGAATGGCATCAGAACCACCTTTTCCTTCTCGAAGAATAAATCCATCTGGTAGAGGTTGTCCAAAACCACCAGTGGTCGGCATTTCACCTTCTAAGGCAGCAGCAGCAGCATTGACAATTCTTGTGTGGTCAGCATTAGACTCGGTCCAAACTGCAATTGCTATTTCCCCTGTGTGGGCTAGAAGTAAAGCACCATCACCAGTGTGTAATGTCCAATGCCCACTATCTGAGAATCCCAAACCATGGGCTAACTTTTCCCTACCAATAATGGTCTCACCAACTTCCTTTGCCAATTGTTCAGCATCTGTAGGAAGGTCTCCCGCAGAGTCGATCAACATTCCAGCGTCAACAGCAATCGCTCCTCTAACAGCGACATTTTCAACTACTTTCGCCAAAACTACTGATAAATCTCTTGAAAGTAATCTCTCTACAGAATCACCTCTAGGGAGAAGTCCTTGGGCATCTGCTGGATGTTCAAATGCCTCGGGCACGATTTCTGCAACAGAACCCAAACCATTCATGGAATAACTTTGAGCTTCAAATCGACACATACCTTCTGCTTCAACCTCTTCTAAGCGA